>Ga0136633_1000666_pt1 | contig 26075 bp, 27 predicted proteins | sample AntDrymeUQ832206_2_FD_105494 | JGI IMG/M metagenome (GOLD analysis project Ga0136633, IMG submission 105494) | Polar desert sand microbial communities from Dry Valleys, Antarctica - metaG UQ83 (22.06) | ecosystem: Environmental > Terrestrial > Soil > Desert | place: Antarctica: Dry Valley... | reverse complement strand
TGCTGCGCGATGTCGCGGCAGCCTCCCGGCTGCGCTATGTGATCTTGCGCTATTTTAACGTCGCGGGCTCGGATCCGGAGGGCCGCATCGGGCAGTCGACGCGTGAGGCGACGTTATTGATCAAAGTCGCCGCCGAGGTCGCGCTCGGTAAGCGCGCCGCGCTCTCTATCTTTGGAAGCGACTACCCGACCCCGGACGGAACCGGCATCCGGGATTACATCCACGTGGATGACCTCGCTTGCGCCCACCTGAGGGCGCTCGAATATCTTGAGCGTGGCGGCGAGCCGGTGGTCCTAAACTGCGGTTATGGACACGGCTACAGCGTGCGGGAGGTCATTCGCGCTATCGAGAAAATCCACGGACAGCGTCTCAACGTGCGGGAGGAGCCCAGGCGCGCCGGCGATCCGCCGACGCTCGTGGCCGGCGCCGATCGGATCCGGTCTGTTTTGGCGTGGCACCCGCGCTACGATGACCTGGAGTTTATCGTCAAGACGTCGCTCGACTGGGAGCAACGCCGGTTCTATTAGCACCCAGGCCCTCACTCGCCACCGCCCCGCGAATGGCGTTCGATGCCCCGACCGCCTGAACCAGGACATAGTTGCAGACGAGGTGCTGTCCAATGTCCGAAGACAATAAAATAACACTATAAGGAATAGTGTTGCAGGGGTTGCTTTTTTCTTGCCACCGGGCCGCTAGAGGTATAACCTGGTTGTAGGAGGTACCACCATGCGGCACGAGACCGAACCAACCGGCAAAACCGTCAATACCGGCATCAAGCTCGATGAAGACCTGCACGCCCGCCTCAAAGCACTGAGCAAGATCCGGTCGCGCACCTCGCATTGGCTCATGCGCACCGCCATCGCGGAATACGTGGAACGCGAGGAAGCCTACGAGCGCGAAAAGCAGGAAGACATGGAACGCTGGCAGCGCTACAAGGCGACCGGCCAGGCTATTCCCCATGATCAAATTAAAAACTGGCTGAGCGGTCTCGGCGGTGATCGTGAGGCTTCATGACCGACATCGTCTGGTTGCCGGAAGCACAGGATGACACCAAACGGCTGTTTAAATTTCTGGAAGATAAAAACCCCGCCGCCGTCGCGCGTGCCGCCCAGGCCCTCATAAAGGGCGCAGACTTTTTGACCGATTACCCGCAAGCGGGCAGGCCGATGAACGATGGCACCGGTCGCAGGGAGCTGTTGATTCCCTTCGGCCCGGGCGCTACGTGCTGCGCTATATCTTCGATCAAGACACCGTGCTAATCATCCGCGCGTGGCACAGCCGCGAAAACAGGGAACAGCCATAACGGACATTTGGGGGCAGACCGCAAGCCCTCACTTGTGGTGACTCACACCGGCCGTGTCATCAAGGTTTTCAATCTTCGCGAGCCGCTCCCGGATCTCTTGCGGCCGCAGTTCCTCCGCGAGCATCTGTCTCTCGAGATCGCCAAGATCGCTTTTAAGCGTCGCCAGGCTTTCTAGTTCCAGCACTGGTCGAGATCAGCGAGCGCGATGTCTTTCAAGGCAAGGTCTTCGGGGCTACGGGTGAGCGAGAATAAAAACGGCGAGCGCGAGGCGAAAACGCATTTCAGAAAGCGTGGTACATGGTCGAAAAAGATTCTACCGTATAGCGCCAGACCTGAAAGGTTTCGGGACCGGCATCTTGAGAAATTCCGGCTTTCCGTTTCAATTCGCGCAGAAATTCCGCGCGTCCCGGTAGCGATTCCCAGACCGCCGGCAAAAACGTCGCTCGCCGGTCCTGTTGCTGGAGGAGCACGCCGTCGGCACCAGGAGCGAGTTGATCCAAGAGATCCGTTTCGGATTTGAAATTTAACGCGACGGGCGCATTCAACACCGAGATGTGGATGGCGAGCCTCGCGCACTCCTCGGGGATCAGGGGCCGGAAACGCGGATCGCCGAAGGCTGCCGCGCGCGCATTCTCGGCAACATCCATGACCAGGGGCCGATGAGGCTCCAGGCTGCCGATGCATCCCCGCAATTGGCCGTGCGCTTTTAAGGTCACGAACGAGGCCCGGTGGACGCGCAGGCGTTGCGGATAAGCGGCGCTGTTAATCGCCGTGTCCGGGACATGCTCGAAGCCTCGCGCGATAGAGAGAGAGGCGGCGTCCAAAAGGAGGTGGCGGTCTTCCGGGCGCAATGGGAGTGATTCTCTAGGCGAATAGAGCGCGAAAGCGCCATAGCCGACGACGCGATCCTTAGGGCCTGTCGTGTCGCCCGAATTGCGCACATCCAGCGCGGCGATGCGGAGCTTATGCTTGCGCGCGAAATGGAGTAAGCCGTTGATAGACGCGCACCCGCACGCCTGCTCCGGGCTCAGGGTGGCCGTGCCCCTCACGATCGCGGCGGCCGTCGCCCGGTCAATTCCCCGCGCCGTCTCATAGTCGTGGAAGTGACTGAGGTCGGAGCTGACGACGATGAGAGTTTCGGCCTCGTCCCACAGCGCCTCTATGACGGCGCTGACATCCTCCGGCGCGGCGCCGCCCACCACCAGCGGCACGATGGTAAATTGCTCCAGGACGGTTTGTAGGAACGGGATCTGGACCTCGAGACTATGCTCAAAGGCATGCGCGTGATCCATCACGATAACCTGCGGGAATACTGCCAGTTTCTGCGTAGCGCCCGGGTCGAGCGCGACCTCCCCCAAGGGGGTCGCAAAGTGCTGGGCGCTCGGCAACGCGAGGCCCGGGACATAACCCCGGTGTCCCGGCCCCAAGAGAATAACCCGGCGAATACGCGCGTGTGCATCCGCGAGACAAGCATAGGCGGACCCTGCGACGGCTCCGGAATAAATGTAGCCGGCATGAGGTGCGATGAGGGCTTTCGGGACTTGCGAGCCGGCCGCTTTTGTCCCCAAATAACCGCCGATCATCCGCCGCAGGTCCATCGGATCGCTGGGATAAAACTGCCCCGCGACGGCGGGGGGACGAGTGTACACAAGGCTCCTCGCTTAGGCTCTCTATGGATTCGATTATAAGCCGAAAGCGTCCTGGAAGCTGTCCGCACCACCGTTACCTGGGTTCGCGGCGCGGGCGGACCGCTCAAATTGCCCGAACGCACTTGAAAAAAGAGCGTCAGAACCCTATTATTACAGGTCCGACCATTGCGGGGTGGAGCAGTCTGGCAGCTCGTCGGGCTCATAACCCGAAGGTCGCAGGTTCAAATCCTGCCCCCGCTACCATAGCCCCGAGAGCCGGGGCTTTTTATTTTAGTCGGTAACGTGCGCGTGGATACGAGGGAGTTAGAAGCCATCATCGAGCCCGTCGTGGCGGGCCTCGGGTATGAATTCGTCGGCATAGAACGTACCGTCGCCAGACGCGCGCCGTTGATACGGGTGTATATCGATAGCGCCAGTGGAATTACATTGAGAGATTGCGAACGCGTGAGCCAGCAGGTGAGTAGCGTCATGGATGTTGAGGATCCTGTCACCGGGTCCTATACGCTTGAGGTTTCTTCTCCGGGATTGGACCGCCCGCTGTTTACCCTTGATCAGTATTCGCGTTTTCTTCAAAGCACCGTGAGCATTGAGACGATGCGTCTGGTCCACGGGCGCCGAAAATTCCGCGGGCGCTTAAACGCGGTCACCGTTAAAGAGATCAGCATCACCGAACAGGAAGGGGAGGTTTTTAGGCTGCCCTTCGATCTCATACACCGGGCCCGCTTGGTGCCGCAATTCGAGTCCAAAAAACCGGCGAGGCGCAGCAGATGAACAAGGATATCCTTACCGTCGTCGAGGTTGTTTCCAATGAGAAGGGGGTAAATAAGGAGATCATTTTCGAGGCCTTGGAAGCGGCGCTCGCCAGTGCGACAACCAAACGTTATCGCGACGACATCGATGTCCGCGTATCCATCGACCGGCAGACCGGGGACTATGAAGCTTTCCGGCGTTGGCAGGTTATCGATGAGACCGTAGCCACCCCGGCCGTGGACCTTGGGACCGATGGCGCCCCGATCGGCGCGGGCGGGATCGAGTTTCCAAAGCGTCAAATCTCTCTCAGCAAGGCGCGCGAGATCCGTCCCGAGGTGAGCCACGGCGAATATATAGAGGAACCGATGGAGGCCGCGGCGTTTGGGCGTATCGCCGCGCAAGCGGCGAAGCAAGTCATCGTGCAGAAGGTGCGCGAGGCCGAACGCAAGCAGATTGTGGAAGCCTTTGAGAGCCGCATGGGCCAGCTGATTACCGGCGTCGTGAAGCGTGTCGATCGCGGTAGCGTGACATTGGATCTCGGCGGCAACGCGGAAGCGATGATTGCGCGCGAGGACATGATCCCGCGCGAAGCAGTGCGGCCGGGGGATCGGCTGCGAGGATACTTGAGCGAAGTGCGTCCGGAGAAACGCGGTCCGCAGTTATTCGTCAGCCGCACGGCCACGAAGCTCCTAATCGAGTTGTTCAAGATCGAGGTTCCCGAGATCGGTGAAGGTCTCATCGAGGTGCTCGGAGCAGCGCGCGATCCGGGTCTGCGCGCGAAGATCGCCGTCAAGAGCAAGGACCCTCGGATCGATCCGGTCGGCGCCTGTGTCGGCATGCGCGGCTCGCGCGTGCAAGCTGTCTCCAACGATCTCGCCGGAGAACGGGTCGATATTATCCTTTGGAATGAAAACCCGGCGCAGTTCGTCATTAACGCCATGTCGCCCGCCGAAGTCGTGTCCATCATGGTGGATGAGGATGCGCACAGCATGGATGTGGCGGTCGTGGAGGAGCAACTATCGCAGGCGATCGGCCGTAACGGACAGAACGTCCGGCTCGCGAGCCAACTGACCGGCTGGGAGCTGAATGTGATGACCGAAACCGAAGCGGCCGACAAGACCGAGGCGGAAACCCAGCGTATCCAGCAGATATTCGTAGAAAATCTCCATGTCGACCAGGAGGTCGCTAACATTTTGACGCAAGAAGGCTTCTCGAGCATCGAGGAAGTCGCGTTCGTTCCGGAACAGGAAATGATCGAGATCGAGGAGTTCGATGCGGATCTGGTGGCCGAGTTACGCAATCGGGCCAAGGATTGGTTATTGACCAAGGCCATCGCCACCGAGGAACGTCTCGGTGATGTCATGCCGTCGGAAGATCTGCTCAATATGGAAGGCATGGATCCAGAGCTAGCCTACCGCTTGGCCGCGGAGGCAATTGTGACGATGGACGATTTGGCGGAGCAGTCGGTAGATGAACTGGTAGAAATCGGTGGCATCAGCGGCGAGCGGGCCGGCACGCTGATAATGACCGCGCGCGCCCCGTGGTTTAAGGCTGCGCAAGATGAGACCGGGGAGCAGGTGCATGGCTGAAGTGACGGTTAAGCAGTTCGCGGACGTGGTTGGAATTTCCATCGACCGGCTGCTCACGCAACTGGGCGAGGCCGGGCTGCCGGATAAACAACCCGGCGATCCCATGAGCGAGCGGGAGAAAAACCAATTGCTTGTCCATCTGCGGCAGCTCCACGGGCGCGCCGATGAAAGCGCAGAACCGAACCGCATTGTCCTGCGCCGCAAGACCATCAGTGAGATCAAGCTCCCTACCGATCGGCGTAGCGTGCGCAGCAGCAGCAGCACAAAAACGGTGAGCGTCGAGTTCCGCAAGAAGCGCACCTATGTGAAACGTAGCGTATTCGCGGAGGCAGAGGCTCAGCGCCGGGCCGAGGAGACCGCGGAACAAGAGCAGTTAGCGGCCCTGGAGCTCGGCCGCGCCCGCGAGGAAGAGATCAAAACCCAGGAGCTGGAAGCGCGCCGGCGTACCGAGGAAGCGGAGGTGCGCGCACGGGCGGACGCCGAGTCGGAACGAGTCTTAGCGCCGGTGGAGGAGGCGCTCCGCGAAGCGCCGCCACGGATCCCGATCCCGGCCGCCGCGGAGCCGCTGGTAAAACGCCAAGCCTACACCGATAAGGTCCCGGCCAAGCGCCAAAAGGAGCCGTCAGGGGAACCGGTCATCGATCAACGAGAGCTGCATGTTGCAACCAATAGAACAACCCGCCGGAAGAAGAAACCGGGGCCTCGGCGAATGGTCGTGCCGCTCGCGCCCAAGCACGGTTTCGAGATGCCGACCGCGCCCATTGTGCGTGAGATCGCGATCCCTGAACGGGTCACCGTCGCCGAGTTGGCGCAACGAATGTCGGTCAAGGCGGCTGAGGTCATCAAAGTCATGATCAACCTCGGGACGATGGCGAGCATTAATCAACTGCTCGATCAGGCGACGGCGGTGATAGTGGTTGGGGAGATGGGCCACAGGGCCAAGCCGCTTAAAGACGATGCGGCGGAGGCGGAACTGCTCGGAGTTTCCGATGCCATCGAGTGCGAGAAAGTGGCGCGCCCCCCCGTGGTCACGATTATGGGCCACGTCGATCACGGCAAGACCTCATTGCTCGATTACATACGCCGTACCCGGGTTGCCGCCGGAGAGGCCGGCGGGATCACGCAGCATATCGGCGCTTACCATGTGCTCGTCGGGGAGGGCTCCATTACGTTTTTGGATACGCCGGGTCACGCGGCTTTTACGGCAATGCGGGCGCGCGGCGCTAAAGTCACCGACATCGTGGTATTAGTGGTCGCGGCCGACGACGGGGTGAAAACGCAAACGATCGAGGCCGTGCAGCATGCGCAGGCGGCGAATGCGCCGATACTGGTCGCCGTCAATAAGATCGATAAGCCGGACGCAGACCCCGAGCGGGTTAAGCAAGAGTTAACGGGGCACGGCATCGTACCGGAGGAGTGGGGAGGGGACGCGATTTTCGTGAACGTTTCCGCCAAGACCGGGGAAGGTATCGACCGCTTGCTGGAATCGATCCTGCTGCAGGCCGAGGTTCTCGAGCTCCTGGCGGTGCCGGCCGGACCGGCGTCGGGGGTGGTGATCGAATCCAGATTAGACAAGGGACGTGGCCCGATCGCCACGATCTTGGTGCAACAAGGCCTGCTCAAGCGGGGCGATATTTTACTGACCGGCCAGGAATTCGGCCACGTCCGCGCGCTGTTGGATGAAAACGGTCAATCCATCGAGGAAGCCGGGCCGTCGCTGCCCGTGGAAGTCCTGGGCTTGTCGAGTGCTCCCAATGCGGGCGATGAGGCGGTGGTCGTCGTGGATGAACGCAAGGCGCGCGAAATCGCTCAGGCTAGGCAGGGTAAGACCCGGGAAGGCAAGCTTGCACGGCAACAAGCAGCCAAGCTCGATGATGTTATGCTGCAGATGGAGGAAGGGAAAACCAGTAATCTGAACGTTTTGATCAAAGCCGACGTGCAAGGATCCGCGGAAGCCTTAGTCGATGCCTTGACTAAACTCGCCACCGACGAGGTGCGCGTCAACGTCATCGCGAACGGTGTGGGCGGGATCAGCGAGTCCGATGTTAATCTCGCCGTGGCGTCGAAGGCGATCGTGATCGGGTTCAATGTGCGCGCCGATGCCAGCGCCCGCAAATTGGTCGAAGAAACCGGCGTGGAGCTACATTATCACAGTATTATTTACAACGTGATCGATGAAATGAAAGCGGCATTGAGCGGTATGCTCGCACCGGAGGTCAAGGAGCAGATTATTGGCATGGCGGAAGTACGCGATGTGTTTCGATCGTCGAAGTTTGGCGCGATCGCGGGTTGTATCGTCACGACCGGCGCCGTGCGCCGCGCCAACCCTATACGCGTGCTGAGAAATAACATCGTGATTTACGAAGGGCAACTGGAGTCGCTACGCCGATTTCGGGACGATGTCAACGAAGTGAAATCCGGCACCGAATGCGGAATCGGCGTTAAGGACTACAACGATGTGAAGCCGGGCGACCAGATTGAAGTCTTCGAGCGCATCACGCTCGCACGCAGCATCTAGAGCCGCGATGGGGCAGGAATTCGGCCGCAAGCTACGCGTTGCGGAACAAATCAAACGGGAGCTCGCGCCGCTCGTATCGCGAACCGCACAAGACGCCCGTTTGGGTCTGGTGACCGTCACGGCGGTCGATCTCACGGCGGACCTGCACGACGCCAAGGTCTATGTATCCTGCCTCGGCGGCAGCGCACAGGAGGTCGTGGCCCGGCTACAGCGCGCCGCTGGGTGTTTCCGAACGGTCCTGGCCCGGCGTTTGAGCCTCCGGGCGGTCCCGCGCCTGCTAATCCATCATGACGAGACGTTGGAGCGCGTCGAACGTCTGGCGGCGCTGCTTAAAGGGACCGATTCCGGCGGGGAGTTTCCGCGTTCGCGCTAGAACTGACGTTGAGCCCGATGGCGAACCGTCACGGCCGGCAAGGCCGAGATATCCACGGGATTTTATTGTTTGACAAGCCTCCCGGCCTTAGCTCCAACGATGCCCTGCAAAGGGTAAAGCGCTTATTTCACGCCCGCAAGGTTGGGCACACGGGAAGCTTGGATCTCTTGGCCACGGGCCTGTTACCGCTCTGCTTTGGCGAGGCGACCAAGCTTTCGGGGTTTCTCCTGAACGCGAATAAACGTTACCTCGCCACGGTAAAACTGGGCGTCTCGACCACCACCGGCGATGCCGAAGGCGACATCACGCGCGCGGTGACGCCGCCCGCATTCGAGCTGGAAACGCTCCACGAAGTGCTGGCATCGTTCACCGGACGCTTGCAGCAGACCCCGCCCATGCATTCGGCGATCAAACACCAGGGCCGCCGGCTGTATGAGCTTGCACATCAAGGGATCACGGTCGCGCGCTCGCCGCGTACGGTGGTCATACATGCGTTGCGTTTGCTGCGTTATGGCGATGACGGTGTGGACATAGCGGTTGAGTGTTCCAAGGGCACCTATATCCGAACCCTCGCGGAAGATATCGGTGAGCGGCTGGGTTGCGGCGCCCACGTACGGGTACTGCACCGGGTTGGAGTCGGGCCTTTCGACATCGATGCCGCGCTCGATTTCGAAACGCTGCAACGATTAGCGCAGGAAGGGATGGAGGCGCTGACGCGTTCGTTGCTCGATATTGATAGCGTTCTGTTCGCTGAGCCGCATATCGCTTTGTCTCGGGACGCCGCCTACTACTTGTGCCGCGGCCAAGCGGTGGTGGTACCGCATGCGCCGACGCACGGCCTAGTCAGGCTTTACGACCACCGTATGCATTTTTTGGGGGTCGGGCAGGTGCTCGACGATGGCAGAATCGCGCCGCGGCGCTTGCTGCGGCGGTGAGAAGCGTCGCTTGTCCGAAGCTGCGTTTATGCGTGTTCCTTGTTCCGACCCGGAGTGCTCGTTACAATAACCGGCTCAAATCGTGAGCTGCATAGGATTAGGGTCTGATGGTACTGCCGCCGGCACTAAAAAAAGAAGTCGTGAATAAATTTAAGCGCTCCCCGGGCGACACCGGATCGCCCGAGGTGCAGGTCGCGCTTATTACCCGCCGTATCGAGGATCTGGCGCAGCATTTTAAAACTCACCAATCCGACCACCACTCTCGCCAAGGGTTGCTGAGGATGGTCAACAAACGGCGTAAGTTACTGGATTATATTAAGCAATACAATATGCCGCGCTACCGAGAGTTAATCACCGGTTTGGGCTTGCGCAGATAGGCAATCGTAATCGCCTTAGAGCACTCCCGCATTGATGCGGCGGTTTGCACCTACCATTTCCATTTAGTCGAGCACCAGCATGCGCCTTGTAAAAAAATCATTCCAATACGGATCCCATGTTGTTGTTCTAGAGACAGGGGAAATCGCGCGCCAAGCTTCGGCGGCAGTGACAGTGAGCACGGGGGATACCGTGGTATTGGTTTCCGTGGTAGGAAACAAGGAACCGGCGCCGGGCCGGGATTTCTTCCCCCTGACCGTGGATTATCAGGAACGCACCTACGCGGCGGGCAAGATCCCTGGAGGGTTCTTCAAACGCGAGGGGCGTCCGAGCGAAAAAGAAACTCTCACCTCGAGGTTGATCGATCGGCCCTTGCGTCCGTTGTTTCCCGAGGGGATGACGAACGAGGTACAAATCATCGCCACGGTGCTATCGCTCGATCCCGAGATCGATCCGGACATCCCGGCGCTCATCGGCGCGTCGGCGGCCGTAAGCATCTCGGGGATCCCGTTTAAGGGGCCGATTGGGGCAGCGCGCATTGGCTATCTGGATGGAAACTATGTGCTCAATCCGACCTTCAGCCAGATCAAGTCGTCGCGCCTCCACCTCGTTGTGGCCGGCACCCAATCCTCGGTGCTCATGGTCGAATCGGAGGCCGATCAGCTCGCCGAGGACGTCATGCTGGGCGCGGTAATGTTCGGCCACGAACAAATGCAGGTCGTGATCCGTAACCTCCGGGATTTCGTCCATGAGGTAGCGCCGGTCCCCTGGACCTGGCAGCCCGCGGTACAGGACACGGCCCTGATGAGCGCGGTCGAATCACGGGTCGGGCCGGCTATTCGCGAGGCGTATGCGATCACCGATAAGCTCGCGCGCCGGCAGCGGATTAATGCCCTTCGCAAGCAGGCGCAGGAGGCGCTCGGCGGGCCGGCGGACGGCGCCCCGCGGGCCGCCGCGGAGGATGTCGTGAATGTGTTCGAGGCGATCGAACAGCGGGCCGTCCGGGGGATGATCCTTGATCAACGGCGCCGTATCGATGGCCGCGCCATGGACGCCGTCCGCCCGATCACTGTCCGCGTCGGGGTATTACCTCGCACGCACGGTTCGGCGCTGTTTACACGCGGCGAAACCCAGGCCTTGGTTATCACCGCCTTAGGAACGGGGCGGGATGCGCAGATCATCGACGCCATCGAGGGGGAGCGCAAGGAAGCCTTCATGTTGCATTATAACTTTCCGCCGTATTGCGTCGGCGAGACCGGCCGGGTGGGTTCACCCAAACGGCGAGAGATTGGACACGGGCGGCTGGCGAAGCGAGGGATTCAAGCCGTGATGCCGGATGCTTCCGAGTTTCCATACGTGGTTCGCGTAGTGTCGGAAATCACCGAGTCCAACGGCTCAAGCTCGATGGCTTCCGTGTGTGGAACCAGCCTGTCATTGATGGATGCCGGTGTCCCGCTCAAGGATGCGGTCGCCGGGATCGCAATGGGCCTCGTGAAGGAAGGTGACCGGTTCGCGATACTATCGGACATCGTGGGTGATGAGGATCATCTCGGCGACATGGATTTCAAGGTTGCGGGAACGGCGCATGGCGTGACAGCGCTGCAGATGGACATCAAGATCGATGGGATCACCCGTGAAATCATGGAGCTGGCGCTGCGGCAAGCCCATCAGGGCCGTTTGCATATACTTGAGCGAATGAACGCCGTTATCGCCAAACCGCGGCCGGAGATGTCGGAGTACGCGCCCAGGATTATCACCATCAAGATCGACCCGGAGAAAATCCGGGACGTCATCGGCAAGGGCGGTTCGACGATTCGTGCCATTACCGAGCAGACCGGGGCCGTCATCGACATCAGCGACGATGGCACAGTGAAAATCGCCTCCATTGATAATGCCGCGGGGCAAGAGGCGCGGCGCCGCGTTGAGCAAATCACAGCCGACGTTCAAGTGGGCATGATCTACGAGGGCCGGGTCGCCAAGCTTATGGACTTCGGTGCGTTCGTGACCATTTTGCCCGGGAAGGATGGCTTAGTGCATATATCGCAGATTTCCGACGAGCGCGTCGAAAACGTGAGTGACAAGCTGCGCGAGGGTGATACCGTGCAGGTAAAAGTGCTCGAAGTCGATAAGCAAGGGCGTATTCGCTTGAGCATGAAGGCGGTGAACGCCGGAGGGACGGCGAATTAAAACGCGGCGCGGTTGTGCGTGGAGCGGGAACAGAATCATTAAACTGAAGCGGTTAGGATCGACATGGTTAGCATTCGTTTGAGCCGGCACGGCACCAAGAAAAGGCCTTTCTACCACATCGTAGTCACCGACAGCCGCAACCAGCGCGACGGGCGTTACCTTGAGCGCGTAGGTTTCTTCGATCCGCTCGCGGCCTTGAGCGACAGCAGCCTGCGTATCGATAAAGAACGCGCTGGCTATTGGATTTCCAAGGGCGCCAAGGTTTCCGAGCGCGTCGCCACTTTGATGAAGCACGGTTCCGCTGCGTAAACGGGTTCTCATCGCCGCGGTTTAGAATGCGCTGAGCGATGGCAGGAGTTGTTGACGGTTTCGTCGTCGTAGGCCGTTTCGTGGGGATCCACGGCCTGCGAGGCGATGTAAAAGTTTTATCGTACACGCATCCGCGGGAAGGCATCTTGCGGTACGCGCCCTGGTATGGGTGCTTTGAGGGCGAATGGCGCGAAATAGCGCCTGAAAGCGCAACCGTCAAGGGTAAGGGATTGATCGCGCGATTCGCGCATCATTCGGCCCCCGAAGACGGGCAGCGGCTCATGGGGGTCCCCATCGCGGTGCGCCGCAGCCAGTTTCCGGTACTGCCTCTTGGGGAGCATTATTGGCACGATCTCATCGGCCTCGACGCGGTCGAGGAGGATGGCGCGCCGCTCGGTCAGGTCGTGGATGTCATCGCGACCGGCGCCAACGATGTACTTGTGGTTAGGGGACGCCGCGAGCACCTGATACCCTATGTGCTCGGTATCTACGTGAAAAGCGTGGATTTGGAACATTCCCGGATCGAAATTAATTGGGACCTCGAGTAATCAAATTTCAAACCCCACGGCTACGATCCCTCCGCAAGTCTGCGGGGAATAAATTTGCATGCTACACCTTGGGGTCGTGACGCTATTTCCCGAGATGCTCCATGCGCTCACGGGATATGGGATCAGCGGCCGAGCGGTCGAGCGGGGTCTGGTCCAACTGCGTCTCTGGGATCCTAGGGAGTTTACCCGCGACAAGCACCGCAGCGTCGATGATCGCCCCTACGGCGGCGGGCCGGGCATGGTGATGATGTATGAGCCGCTGCGGGACGCGATCCGCGCCGCGGCGGCGTGGCTTGGGGACGACGCTTGGGTGGTCGCCATGACACCGCAAGGGCGGCGTTTGGATCAGACCTACCTGGCAGAATTGGCCGCGCGCGGCAAGTTGATGCTCGTGGCGGGCCGCTACGAGGGTATCGACGAACGCTTGATCGAGGCGGAAGTCGACGAGGAATGCTCGATTGGAGATTATGTCATCAGCGGGGGCGAGCTGGCGGTCATGGTGTTAATCGACGCGCTGGTGCGCCTGTTACCGGGAGCCTTGGGTCACCAAGACTCGGCCCGCGAGGACTCGTTTTACACCGGTCTCTTGGATTATCCCCATTACACCAGGCCGGAAAATATCGATGACAGGGCCGTGCCGCCGGTATTGCTCAGCGGTAACCACGAGGCGACCCGCCGCTGGCGCTTAAAACAGGCCTTGGGACGAACCTGGTGTCGGCGTCCGGATCTGCTTAAAAATAGGGCGTTGCGGATCGAAGAGCAAGAATTACTGGATGAATTTGTCACTGAACGGGCCAAAACGGGTGCTAGCAGCGGCAATTTCAAGGGATCGTAAACGCAAGGCGCCGGCATGCTAACATGGCAACAAGATGAATCGGTAGGAAGCTCGCTCATGAATCACATAGTCAGCCAGTTAGAATCCGCGGCCATGGACCGCAAGGTGCCCGATTTTCGTCCGGGGGACACCGTCGTTGTCCAGGTGAAGGTCAAAGAGGGCGACAGGGAGCGCCTGCAAGCGTTCGAAGGGGTCGTGATCGCGAGGCGAAATCGTGGTTTTAACTCGTCACTCACGGTACGCAAGATATCGCACGGCGAAGGCGTGGAACGTGTGTTCCCCTTGTATAGCCCTCTGCTCCAGGAGATCGTCGTTAAACGTCGCGGCGACGTGCGCCGGGCCAAGCTATATTACACGCGTAAACTAAGCGGTAAGGCGGCCAGAATTAAGGAAAAGATAAAGCGCCAATAGAGCGGACCTAGGCAATGGACGACGGCGTGGTGTCCTCCGTGGGTCTCGGCGGCTATACCGGCGGCGCCGATCGATCACCTGAAATCAAGCGCTGGCTCCTCATCCATGAGCCCGGCACCGGGTATTGAAACCGTGCGCGAAGCGGCCGATGTGGCGGTCATCGAGCGTTTTCTCGATGGCCTCTGGATGGAACGCGGGCTAGCCAATCATACGCTAAGTGCCTATCGTTCGGATCTCACCGCCTTTAGCCGTTGGTTAAGAAAAGAGGCGCGCGATCTTCATTGCGTGGATCGCGGCGATCTGTTGCGATATCTCGGCAGTGGCGTGTCGGCAAGGACCACGGCGCGCCGGCTATCGAGCTTGCGGGCCTTTTATCAGCACCTATCACGGTTAGGCTTGGTGAAAGAGGATCCCACGGATCGAGTGCAAGGACCGCGATTAGGGCGGTCGCTGCCCGGAACCTTGTCGGAAGCGGAGGTGGATGCCCTGCTGCGGGCGCCCGATGACGACAAGCCCATCGGCATGCGCGACCAAGCGATGCTTGAGCTTATCTACGCAACGGGTTTGCGGGTGTCGGAGCTGGTCACGCTCACCTGCAGCCAGATCAATCTACGGCAAGGTGTGTTGCGCGTGACGGGCAAGGGAAACAAAGAACGGCTGGTGCCGATGGGTGAAACCGCATCGGGGATCCTCACGCGGTATCTCGATTTCGCTCGCCCGGAATTGCTAGCAGGCCGGGGGGCGGAAGTTCTGTTCATAAAAAAGCGCGGCCAAAGCATCACGCGGCAGGCTTTCTGGAAAATGGTTAAGCGGTATGCATGGCGGGCTGGAATTCACAGACCTATCTCTCCGCACACCTTGCGGCATGCGTTCGCGACTCACCTCTTGAATCACGGCGCGGATCTTCGCGTCGTGCAACTCCTCCTCGGACATAGCGACATCGCGACGACACAAATCTATACCCACGTGGCGCGAAGCCGGCTCAAGGAACTGCACGCGGCGCACCATCCGCGCGGTTAGCAGTAGGGCTTAAAAACTGAATGCGTCAGGATGCGAACTGGACTTGGTCTAACACCAAGGTAAGATCACCCGCGATGTCGATGCCGGTCTTGTAGCGCCGCGCGGGGTCCTTGGCCATGGCGCGTTTGACGATGCGTTCCATGATCTCCGGGAGATCTGATCGAACTTGCCGCAGCGGCGCCGGCTCAGCGTTCAAGGTCATGAGATTGATTGCGGCGATCTTATCGGCCATGAACGGGTGTTTACCGGTCAAAGCGCGGTACATCACCACGCCAAGCGAAAACAGATCGCTCTGCCCGGTGAGCGGCTCGTGCTTGACCTGCTCGGGAGACATGTAGAGCGGGGAGCCGGCGAGATCGAGTGTGGCGGGATCGACTCCTTCGGCGGACACCGCGATACCGAAGTCCGAGATTTTTACGTCTTGTTCGGGGGTAAGAAGGATGTTCTTGGGCTTAATATCCCGGTGTACCACGCCCTTCTTGTGGGCATAATCGAGCGCCAGGGCGCAGCGGTAAAAGATGCGGATCAGCCCGTCGAGCGAGAGGAGTTTGTGAACATTGCAGAAATCGGCCAGGGTCTGGCCGCCAGGTACGTACTCCATCACGATGTAATGGGTATATCCTTCTATGCCGGCATCAAAGATCGCGGTAATATTCGGGTGCATCAGCATCCCGGCGGTTCTGGCCTCGTTAAAAAAAAGTTGCTGAAAAACCTGGCTGGTTTCCGGGCAAGTTAAGCGCTCTTGATGCGCAACTTTCACGGCGATAAAACGGTCGATGAATAGATCCCGGCCAAGATAGACGCTGCCCATGTTGCCACGGCCAATCTCTCGTAGGAGCCGGTATTTACTCAGCGTTATCTCGCAACTTTGGGTTTGGGCTTCCGGTGTCATCGTTGGTAGGGCGTCCTGGCTCTGTGCGGGTGTATATCGGCTGTTACGCGGGTCCTTTTAAAAACGTTCACGCCTTCCGCGCCAACTGAGGTTGCCGGGCGTGATAGGAACATACTTGATTAATATAAGGTCAGAAGGAAGTACTCCGTCTGGGGAAACGAAAGCGAGGAATATGAGATGCGTATACTAGTGGCCATCGTAGCGGGAGCCGTGTCCGTCGCACATGCCGCCGTCTTGGCGGATACCTCGGTGGAACAAAGGCTTAGGTCTGTTCTTGGCGAAGCCTTACCAGGGATCGAGATAGCGTCGATACGACCGGCGCCGCTCAAGGGGATGCACGAAGTCGTGCTCGGAGGAGAGGTGATCTATGTTTCCGATAACGGACGCTTCATATTAAAAGGCGATCTCATGGATCTCAAGGACAAAAGGAATATCAGCGACGAGCGGCGGGCTCAGGCGCGGATTACAGGCTTAAAGACAGTCCCACCCAATACCATGATCGAGTTTGCGCCGCCGGACACCCAGCACGTGTTGTACGTTTATACCGATGTCGATTGCGGCTACTGCCGTAAATTCCACCAGGAAGTCGGGACCTTGAACGCGGCGGGTATCGCGGTCCGGTATCTCGCATTTCCACGCGCGGGCGTAGATTCGGAAACCTTCAAGAAATCGGAATCGGTCTGGTGTGCTGCGGACCGAAACGCGGCCCTGACCGAGGCCAAAGCCGGCAAGCCCGTGCCAGCGGCGACTTGCGATAATCCTGTTAAGGCGCATTACGAGCTCGGAACGCGCATGGGGGTGAGGGGTACGCCCGCCCTCATCAGCGAAGACGGGCAGGAGTTGGGGGGCTACGTTCCGGCGGAGCAACTGATTCAACACGTCAGGAAGGGCCGATCGTAACCACCGAACGGCGAGCCGACGCGGCCCACGGAACCGTTTCCGCTCAGGGCGTTATTGATTCGTCGCGCCGGGGGTTTCGGGAATACCGCTACCCCGTTCGATAAGGGCCGTGATGCGCCTGCCGTTTCTCGACGTGGTGTCCACGCGCACGGGTAAATACCGCCACCGAATCGCGCACCAGAATGTTGTCGAACGTTTACTGTTATTCTTTTCTTTCCGGCGTTCGAGTCTGACGGCGCGTACCTTTCCAAGCGGCGTATCCACCATTTCCTCGCCGACATACGCAAAGCGGTAATATTTGATTTCGCCGCCATCGACAATCTGATAGGCGAGGGCTCGCTTTCCAGCGGCGAGATCGCGCATGATGGCGATCTGGTATACCAAATTGTCGAATAGGTTCGGCGTCAAGGGTAAGCGCCAAGTCTTGTTATCCTCGCGGCTATCAATCGTTTTGGCACGCCAGTCGAAACGTACGGTTTGGACGCTGTTTTTACTTCCGCTTTGACGATAGCTGTAGCGTAGCGGATGGATGTCTTCTCCGGAAAGCGACCAGGTGCTCTTTTCGACGACATGATCGTTAAGGAAGAGCGCGAGGATCCCGCTGGAGCGGCTTTCGGAACGAAAAACATACCGCCCTGTCTTTCCTTTCTCTAGTATACGCACGGACTCGCCCACCTTAAGACCGTTCGTGTGCAACGAGTAGGAGACGGCGAAGGGCTTCGGGATTTCAGCGAACGCCGCGAGCGAAACGAGAAGGTTGATGGAGATCGCGCGGAGGAAGGAGCGAAGCATGGCGTTAGTTAATGGCCGACGATTCGTATCGGTCACTCTAAAAGCATCTCGTGACCGCCGCAAGTTGGCTACGGTCCGACTTCGGTATGCTTCGATTTGCCGACCGCCGCCAGGCTGTATGGTACTATTCCCGCAGTCCATTCGCGCTGTTAGATTCTCCTTAGCGACGACAAACCGGTGGCGATCGTGTCCCTGTCCTTCCACACCGCCTCGGTTTTGGTGGTTGGCGACGTCATTCTCGATCGTTATTGGTCGGGGGCAACTACTCGCGTGTCGCCCGAGGCGCCGGTACCCGTCGTGCGCATTACGAACAGCGAGGATCGTCCCGGCGGGGCCGCTAACGTCGCCGTAAATGTGGCGAGCCTTGGAGCCCGCGTCACGCTCATCGGGATCACCGGCGTCGACGAGGCCGCGCAGCGGGTCTTGGAACAGCTCCAAAAGCACCGCGTCATTTGTGCCCTGACCCGCGTGGAAGGTTTCACCACAGTCACCAAACTCCGCGTATTGAGCCAGCATCAGCAGTTGCTACGGCTCGATTTCGAGGATCCGTCAGCCGTGCCGACGAGCGCGGGACCTTTACATGATTTTTCTCATCATCTTCCCGCCGCTGGCATCGTGATATTGTCAGATTACGCCAAAGGCGCGTTAACGGATGCACATACGCTTATAAAACTCGCCCGTGACGCCGGAAAGCCGGTTGTGGTCGATCCGAAGGGTGGTGATTTTACCCGCTACGCCGGCGCCACCATCGTAACGCCGAACCTGAAGGAATTTTGCGCCGTTGTCGGTCCCTGCGCGAGCGAGGATGAGATCATCGCCAAGGCGCGCGAACTCTGCTCCGCTATGGATCTCGAAGCCTTGCTGGTTACGCGCGGGGAGCGCGGCATGACGCTCGTTCCGCGCCACGGCGAGGCGTGCCATTTGGAGGCCAAAGCGCGCGACGTGTACGATGTCACCGGCGCCGGGGATACCGTGGCGGCCGTCTTGGCCACCGGTCTTGCCGCGGGGTTCGATCTGCAGCGCGCGACCGCACTGGCAAACGTGGCCGCCGGCCTGGTCGTGGCGAAGCTCGGCGCAGCCGCGGTCACGGTAACGGAGATCGAGTCGTCTTGGAACGGGGCCGGCGCTACGGACGCCGCGGTCGTGACCGAAGAGGCCTTAATCCAGCGCATCGCGCTCGCCCGCGCGCGTGGCGAGCGCATCGTCATGACCAACGGTTGCTTCGATGTCTTGCACGCGGGTCACGTGCGCTATCTCGATGAGGCGCGAAAATTGGGAACCCGCTTGGTCGTAGCGGTGAACGACGATGCCTCGGTAGCCCGCCTCAAAGGCGCCGATCGGCCGGTTAATCCGCTCGCGCAGCGCATCGCGGTCCTCGCTGCGCTGAAGCCGGTGGATTGGGTCGTGCCGTTCTCGGAAGACACCCCGAGGCGGATAATCTGCCGCGTATCACCCGACGTGCTGGTCAAGGGCGGTGACTATGCCGTCACGGAGATCGCAGGGCATGACTGCGTCATCGCCACGGGCGGGCAGGTGGTGACCCTGCGTTACCAAGAAGGGTGTTCGACCTCGAGGATCCTCTCGGAGTTGGCCCGCGTGCGCGCGGCCGAGCCGCTTTGATCCTGGTCACCGGCGGCGCCGGTTTTATCGGTAGTCAACTCATTAAAGGGCTGAATGCCAAAGGCCACGACGACATCGTGGTGGTCGATAACCTCGAACGCGGAGAGAAGTTCAATAACCTAGCCCGCTGTCGGATTTGGGATTATTGGGACAAGGATGATTTCATCGCCGAGTTGCGACGCAATCGAAAGCTGAGTGTTTCTCCCGAAATCGTATTCCATTGCGGCGCCTGCACCGTAACCACCACCTGGGACGGGCGCTACATGTTGCGCAACAACTATCAATATTCCAAGGAGTTGCTCGAGTACTGCCTGGAACATGGAGTGCGGATGATTTACGCTTCGAGCGCGGCCGTGTATGGGCACAGTCAGGCGTTTTCCGAATCGCAAGCCGCGCTGATCCCGCTCAACGTTTATGGGTACTCCAAGCTGCTCTTCGATGACTATGTCCGGCGCTGGCTCCCAACGTTCCCGCCGCAGGTGGTGGGACTGCGCTTTTTTAACGTCTATGGCCCGGGCGAGGGCCATAAAGGACCGATGGCGAGCCTCGTTTATCATCTCGATCGCCAGTTGCGGGAGCACGGCGCGGTGCGAATTTTTTCCGGCAGCCACGGTTTCGGCGACGGCGAACAGCGGCGCGATTTCGTCTATATCGACGATGTCGTTGCCGTGTGCCTATGGTTCCTGGACCATGGTGAGCATTCGGGCATTTTCAACCTCGGCAGCGGCAGCGGCCGGTCGTTTAATGACTTGGCCCGGGCGGTCATCGCCTGGCACAGAAAAGGAACGATAGAGTACATTCCCTTCCCCAAGGAGCTGATCGACCATTATCAGGCGTTTACCGAGGCCGACCTCGGCGCGCTCCGGGCACTCGGTTACGATCGGCCCTTCCTCGCCTTGGAAGAAGGCGTGAACAAATATCTCGATTGGCTGAACGCTTGCGGCGGATCTATACCCTCGTCCTCTATCTCCTGACGCCGTTGTTATTGGTCCGGCTTGCGCTTTTGGGCGTGCGCGACCATGGCTATTGGGAGCGCTGGCGGGAACGCCTGGGCTTTGTGGCGGCGCTCCCCGCGGCTGGACCCAACCTCTGGCTGCACGCGGTCTCGGTCGGCGAGGCGCAAGCGGCTTCCGCGCTGGTGCATGCACTGCGGGCGCGCATCCCGCCGATCACGATCATGGTGACCACCACGACCCCCACCGGAGCGGCCATGGTGCGCCGCCTGTTTCGGGATGAGGTACGGCATTGCTACCTGCCCTTCGATCTCCCCACCGCGTTAGCGCGCTTTATCGAACGAGCTCGCCCCGCCGCCTTGGTGATCATGGAAACCGAGCTGTGGCCCAATCTATTGCACTGCTGCCGCCGCGCGCGAATCCCCGTGCTCATCGCCAACGCGCGGTTGTCAGAGCGATCGTTCTCCCGGTACCGGCGCTGGACGGGCAGCGTGCGCGGGATGTTGGCGGCGGTCACCGCGGTCGCCGCGCAATCGCGGGCCGATGCCGAGCGGTTCATGGCGCTCGGCGCGGCCGAGTCTCGGGTGCACGTCACCGGAAACATCAAGTTCGACGTCACCGTCCCGGGCGATCTCCAAGATCGCGCCTTGCGGTTGAAGCAAGAGATCGCTCCTGGGCGGCGGGTTTGGATGGCCGCCAGCACCCACGAAGGTGAAGAAGCGGCGGTGTTATCGGCGTTCGCGGTCCTGCGCCAGCGTGATCCGGGACTGCTGCTGGTGCTGACGCCGCGTCACCCCGAGCGTTTTGGAAAGGTCTTTGATCTCTGCCGGAAGCGCGGCTTCGCGACCGCAAGGCGCACCGCCCCTTCGAGCCAGCGGCCGGACGTGTTCCTCGCGGACACGATGGGAGAGTTGCCGTTATTCTACGCGCTCTCGGAGGTGGCCTTCGTGGGCGGCAGCCTCGTAGCCGTGGGCGGTCACAATCCCCTCGAGCCCGCCGCCCTTGGGATCCCCGTCGTCACCGGCCCGCATATCTTCAATTTCACCGAGGTGTATGGTTTCCTAACCGCCGCCCAGGCCGCGTGGGTGGTCAATGATGCGGACGAGCTTTTGTCCCGGCTCCTGATCTTGCTCGCCGATTTCGACTTGCGCGCAACCGCCGGGCGCCGCGCTCAAGCGGTGGTGGCCGAGAACCGGGGCGCCGTGGACCGCGTCATGGACATCCTGATGCCCCTGCTGGAGCTGCCGGCAAACCAATCAGCGCGGATCAAGGCAGATACGCCAAGGTATTACTCAGGTGCTTCGTAAGCTGATAGCCTTGGGCCGTCAGCAGGTTCTCGCAGTGCCGTCTCGTCTCGCGCCGCAGGTGTTTATGCTCGTAGATGATCATCCGCGGTATAAAGCGTGCAAAGTCGATCTGCTTGATAACCTCGAAGTCATGGCCTTCCGTATCGACGGACAAGAGATCGATTTTCTCGACCTGATGCTTTCGGATTAAGGTTGCAAGCGTGATACAGCACACCGGCTCGGCGACGATCGCGTCTTCCAGATCCGGAATCAGCCAGCGGTGTTTCTTGATGACGTCCAGGTGCAGCGAGGCGAGACCCTTGGACCAGGCCGGAAGCTCGGCGGCGGCATCATCGATGCGGTAAAGAGTTCGGGTGCCCTCGGAGATCGAGATCGCCGACTGCTCGATGACGACGGCGGGAACACCTTGGTAATGGGCGCGCAAGAGATCGCAGTAGGCCGGGACAGGCTCGACGAGGATCCCGCGCCATCGATACTTCTTAATGTAACGGTGCAAGAAGTCGTGGGTCACGCCGTCATTGGCGCCGATCTGCACGAAGAAGAAGCTGCTGCTGCTGTCAGCGGAATGCTTTGTGACCAGTTCGTCAAATGCGCGCCACTCGGGGCGGTACACCCGATAGAACAAATCGTTCGCAAGCTTGCTGAGCGTACGGGCAACGCGGCGCTTAAGCGCGTGGACCCGTGCCGGGCGCGCGCGCCGCTCCGTGCCGGCTCTAGAGCGCATCATCCCGGATCAGGACGCGGGTACCGGCCTCGACTCGGTCGAAGAGATCGATAACGTCGGCGTTAGGCATACGGATGCAACCGCGCGACCCCGGTGTGCCCATCGCGACGTCATCGGGGGCGCCATGGATGTATATGAAGCGATTCTTGGTGTCGACCGAGCCGCCCTGGTTAAAGGCCGGCTGTAAACCGGTCAACCACAGGATGCGGGTGAGGATCCAATCCTTTCCCGGAAAGAGGGTGCGAAACTCGGGAACATAGACCCTGCCGTCCGGTTGGCGGGCAACGAACACCGTGCCGCTCGCGCAACCCGCGCCGATCTTTGCCCAGATCGCATGCCAACCGCGCGGTGTGCATTCGCTGTTTTCCATTTCCCCGGGGCCGTTCTTGGCGGTCGAGACGGAATAGCCGCGAACGATGTCGCGCTCCGACAGTAACCAAAGTTCTTGTTGCCGCAGTCTGATCTCGATATGCATGTTCAGGCGCTCGGCTGCGTGCGAAAATAGGATATCCTATGTTGTGCCCGGTGTCCCGAAGGCCTTTCGCGCGCGGAGGTTTCTTCCTCGCGGAGCGAGGAAGCATTTGATTGCCAGGTTAATGCAAGCTAAATCCAGGTGCCATTAGGTCCTCTCATGTTCGACCTCCAGGGACCCGAGCTGATGCCCGGCGAACGGGATCTGCTGGCCCACCCGGCCGCGGGGGGCGTTATCCTTTTCACGCGCAATTACGCCAGCCGCGAGCAGCTCGCTCGCCTGGTCGCGGCGGTTCATGCCGTGCGCGATCCACCCTTGCTCGTGGCCGTGGACCACGAAGGGGGGCGGGTGCAACGTTTCCGTCCTGGTTTTACCGCGTTGCCCCCCTGTGCGGCATTGGGCCGGCTCGACGCCAAGGATCCGCAACGCGCCCGGGCTATGGCTCGGGAATATGGTTGGCTCATGGCGATCGAGCTGCGAACGCTGGGTGTCGATTTCAGCTTTGCGCCCGTGCTCGATCTCGGGAGCGGGGTGAGTCAAGTGATCGGAGACCGGGCGTTCCACTCTAACCCGCGGACGGTCACCCGGCTCGCTCAGGCCTATCTCGATGGAATGCACGAGGCGGGTATGGCGGGTGTCGGCAAACACTTTCCCGGTCACGGATCGGTCGCGGCGGATTCCCATTGCGAGATCCCCGTGGATGGCCGGAGCTTTGAGGCCATAACTAACGCGGATCTAGCGCCGTTTGCGGGTTTGGTTCGCGCGGGCATAGACGCCGTCATGCCGGCGCATGTCATTTACCCCGAAGTGGACACGGCGCCCGCCGGTTTCTCGGAGGTATGGCTCCGGCAGGTGTTGCGGAAGGATCTCGGATTTGAGGGCGCCATCTTCAGCGATGACATCGATATGGCGGGCGCCCGTGGGGCCGGTGCTCACAGCGAACGCGCGCAGCGCGCACTCGCGGCCGGGTGCGATATGGTGCTCATGTGCAATCGGCCAGCGGCGCTGGCCGGGGTGCTGGACGCATTGAGCGCCTTGCGTGATCCTTTAAGGGAGGCGCGGCTTGCGCGCATGCGCGGCCGGACGGTGGGGAGCGAGCGCGCGCTGGAAGAGCGCCGGGGCGTCGCCAGGGCGACGGTCGCCGCCTTGGCGAACCGAGAGACAGCGGCGTGATGTATCGATGAAACGGCTGCTGGCCGTCGCGCTGCTCTGGAGCCTCGCGGGGCCGTGCCGGGCGCTCGAATGCACCCCGCTCGTGCCCGCCGCGACGCCTGCCGCATTTGCAGCCGGCAAGTATTCGCAGGGGCTTTTATTTCGGATCTCAAAAGCGGGTGTTCCACCGAGTCATATCTTCGGGACGATCCATCTCGGCGATCGGCGCGTGCTCGATTTACCCCGAGTGGTTTCGGCCAGCTTCGAGCAAAGCCGCCGCTTTGTCATGGAGGCCGTGCTAGATGAGGCCGGCATCGCCGAATTCTCGAAACTGATGTTTTATGACGATGCTACCTCATTCAAGGAGCAGGTGGGCGCGGAGCTCGCAAGCGCGGCGGAACCGCTTCTTGCCCGCTACGGTATTACCGCGCAAATCGCGCATCGCATCAAGCCTTGGGCCGCGTATATGACCCTCAGCGTACCTCCGCCTTCCAGCCTGCTACCGCTCGATCTCGCGTTAATGCAACGAGCCAAGACGCATGGGATGGCGATTTCGGGACTGGAGTCGCTTGCGGAACAGGCAGGGGCATTGGGTGATCTGCGCATCGAAGACCAAATCGCCTTGCTTAAGGATGCCATTTGCCACTATGAGTTGCTGCAGCAAGACCTCGAGCCGCTGACCGCGCTGTATCTAAAGCGCGATCTCGGGGGATTGATGGCGCTTGCCGGTAAGTATGAAACCAGATCGGCGCACTACTACGAACGCTTCCTGGACAGTCTGCTTTGGAAACGCAATCGCCGCATGGCCGCACGCATGCAGCCGTGGCTAAAGGAGGGGAATACCTTTGTGGCGCTCGGCGCATTACACCTCGTCGGGGACAAAGGAGTGCCGGCGTTGCTGGAGCGGGCCGGGTATCGCGTGACGCGCATATACTAGATCAGCATTTCTAAACCAAGATTTTTGACATAGACTACAGGGCGCAACGCGCGCCTTCCTGCGGCGCACGCCAAAGCGCGGAGGACGCGATTACAATCTGATTCGCCGCGGCGTTTTTAGTGCCCGGCTTGATGTGAGGACTTGATATGTTGTATGCAGCAAAAACTTTCGTCGATACGCTGGCTGGGATCACTCGGCTTGAGAAAGGTCCTCAGCACCTTCCAACCTCGTATGCGTTGCTGATCACGAGCGTCGTTGTCTACACGCTTACGCGTTTCGGCGTCTATATCTACAAAGTGCCGATCGGATCCGCAGCGATCATGGGATTAGCCGATACCGCAATTACGGTGGGGATCATCGTATTGTTGCTCGCGGTGCGCGGCGTGACGTTCCGGGCCCCCCAAATGCTGACAGCCTTTACCAGCATCGCCTCGGGATTCGGGTGGGCCATCATTTTATCGCTAGGGCTAATCAGTATGATACCGGATGTCCCGATGGTGCAGGGTTTTAGAAACGTCGTGATCTTTCCGCTCGTTCTGGTTAACGTCGTGATCACCGGCCACTTGTTTCGGGCGTCGCTGGGGACGAATCTCGCCGCCGGGGTAGGCATCGCATTGGTGTTATTATTCATCGTCACCAATGTGACCGACCGCTTCGACCCGACGCTCGAACGTACGGGAGCGGGCTCATCGCGTATGACCCCCTCACCGCAGACGATACCGGAGCGCTAAGCGGGCCTTAGGGCCGAACTGCGTTCCGCTAACGCGCTGGCGGGACGCATAACACGAATTACAGGGTTCGGTGCTTGCGTGTCCTGGCGATCACCGCGGCGATCTCGGCCTTGCGGCGAAGCGGATCACGCTCGATCTCGGCCAGCCGCACCGTGGGATCGGCTTCGGCCGCGGGCGCATTCTCGGTAGGATTTGCGAGCCGCCCGTTGCGCGCCTCGAAGCGTGTGCGGGCGGCGTCCGCGTGTGTTTGATCCCAATTGAGGCCGGCGGGGATCATTTCGATGCAATCCATGGGGCAGGGCGGTAGGCATAATTCGCAGCCCGTACAGAGATCCTGAAGCACGGTGTGCATGTGCTTTGCCGCCCCGAGGATGGCATCCACCGGGCAAGCTTGTATACACTTCGTACAGCCGATACAAAGCTCCTCGATGACACGGGCGGTACGGGACGGTTGCTCGGCGCCGTAGCGAGGATCGAGGGGTAGGGGTCGGCGCCCTAGCAGGCCGGCGAGCCGTTCGATCGTGTGGCTGCCACCCGGTGGACACTGATTGATGCCGGCCTCGCCGCGGGCAATGGCCTCGGCATAAGGAAGGCATCCCGCATACCCGCATCGACGGCACTGTGTCTGCGGTAGCAGAGCATTGATCTTTCCGGCGATCTCCTCGGGGGCGTGGCGCGCCGTTGTCAAGTCAGTCACTGATAAGATGACGCTCTCAGAGCACCCTGCAAATCGCCGCCTTGAGATAATTGGTCTCGGGGATCGCGGGGTGAATGGGATGATCCGGCGATTGGT
>Ga0136633_1000664_pt1 | contig 26139 bp, 28 predicted proteins | sample AntDrymeUQ832206_2_FD_105494 | JGI IMG/M metagenome (GOLD analysis project Ga0136633, IMG submission 105494) | Polar desert sand microbial communities from Dry Valleys, Antarctica - metaG UQ83 (22.06) | ecosystem: Environmental > Terrestrial > Soil > Desert | place: Antarctica: Dry Valley... | reverse complement strand
GGACGCCGGTGTCACCCCGACGACCGTTCCCCTTCAAGCACCGACGTCCGTGGCTCCGCCGACAACCGCGGCGCCCGAAATTGCCCCGCCAGCCAGCGGCGGAGGCAAGCCCGGGAAGGGAAAAGGCAAGGGCTGAGCCGCACGACCCTGTCGCTCCGCCGAACCCTCGAAGGGTGACGACCTTGCCCACTTGAAGGTGGGTGGGGGCCATTATCCCGCGGCAGTCACGATGGTCCGGACATCGAAATGACTGCGGAGGCGGATCGCAGCCCGATGCGCGGCGCACCAGCCATCCCGTGTGGGTTCAAACAGCACGCCAGCAACTGAGCCGGTGTGGGCGAGATTCCATCCGAGGGCGCCGGTCGCAGCGGCCAGCTGGGGAAGGCGGGCGGTCCAATGGTTGCCGATCAGCTGGTGGTGGATCTCAGCCGACATCGCCGCGGCAAGGAGAAAGCCATCGCGATCACGGGCCCTCGCCCCTCGTTCGAGGTCCTCGAGTATGCGGTCGTAGCGCCAGGCAGCCCGGGCAAGTCGCTCGACGGGTACATCCTCAGTGACCATTGTTGCGAGCGGGACGAGCACGAGAGCTGTGAAGGTCGGCGTCCATGTCCATCTCCGCATCGCGAGCCCCCGACGCCGGAGGAGCACCATCCCCGGGTACATCGAGCCGTCCGAGGGCTCGATCGAACCTGCCAATGTCGCAAGCTCAGCGGCAGCGAGCTCCTCTCCGAACGCGCGCGCCGTGGCGCGGGCAGCAGCCACGATGTCGGCCGTCGACGAGGCCAGGCCCTTGCCGACGGGCAGGTCCGTGGTCCGGCGGACGCGCACACGCTGAGGCGGCACGCCGAGCAGGTCGAGCGTGGCCACCACGCCGGCGACGAGCTTGGTCAGGGCCGGTGGTGCCGTGACGTCGACCTCGTCCGACTCCTCGAAGCTGGCCGTGACCGTGGTCCCGAGGGCGATCGGCAGCGACACCTGGAACGCCTCACCGTCGGTGGTGACGCCCTGGACGAGCTCGCCGCAGCTTCCCGGGGCGAAGCCACGGCCCGTGCGGATCACGCCTGCTTGTTGGCCACGCCAGCGCTGTCGAAGGTGGCCATCTCGCCGAGGATCTTGGCTGCGGCCTGCACGATCGGGAGAGCGAGCAGGGCGCCGGTGCCTTCGCCGAGGCGGAGTCCGAGGTCGAGGACCGGCTCCATCCGGAGATGGGCGAGCGCAGCGGAGGCACCAGGCTCGACTGAGCGGTGCCCGGCGACGCACCACGCCGACGTGCCGGGGACGAGTGCCTCGGCGACGACGAGGGCGGCGGTGGCGACGACCCCGTCGACAACGACCGGGACCCCGGCCGCCGCGCCGGCGACGATATAGCCGGCTAACGCGGCGATCTCCAGCCCGCCCACCTCGGCGAGGACGGTGAGTGGGTCGGCGTCGGCGGCCAGCCGGGACAGGGCAGTTTCGATGACCTCGATCTTGAGGGCAAGGGTGGCGTCGTCGATGCCGGTCCCGCGGCCGGTGACCTCGGCTGGTCGGCGGCCCGTGACGGCGGCGATCAGCGCCGCCGACGGTGTCGTGTTGGCGATCCCCATGTCGCCGGTGATCAGGCATCGGGCGCCCCGGCCGACGGCAGCCTCGGCGAACTCGGTGCCGACATCGAGTGCCTGGCGAGCTTCGACGACGGTCATCGCCGGACCCGCCGCCAGGTTGGCCGTGCCGGGACGGACGCGCCGCTGCACCACGCCTTCAGCCGCGAGAAGGGGGGTGGCGACACCGACGTCGACCACCACGACCCCGACGCCGCTGTGGCGGGCGAGCACGTTGATGGCCGCCCCGCCGGTGGCGAAGTTGGCCACCATCTGGGCGGTGACCTCCTGCGGCCAGGGCGAAACGCCTTCGGCGAGCACACCGTGGTCCCCGGCGAAGATCGTCACCGTCGCCGGTGTCGGCACGGGCGGCGGGTTGACGCCGGCCAGGCCCGCCAACTGGATGCCGATGGATTCGAGGCGGCCGAGCGAGCCTCGAGGTTTGGTGAGGCGATCCTGGAGCTCGGCGGCGGCGGCGGCCGCTTGGCGGTCAGGTGGGTGGACGGTGGCGGCGGCGGCCGCGAACCGGCTGCCCGCGTTCGCTTCGGTCCAGCCGTCGACGGCTGCCCGCACGGTGCCGGCGCCGACCGGCGCGAACGCCATGCCGGCCGCCACCGCGGCCGCCTCGTCGATGTCGCGGTCGCCGACGTACAGCGCCCTCGCCGGGTCGGTGACGCCGAGCCGTTCGAGGACAGCGAGGAGCACGGCGGGGTTCGGCTTGTCGACCCCGACCTGCGCGGACGTGGCAAGGACCTCGAGCAGCCGGCTCACACCGGACGGGCTGAGCAGGGCCCGGACCTCGTCTTCGCCCATCGTCGCCGTGTTGGTGGCGGCAGCGAGCCGGTAGCCGGCATCGGCGAGCTCGCTGAGGTCTTCGACGACGCGCGGCCGGAGGACGACGTCGAGCCGGTCCGTCGGCGTGGCCGGGTCCGATTCGACGACGAGGGTGCCACCGATGTCGAAGACGATCGTGTCGAACAGCGCCGGCATCTGTTCAGCCTTTCGCGGAGATCAGGTCGGACCGGGACCGGGCGGCCCCGCGTTCGGATCGTTCTGTCAGGGTGCCGAAGGCCAGCCCGATCGTCACCCACAGCACGCTCTGGATGCCGGCGCTCGCCACCCGGAAGCGCCACAACAGGTTGGCCGGGAAGCTGCCGGCCACCTCGTCGACGCCCGGCAGGATGACGTAGGCGGCGGCGATGAGGGCGAGGTACGTGGCGGCGGCGGTGAGCGACGCGTTCCAGGCGGAGAAGCGTGCCAGGAGTCTGCGTTGGCAGGCGACGGAGATGACAAGGCTGACGAGGGAGAAGGCGAGGAGGGTGAAGTACAAGGCGGTTCGGTGCCCGATCGTGGCGGGATTTCCCACCGCCGGCGGGTTGGCCGGGTACTTGAGGAACGGGACGACGAAGACGGCGATGAACGCCGCCCCCGCTACGGCGAGGGCGGTGGCCCGGGCGCCCGCGTCGGCGAAGCGGCGGTACACGACTGCGAAGGCGAGCGAGAACAGTCCGCCGAGGGCGGCCCCGGCGGCCACCAGGCCGGTTGCAAGGCCGAAGGTGGTCTGGACCTCCCGGCTCACGACCACCGGTTCCGCGGCGTCACCGCGCTGGTGGGCGGCCGCCGCCTCGAGGGCGATGGCCCGGTCGACCTGGGGTTCACCGACTATGCGGGCGAACCCGAAGGCGGCCGCCGCGGCGATGACGCCGGCCAGCAGGCCGCGCACGATGTAGATCCTGACCACCGCGGGTCTCGGCGGCTGTCAGTGGCAGGGGAAGGCGAGGAGGTGGCGGGCGTCGTGCACGAACTCGTGCACCGCCGTGCCGCCCACCAGGGATGCCGCGCCCCCCTCGGCACCGACGAAGTAGAGGCCGATCACGGCCAAGAGGGCGACGAGGGCCACCCACGGGAGGAGCTCGCGCAACGGCACGGCGGGCGGGGCCCACACGGTGGGCCGGTCGACGGCGATGGGTGCAGCCATGGTCGATGTCTCCTCTCGGGATGACGCGTCCCGTTGGTCGTTGCCGACGAACCAGGGTCTGGCTTCCAGGCCGATCCGAAAGGGAGCGACCTGGTCACAGCGGCGCGACCGCGCCGGGATTGCACCGGCTTCCTGGGTACGTCAGTCGTCGCCGATGACTGTAGCGCCGGCCGGCCGGTCGTGCAGCGAGCAGTCGGCGCACAGCCTCCCCGCCGCGTCGGTCGTCTTCCACCACAGGCAGCAGGTCCGCCGCCGGGCGCCCTCCGGACCCAGCTCGACGGTGGCGGCCACTCCAGTGGGCAGGGCGGCGCGGACCGCCGCCAGTCGCTCATCCCGTTCGGGGGCGCCGGGCGCGGATCGCACGGCGGCAAGCGCCGACTCGATGCTGGAGGCGGTGTTGCCGGCCACGAGGGCGGCCCCGAGGGCGTGGCGGGCCCGTAGCGACGCCGCCACGTGGTTGAGGTGGCCGGCGAAGAGCCTTTCGACCAGCTCCCCGAGGTCGGTGACCGTGCCGGCGTCGGGCGCGTAGATGACCGATGACGGCCGCGACCGCGCCGTGGCGACGGCGGTGCCCGGAGTCGCCGGGTCGGGGGCCGCTCCCGACAGCAACCAGCAACCCAGCGTGGTGCCGGCGATGCGGTACGCGTACGACTGCCACCACAGGGATGCGGCCACCTGGGCGTCGTCGGTCCCCCGACCGGCCGAGGTGGCGGCGACAGCCTCCGCGAGATGGTCGGAATCGGCGGCCAGGTCGGCGCCCACCAACTCGTCGGCGGCCGGCGGACCGACGCGCCAGCGCAGGAAAGGGACGAGACCGGTGAGCACGCCGAGGAGCTCCTCGTTGCGCCGCTGCATCATCCGAGCCCGCCTGCTTCCATCTCGGCCAGGGTCAGGTACCGGGCCCCCATCGCCTCGGCGAGGGGTAGGGCGAGGCGGAGGCGGGTGGGACCGTCCTCGGCATCGACGACGACGGCGCTCACGCCGCGGCGCCGCACCCGGCTGGCGGCATCGAGGGCAGCGGCCATCGGGTCGACGCCGGCGGCCGCGGCGGTGGCCCGGCCGTCGGACACCAGCACGACCAGTGGCCGGTGATCGACGGACGAGCTCGACGCCAGATCGAGGGCGGCGTCGATGCCGGCGGCCAGCGGGGTGCGTCCCCCGGTGGTGACCGAGCCCAGGCGGGTCTTGGCGACTTCGATGCTGCCGGTCGGCCGAACGACCACCTCCGCCCCCTGGTCGCGAAAGCCCACCACTGCCACCCGGTCGCGGCGCTGATAGGCGTCCACGAGCAGGCCGTGGACGGCGGCGGTGACGGCGGCCATGCGCCGTTCGGCACCCATCGAGCCCGACGTGTCGACGGCGATGACGACCAGGTTGGCGACTTTGGTCTCCCGCACCGCCTCCCGCAGCCGGGGTGGCGAGTCGGGGTCGGTGACGCGGGCGACAGCCGTCGCCCTGGCGGTGCCGGCCACCGCGAGCGACGCGACCGCACCCTCGGCCGCCCGGTCGGTCACGAGACGGCCGCGAGGACCGCTGCCGGGCGAGCGCCGGCCCGGTGCGCCGCCGGGCGACGGGGCGGATGCCAGCCGGACCGGCCGGGCCGGCTCGGCCCCGTCGTGGCGGCGATCGGGCCCACGGCCGGCGTCGCCCTTCTCCTCGGGTTCGCCGGCGTCGCCCTCCTGCTCGGGTTCGCCGGCGCCGGCGTCGTCGCCCAGGCTCTGGTCGAGGGCGTCCGCCAGCTCCTGGTGGTCGATGCCGGGAGCCTCGAACGGGGTGCGGCGCCGGCGGTGGGCGAGCGCCAGGTGGGCGACCCGGCGGACGTCGTCCGGGCCGGCCGCCGTTCGCCCCTCCCAGCCGGCCAGGGCGGCGGCGGCGCGGGCGATCACCAGGTCGGCGCGCAGGCCCTCGGCGCCGACGGCCACGCACAGCGAGGCGATGGGCTCCAGCAGGTCGTCGGGAACCGGGGCGGGGCGGGCCGTGCGCAGGCGCTCGACGAGCCTGTCCTCGGCCGGTGCCCACTGCGAATGGAAGCGGGCCGGGTCGGCGTCGAAGTCCAGTCGTCGCCGGACGATCTCGGCCCGTATGGGGGCATCCACCGGGGCGGCCACGTCGACTGCCAGCCCGAACCGGTCGAGCAGCTGCGGCCGAAGCTCGCCCTCCTCGGGGTTCATCGAGCCGACCAGCACGAAGCGGGCCGGGTGGCGGTGCGAGACGCCGTCGCGCTCCACGACGTTCTCGCCGCTGACGGCGACGTCGAGCAGGACATCGACGAGGTGGTCGGCCAGGAGGTTGACCTCGTCCACGTAGAGCACGCCCCCGTGGGCGGCGGCCAGCAGGCCGGCCTGGAAGCGCACGCCGGCGCCGGCGAGCATCGACGCCAGGTCCAGCGAGCCGACCACGCGTTCCTCGGTGGCGCCGAGGGGGAGCTCGACGAAGGCCCCGGCGTCGGGGAGCAGGCTGGCCAGGCCGCGGGCGATCGTGGTCTTGGCCGAACCCTTCTGGCCCCGCAGCAGCACGCCCCCGATCCCGGGGTCGACCGCCGCCAGCACAAGGGCCAGCTTGAGGTCATCCTGGCCGACGACGGCGCTGAACGGGTAGCGCGTCACCGCCCCTCCTCCCATCCCTCGGCCTCGAGCAGGGCGGCTTGGAGGGTCTTGCGGGCGGCGTCGCTGGCGTCCCACATGCCCCGTTCGTGGGCCTCGAGGAGCCGTTCGGCGATCGACCGCAGGGCCCACGGGTTGGACCGCTCGAAGAAGGCCCTGACGTCGGGGTCAGCCACGTAGGCGTCGGTCACCCGCTCGTACATCCAGTCCTCGACCACCTGGGCGGTGGCGTCGTAGCCGAACAGGTAGTCCACCGTCGCCGCCATCTCGAAGGCGCCCTTGTAGCCGTGGCGCATCATGGCGTCGATCCACTTCGGGTTGACCACCCGGGTCCGCACCACCCGGGCCGCCTCTTCGGCCAGCGACCGTACCCGCGGCCGGGCCGGATCGGAGCTGTCCCCGAACCACGCTTTGGGGTTGGAACCGGTGAGGGCGCGCACCATGGCCACCATGCCGCCGTGCTCTTGGAGGTAGTCGTCGGAGTCGAAGATGTCGTGCTCGCGGTTGTCCTGGTTCTTGACGGCGACGTCGATGGCGGCGAAGCGCCGCCGCATCGCCGGGGCCGCCGCCTCGCCGGCCCTGCCCCGTCCGTAGGCGAAGCCGCTCCACGCCTCGTACACGGCGGCCAGGTCGTCGTCGCCCCGCCAGTCGCGCGATTCGAGGAGGGCGAGGATGCCCGACCCGTAGCCGCCGGGCTTGGGGCCGAAGATCCGCGGGTCGCCGTCGTGGCTGAAGCCGGCGAGGGCGATGGCGTCGTCGAGGAGGTCGACCACATGGGGGAAGGCGTCGCGGAAGAACCCCGAGATGCGAAGCGTCACGTCGATCCGGGGCCGGCCGAGCTCGTCGTCGCCGATGCGCTCGATGCCGGTGACCCGGCCGGACAGGGGCTCCCACACCGGGCGGACCCCGACAAGTGCAAGCGCCTCGGCCACGTCGTCGCCGGCGGTGCGCATGGTCGCCGTGCCCCAGACCACGAGGCCGACGGTCGACGGGTAGGCGCCCTCCTCGGCCAGGTGGCGCTCCAGGAGCCGGTCAGCGAGCTTGCGGCCCACCTCCCACGCCAACGGGGACGGGACGGCCTTGGGGTCGATCGACCAGAAGTTGCGGCCGGTGGGCAGGACGTGGGCCATGCCCCTGGTGGGCGCCCCGCTCGGCCCGGCGGGCACGTAGCCGCCGGCCAGCCCGTGGAGCAGGTTGGCGACCTCGTCCGGCGTGGCCCGCAGGGCGGGGACCAGCCGCCCGCACACCCAGCGCAGTGTCGGGTCGTCCCCGTCGTAGCGCCAGCCGCCGTCCTGCAACGCCGCCAGCGTGACGCGGTTGGCCTCCTCCACGGCATCGACCTGATGGCGGCCGGCGCCGTCGGGCAGGGAGGCCCGCAGGGCGGGCACCCCGCACTGCGGCAGGCGGGTGATGGCCAGCACCAGGTCTACCTCGGCGTCGCCCGCCGGGGCGTCGCCGAACACGTGGAGCCCTCCACGGATCTGGGCGTCCTTCAGCTCACACAGGTAGCCGTCGACGTGGAGGACCACGTCGTCGAAGGCCTCGTCGTCGGGCCGGGCGGCGAGGCCGAGGTCCCGGGCGATCTCGGCCTCCACGAGCAGGTCCCATACCTGTTCGCGCACGGCCGGCAGCTTGGTGGGGTCGAGCGACTGGATGCGGGCGTGCTCGTCGAGCAGCTGCTCCAGGCGCGCCAGCTCCCCGTAGGTCTCGGCCCTCGTCATCGGCGGCAGCAGGTGGTCGACCACCACCGCGTGGGCCCGTCGCTTGGCCTGGGTGCCCTCGCCCGGGTCGTTGACCACGAACGGGTAGAACAGCGGCAGGTCGCCCAGGGCGGCGTCGGGGAAGCAGCCGCCCGACAGGGCGACGCCCTTGCCCGGCAGCCATTCCAGGGTTCCGTGCTTGCCGACGTGGACGACGGCGTCGGCCCCCCACACCGTATCGAGCCAGCGGTAGAAGCCGAGGTAGTGGTGGGTGGGCGGGAGGTCCGGGGAGTGGTAGACGGCGACCGGGTTCTCGCCGAAGCCGCGCGGCGGTTGCACGGCGATCAGCACGCCGCCCAGGTCGATGCCGGGGAACACCAGGTCGTCGCCGTCGCGGTACACCTGGCCGGGCGCCTCGCCCCAGTGCGACTCCACCTTCTCCTGTGCCGGAGCGGGCAGGGTGGCGAACCAGCGCCGGTAGTCCCCGGCGCTGAAGCGGCCGGCGGCGGCGGCGAGCTGGGAGGGGCTCAGCGAGTCGCGGTCGTAGGTGAAGCAGTCGGCCAGCTCGGCCATCAGCGTGTCCCCGTCGGCCGGGATCCGGTCCACCTGCACCCCCTCGTCGCGCAGGGCGTGCAGCAGGCGGATCACGCTGGCCGGCGTGTCGAGGGCGACGGCGTTGCCGAGGCGGCTTCGCTTGGTCGGGTAGGCGGAGAGCACCAGCGCCACCCGGCGCTCGGGAGCGGGCGTGTGGCGAAGCCGGGCCATGCGCACCGCGATCCCGGCCACCCGCTCGACCCGGTCGGCCACCGTGCGGTACGCGGTCACCGGGGAGCCGAGGTCGTCGCCGTCGTCGACGATCTCCTTGAACGAGAAGGCCGGGGCGATGACCCTCCCGTCGAACTCGGGTATCGCCACCGCCGACGCCACGTCCACCGGCGCCAGGCCGGCCGCCGAGTCCGCCCACTGGCTCGACGACGAGGTGGCGGCGACGGCCTGGATCACCGCCACGTCGAGAGCGGCCAGCTGGGGGACCGACCACTCCTCTCCGGCGGCCGCGCCCATGGCCAGGACAGTTGTGACCACGGCGTCGACCCCCGCCTCGGCAAGCAGCTCCAGCGCCTCCACCCGGCCGTCGGCGTCGGGCCGCAACGAGTAGCAGTAGACGGCCAGGGGGTCGCCACCGTGCGCCTTGATGGCGGCGCACAGCTGGTCGACGAAGAGCGTGTTCCCCGCCAGCACGTGGGCCCGGTAGAACACGACCCCGATCGCCGGCCGGCCCTCCGTCGTCCGCCACTGCCCCCACCGGCCGGTGGCCGGCACCTCGACCGGCGCCTCGAAGCCCCAGCCGTGGAGCAGCACGGCGTCGGCGACGAAGCGCAGCAGCTGGGCCATGTTGTCGAGCCCGCCGGCCGCCAGGTACCGGAAGGCGAAGGCGACCGTCGCGCTCGGGACGGTCGAGAGCCGGGTCAGCTCGCCGTCGGGCACCGTCTCGCCGGCGAAGGCCAGCAGGGGGATACCCCCGGCGATGCACGCGGCCCGGGTCGCCTCGAAGCCGTCCCAGGCCCGGCTCCCACCGAGCAGGCGGACCAGCACCACCTCGATCCCGTCGAGAGGGGGCGGGCCGGCGAGGGCCGAGGGATTGGCGGCCCGGACCCCGGGGAAGCCGTCGGGGAGGCCTTCGACGACCGAGCGCACGGTGAGGAGGTCGGTGTCGGCATGGGACAGGAACAGGATGGTCACTCGTGCGCCATCCCTGCGTGATGGCGCACGAGTGAGTGCCGATGGACCGAGCCTCCCGGGCCGGTCACTTGGTGCACCATCCCTTCGGCATGGCGCACCACTGAGTTGCTCATGGACCGTCCTCCCGGGCCGGTCATGGCGCCCCTTCGGCGATGAGGGCGTCGATGGCGCCGAGGTCGAGGTTGGCCTTGAGCAGGTCGGCGACGGCGTCGAGCTGGCCTTGGCGCGCTCCGGCGAACGAGACGCCGGCCGGGACGAACGTCTTGCCGGCCCGCCGGCCCACCTCGGTGAGGAAGGTGGCCCGGAAGGCGTCGCCCTCGAACAGCCCGTGCAGCGACGTGCCGAGGAAGCGGGCGTCGGCGGGCTCGACGGCGCCGTCGTCGCCGGCGCCGGTCTCGTCGTCGAGGTGCACCCAACCGGCCGTGGTGGCGGCCCGCTCGACGACGCCGTGGTGGATGGCGTAGCCGGCGACGGCCTCGCCCATGGCCATACCGCGGCGCTGGCGCACGAACTTGTCGGGGCCGAACGTGGTCGTTACGTCGAGCCATCCGAGGCCCTCGACCTGCCCGGCGCCCGACTCGATCCCACCCGGGTCGTGGATCGTCGTGCCCATCATCTGCTGGCCGCCGCACACGCCGAGCACCAGCGCCCGACCGGCGGCGACGGCGCGGTCGAGGCCGGTCGAACGCAGCCAGGTGAGGTCGGCGACCGTCGCCTTGGTCCCGGGGAGGATGACGAGGTCCGGGTCCCCGAGGGTCCGCGGCGACTCGACGAGACGCACGGCGACCCCAGGTTCGAGGGCCAAGGCGTCGACATCGGTGACATTGGAGACGCGGGGGAAGCGGATGACCGCGACGTCGAGGGGATCGACGACAGCTGGGCCGGCGATGGTGAAGGGGCGGGCCAGGGCGAGGGAATCCTCGGCGTCGATCGTCAGGCCCGACAGCCACGGCACGACGCCGAGGGTCGGGACACCGGTGCGGGCTTCGAGCTCGGCCAGCCCGCTGTCGAGCAGCGCGGGATCACCCCGGAACTTGTTGATGACGAAGCCGCGCACACGCTCGCGGTGCTGGTCGGGCAGGAGGGCGACCGTTCCGAACAGCGACGCGAACACGCCGCCGCGGTCGATGTCGCCCACCAGGATCGCCGGCACCTTCGCCTCCACCGCGATGCGGAGGTTGACGATGTCGTGCTCGAGGAGGTTGATCTCGGCCGGGCTCCCGGCGCCCTCGATGACCACGACGTCGAAGCGCTGGCGCAGGTCGGCGAGGGCGTCGAGCACGATCTGGAGAAGCTCGGGCTTGCGGTCGTGGTACGCGCGGGCGTCGAGGGTGGCCCATGGCCGGCCCAGCACCACGACCTGGCTGCGGCGGTCGTCGCTCGGCTTGAGGAGCACGGGGTTCATGGCGACCTCCGGCGTCGCGCCCGCCGCCATCGCCTGCCATCCCTGCGCCCGGCCGATCTCGTGGCCCGACGGGGTCACGCAGGAGTTGAGCGACATGTTCTGGGCCTTGAACGGCGCCACCCGCACGCCCCTCCGGGCCAGGAGGCGGCACAGGCCGGCGGCGACCGTCGTCTTGCCGGCGTCGCTGGCGGTGCCGCAGACCATGAGCCCGCCCCTCATGGCCGCCCGCATCGGGTTGTGCACACGACGTCCTCGCGTCCTTTCGTCGGATCGCCACCGACGGTCGGGCTTGCGCAGCCGGGGAGGGCTGCGGGACACCGTTGCGGGACAGCCCCGGATTCTTACCGGGTTCGCCACTGGCAGGCACGGATCGTAGCGGCCACCGTACGATCAGGACAATGACGCGCCCGGACTCGCTCATCCTGCTCAACACCGGCCATGGCAAGGGCAAGTCGTCGGCCGCCTTCGGCGTCATGGTCCGCGGGTGGGCGCGCGGGTGGCGCGTCGGCGTGGTGCAGTTCCTCAAGAGCGGCAAGTGGAAGACGGGCGAGCAGAAGTTCGCCGACCAGGTCGGCATCGAGTGGCACTCCCTGGGCGACGGCTGGACGTGGGAGTCGGACGACCTCGACGAGACGGCGTCGAAGGCGCGCCACGCCTGGGACGTCGCCAGGGAGAAGCTGGCCTCGGGCGACTACGACCTGCTGATCCTCGACGAGATCACCTACTCCGTGAAGTACGGCTGGGTGGCCGTCGAGGACGTCGTCGCCGGCCTGCAGGCCCGCGCTCCCCACACCAACGTCGTCCTCACGGGGCGCGACGCGGCCGACGAGCTGGTGGAGATGGCCGACACGGTGACCGAGATGCGCAAGATCAAGCACGCCTACGACCGGGGCATCAAGGCCAGGAAAGGCATCGAGTTCTGACCCGCCCGGAGGGGCCCGCGATGGTCACCCTGGTGCTGGGCGGGGCCCGATCGGGCAAGTCGGAGCTGGCCGAGCAGCTCGCCGGCCCCGATGCCGTCTACGTCGCCACCGGCGTCGCCACCGACGAGGACATGGCCGACCGCATCGCCGCCCACCGCCGGCGCCGGCCTGCGGGATGGTCGACGGTGGAGACCCTCGACCTGGCCGGGGCCCTCCGGGCGACCCCGACAGACGTCGTGCTCATCGACTCCCTCGGCACCTGGCTGGCCCGCCACCACGACTTCACCGTCGACACCGACGACCTCGTCGCCGCCCTCGTCGCCCACCGATCCCACGCCATCGTGGTGTCCGAGGAGGTCGGCATGGGCGTGCATCCCGAGACGGCGGTGGGTCGAGCGTTCCGCGACGCTATGGGAACGCTCAACCGCCGCATCGCCGACGTCGCCGACGAGGTCCTGCTGGTCGTTGCCGGCCGGTCGCTACGGCTCTGACCCGGTGCTCGAAGCCCTCGCCTTCCTGACCGTGTTCGGCGGGGCCAGACCGTTCACGCCCCGGGCCGTGGCGTGGTTCCCGTGGGCCGGCGCCGTGGCCGGGCTCGCCGTCGGGGGCGTGTGGTGGGGCGCCGCCATGGTCCTGCCGGCCGGCCCGGCGGCCGGCGTCGCCCTCGTCGCCGATTTGGCCGTCACCGGCATGCTGCACGTCGACGGCCTGGCCGACGCAGCCGACGGCCTGCTTCCCCCTATGGACCGGCAGCGGCGGCTGGCAGTGATGGCCGACCCGGCCGTCGGCGCCTTCGGCGTGGCCGTCGTCTTCGTCACCCTGCTGGCCCGCTGGGCCGCCCTCGCCGCCATCACGCCCCGCGTCGCCCTGGTGGTCGCCCTGTGGACCGCCAGCAGGGCCACGATGGCCGTCGCCCTGGTGCTGGGCGGCGCGGCTCGTCCCGGCGGGCTGGCCGACACCCTTCGCGGAGCGCCACGAACGGCCGTGGTCGAATCGAGCGTCGTGGCCCTGGCCGCTGCCGCTGCCCTGCTGGCCGGCGGACCCGGAGGCCCGGCGCCGCTGGCGGGCGTGCTCGCCGGCGCCGGCGTGGTTGCCCTGTCCCATCGGCGTATCGGCGGCCATACCGGGGACGTGCTCGGCGCGTGCGGGGTCGTCGTCGAGACCGTCGGCCTCGTGGTCGCGGCCGCCAAGTGGTGAGCCGGCCGCTCGGCGCTGCCGCCGGTCTGGTGGCCGACCGCCTCCTCGGCGAACCCCCGGTCGAACCCCATCCCGTCGCCGCCTTCGGTTCGGTGATGCAACAGATCGAGGCGAGCCTGTGGACCGACAGCCGGGCCCGTGGCATCCTCCACGCAGGTATCGGGCTTGTCATCGGGGCGGCCGCCGGCCGCCTGGTCCGATCGACGGCGCTGGCCACCTATGTCGCCGTCGCCGGGCGCCAACTCGGCCAGGCGGCCACCGAGGTGGGCGCCGCCCTCGACGCCGGCGACCTGGGCGCCGCCCGGGCCGCCCTGCCCATGCTCGTCGGCCGCGACCCGACCGACCTCGACGAGGCCGAGATCGCCCGCGCCGTCGTGGAGTCGGTGGCCGAGAACACCGTCGACGCGGTGGTGGCCCCGGCGCTTTGGGCCTCGGTGGCCGGCGCCCCAGGCGTCCTCGCCCACCGGGCGGCGAACACGATGGACGCCATGGTCGGCCATCGCTCCGAGCGCTACCTGCGCTACGGGTGGGCGGCGGCGCGCCTCGACGACGCCATGGCTTGGCTCCCGGCGCGGGCGACGGCCGCGCTGGTGGTAGCGGTGCGGCCCGGCCGGGCCGGTGCCGTCGTCCGGGCGGTGCTCCATGACGCGCCTGCCCACCCGTCGCCCAATGCCGGCGTGGCCGAGGCGGCCTTCGCCGCCGCCCTCGGCGTACGCCTCGGCGGCGTCAGCCGCTACGGCGAACGCGTCGAGCACCGGCCCCCGCTCGGCGCGGGCGGCCCGGTCGGGGTCGGCGACATCGCCCGAGCCGTCCGCCTGTCCGGCGACGTCGGCGTCGCCCTGACCGCCGGACTGGTCGCTGTCGGGCTGGCGCGCCGATGAAGGTCGTCCCCGCCCCGGGGCCGCACGGTGGTGACGGGGCCCGGGTGGCCGCCGCCCTCGGGATCGACGTGTCACAGGTGCTCGACCTGTCGGCCAGCATGAATCCCTTCGCCCCCGACATCGCAGCCGTCATCGCCCGCCACCTCGACGCCCTCGGTCGCTATCCCGATCCCACCGCCGCGACCGGGGCCCTGGCCGCCCGGCTCGGGGTCGACCGGGATCGAGTTCTGCTCACCAATGGGGGCAGCGAGGCCATCGCTCTCCTCGCCGCCGCGATCGGCGGCCAGGTCACCGAGCCCGACTTCTCGCTCCTGCCCCGCCGGGGCGGGCCGCGGTGGCGGTCGAACCCCAACAACCCGAGCGGCCTCCTGGCCCCGTCCGGGGTCGAGGCCGACGTGTGGGACGAGGCGTTCTGGCCGCTGGCGACGGGCACCTGGACCCGCGGGGATGCGGACGCGGGGCAATGGGTGGTCGGGTCGCTGACCAAGCTGCTCGCCTGCCCCGGCCTGCGGGCCGGGTACGTGCTGGCCCCCGGTCCCGCCGACCTCGGCCCCGTGCGCGGTCGCCAGCCCCTCTGGTCGGTGAACGGCCTGGTGGCCGATGCCCTGCCCGAACTCCTGGAGAGGGTCGACCTCCCCTCGTGGTCGGAGGGCATCGCGGGACTCCGCACCCGGCTCGTGGCGCTCCTCAGGACGGCCGGCCTGGACCCGGCGCCTTCGGACGCCTGCTGGGTCCTGGTCCACGCCCCGGCGCTACGCGAGGAGCTGGCCCAACACGGCATCGTGGTCCGCGACTGCGCCTCTTTCGGGCTGGCCGGATGGGCCCGCATCGCCGTGCCCGACGAGCGCGGGCTCGACCGACTGGCCGGCGCCCTCCCGGGCTGAGAACCGGTCTGGGCCGTCCAGGTCGGGTGGTCAGCGGCTGCGGACGGCGGCAGCCTTCGCCTCGATGCAGGTCCGCACGAAGGCGGCCTCCGGCGACGGGTCGCCCCCGGCGTGGTGGTGCAGGTAGGTGGCGAGCAGCCGGGATGAGGCGAAGCCGTCCTCGCGTTCGCCGAACCGACTGGTGAAGCGGACGGCAGTGCCGGCCGGCGCGCACGTGGAGTAGTGGAACTCGTGGCCGCGCAGGACCGTGCCTCGCGGCCCGACCGGCGTGTCGCCGAGCAGCTCTGCGTGGCGGTAGCCGAGCACGAGGCGGTCGCCGAGCGTCCCCTCGGTCGCAACGGCGCCCACCATGGGCCGTCCGTCGAGTCGATCGGCCAACCAGAGCAGCCCGCCGCACTCGGCCCAGGTCGGCAGCCCCGCCAGCACGCGCGCCCGCGTCCGGGCGAGCAGTGGCGTGTTGGCGGCGAGGGACTCGCCGAAGACCTCTGGGAAGCCGCCGCCGGCGAGGAGGCCGTCGGTGCCGTCGGGCAACGCCGCGTCGACGAGCGGATCGAAGGGGACGAGCTCGGCGCCGGCGGCCTCGAGGGCGTCGAGGTTGTCCCGGTAGGCGAAGGTGAACGCCGGGCCCCCGGCCACCGCGATCCGGCAGCGACCGATCGGGTCGGGCAGAACCACGTCGTCGACCCGCATCGTCGGTGCTGTGCCTGCCACGGCCACCAACGCGTCGAGATCGCAGCCGGTGGCGACGCGGGCGGCCAGCAGTCCCAGCGAGGACCGCACGGCCGACGTGTCCTCGGCGACGGGGACGAGGCCGAGGTGGCGGTCGCGCCAAGTGAGCGCGTCGTCGCGGTGGAGGCAGCCGAACACCGCCACCCCCAGAGCTTCGAGGGCGTCCCGGAGGAGTTGCTCATGGCCGGCGGACCCGACGCGGTTGAGCACGACACCGGCGAGCCGCACGCGCTCGTCGTGGTCCCGGTACCCCCGGACTACGGCCGCCACCGAGGCGCTCATGGCCGACGCGTCGACGACCAGCACCACGGGAGCGGCGAGGGCGACGGCCACGTCCGCTGTCGACGACGGCGTGGCGTCGGCCGCCCCGTCGTAGAGGCCCATCACGCCCTCGACGACGAGCAGGTCGGCTCCGCGACCGGCACGGGCGGCCAACGGCCCGACCGCGGCCGGCCCGCACAGCCACGGGTCGAGATTGCGGCCGGGCCGCCCGCAGGCCAGGGCGTGGTAGCCGGGGTCGATGAAGTCGGGGCCGACCTTGGCGGCGGCGACACTCGTGCCCCGGGCGGCGAGGGCAGCCAGTAGCCCGGTGGCGACGGTGGTCTTCCCGACGCCCGACGACACGCCCGCGATGACGAGACGGGGGCCGAGCGTGTTCAACGGTGCGCGCTCAACCGTGGCTGTGGGTGTGACCGTGCCGGTGGGCGGCCGCCAGGGCCGAGTGGCCCACTCCGCGGGCCTGGCCGGCACGGTCGGCCAGGCCCGGCCATTCGGCCCGGTACGAGCACGTGTCGCAATTGACGCGGTGCAGGCCGCCGACGGCTTCGTCCCGGCGCTGGAGCACCACGGGCACCAGCCCGGGGTCGGGGCCGAAGTACCCGGCGTCGACCACCTCGGCGCCCGACTCGCGTTCGAAGGTGGTCACCTGCTGGCGGACACGCTCGACGAGCTTGCCGTTGGCGAGGAACCAGAAGAACAGGCCGACGCGAACGTGGCCGAGGCGTGCGGCCCGGTCGAGCACCTCGGGCACCGTCGGCCACGTCACCCCGGTGAAGCCGACGTCGACCCACGTCGAGCCGGCCCACTCGGCCAGGAGGCGAGCCGCCTTGACGGCCTCCGCGTTCGCATCGGGGTCGGATGTGCCCCGGGCGACGACGAGCAGGGGAAGCCTGGCGGCGCCGGCCGCTTCGAGATCGGCGGCGGCCACGGCGAGGAGCTCGGGGACGACACCGAGCGGGGAGCCGAAGACGAATTCGATCTGCGGATGACGCTCCCTGGCTTCGAGCACCAGCGCCGGCACGTCGCTCTTGCCGTGGCCGGCGGCGAAGAGCATGAGCGGCTGGACCGTGACGCGGCGACACCCGCGCGCGACGAGCTGGTTCAGCACGGGTCCGGCAGGCGGGTCGGCGAGCTCCAGGAAGCCGACGGCGACGTCGAGGTCGGGACGGGCGGCGGCGACGGCATCGCCCAGCGCCAGGGCCTCGGCCGTCCCGGCCGCGCTCCTCGATCCGTGGGCGACGAGCAGGAGTCCCTCGCCGGTGGGGCGCGCCGGCTTGGGGGGCGGCGCAGCGGCCATCGGTTCGATGCCGCTCGATCGACTCGTCAGCATGTGAGGCTCCCTTCGGCCAGGCGGATCAGGGCGTTGACGGCGGCGGCGGCGACCGGACTGCCGCCGCGTTCGCCGACGGTGGTGATGCTGCGCGACGCCAGCGGCGACGCCCACAGGGCGGCCTTGACCTCGGCGGCGCCGACGAATCCGACGGGGACGCCGATCACCGCTGCCGGCTCGATGACGCCGGCCTCGTGCAGGGCCAGGAGCTCGACCAATGCCGTCGGCGCGTTGCCGATGACCCATATGGCGCCGGTCGGATAGCGCGCCGCGGCCAGTGCGATGGCGGCGGCGGACCGGGTCGAGCCCGGCGGTGCGACCGGCACCTCGGCCAGCAGGCAGATCGTGGTGAGGCCCGGCAGGCCCGACGCCACCATGGCGGCGTCCACCACGACGGGAACGCCGGAGCGCAGGGCGCCGACCGCCGCCCGCACGGCGACGGCGCCGACCCGGGCGGTCTCCGCGAAGCTGACGTCGGCGGTGGCATGGATCATGCGGGCCACGACGGCCCGATCACCATCCGGGAACGCCGAGAGATCGACCCGCTCGGCGAGGATGCGGTAGCTCTCGGTCTCGATGGGGTGGACGGTCACCGGTAGCCCCGGGGCGTCACCATGCGGGAGCCGACCATCGCCGTCGACGAGTTGCCCACCACCACGACCGAGAGCATGCCGACGTCGGCTGTGTCCATCTCCCCGAGGGTCGTCATGCTCAGGCTCTCACCGGGTCGGGTGGCGTCGGTGACGATGCCGACCGGGGTGCCCGGCGGCCGGGATTCGAGGAGCAGTTCGCGCGCCCGGTCGAGCTGCCACGTCCTTCGCCGCGAGCGAGGGTTGTAGAGCGCGACGGCGAAATCGCCGTCGGCCACCGCCCGTAGGCGGTCCTCGATGACGGCCCACGGGGTGAGAAGGTCGGACAGGCTGACGAAGGCGTGGTCGTGGCCGAAGGGGGCGCCGAGCAGGGCCCCGGCGGCGGCAGCCGCGGTCACGCCGGGCACCACCTCGACCGGTGGTCCCCCGGCCCCGGGCGCGAGCTCGAGGACCAGGCATGCCATGGCGAACACTCCCGGGTCACCCGAGCACACGAGGGCGACCCGAGCCCCACCGGCGGCCCGGCGCAGCGCTTCCGCGCAGCGGTCGGCCTCGGCGCCGATGGGACTGCGCACCACGACGTGGGCGGGTGAGAGGAGGTCGGCGCACTGGTCCACGTAGGGGCCGTAGCCGATCACGACGTCGGCCGACCGCACGGCCGTCGTGGCGGCCGGCGTGCGATGCCGGGGGTGGCCGGGGCCGAGGCCGACGACGGCCAATGAGCCAACGGGGCCGGCCCGGCGGGCGATGGCGACCGTGGCCGCCGGGCCCTTGCATTTCTCGACGACGAGCCGGGCGCCCGGCCCGGCAGCGAGGAGGGCGGCGGCCTCGGCCACACTCGGGGTCCCGACCTCCGCCGCCACGACGTCGCTCGGGTTGGGGACCACGACGCCGGCCAACATGGCTGCCGGGAAGGAGCGGACCGGCCGGCCCAGGGAGGTCACGACCGGATCGCCGGCCCGACGGTCGATGGTGGCCACGACCCCGACCGCGTGGCGGCTCAGGCCCGCATCGACGAGGGCGCACGCGAGCAGGTCGGCGGCGGCATCGGCCGGAGCGCCACTCGACGCGCCGATCCCGACGACCAGCGACGGTGGGTGCAGGGCCACCTCGCCCGCTCCGAGGTCGACCGCCTCGTCGGTGACGAGCACCCGACCGGGCCCGCCCCCTCCTGTGAAGGGCACCGGCCACGGCAGGGTCGTCTCGACGAGCGGGGCGTGGCCGTCGAGCCACAGGCGCGATACGCCGGCGACGTCGCCGTGCGAGACGAATCCGGGCAGGGCGTCGAGCGCGGGCAGGCCCGCTGCGTCGGTCGCGGTGGTCACCACGGCCTGGGCGCCGAGCAGGACTGCAATCTCACGGGCCAGATCGTTGGCGCCCCCGGCGTGGCCCCCGCACAGCGCAATGGCGAAACGGGCGGTCTCGTCGACGCACACCACGGCCGGATCGGCGTGCTTGTCGCCGAGCAGCGGCGCCACCACGCGCACGGCCACGCCGGCCGCGCAGCACAGGACGAAGCCGTCCACCTCGCGCCACCGGGCGCGGACGGTGTCACCCAACAGCCCGTGCACGGCCTCGAACGGCAGTCGCCGGGCGATCGCCCGGCCCGCCTCGGTGACCGTCACGGTCACCACGTTCACTGCGGCCCCCACACGACGAACACCGGGTTCTCGGCCGCCAGCCGCATAGCGCCCCGACGGCCGGTGGGTGTGCCGCGGCTCACAGCGACCTGCACCAGGGAGCCGAGGCGCTCGGCCGCGGCCGCAGCCGTCGCCACCACTGCGTACGTGGCCACGACCCGCCCGCCGGTACGAAGCCGGGCCAACACGGCGTCCAGCACGTCGATGCCTCCACCGCCGACGAAGGCCCGGTCGGGGTCGGGGAGCGCATCGAGGGCGGCGGGCGCCTCGCCCTCCACCACGGCGACGGCCGTGCCCCGGGCGTTGCGGCGGATACGCCCGCACGCCTCGGCGTCGCGCTCGACGGCCAGGACGCGCAGGCCCGGCACCAGCCGGGCTGCCTCCACGGAGACGCTCCCGCTCCCCGCCCCCACGTCCCAGAGCACACCCCTCGGTGGGAGCGCGAGCTTGCCGAGGGCGACGGCGCGCACCTCGGCCTTGGTGATCATCCCGGAGCGGTGCTCATAGGCCGTCTCGTCCAGACCCCATGCGACCCCGGCCGTGCCCGGGACGCCGGCGCCGGGGGTGACGAGCACGACGACCGACAGCGGGTCGAAGGTCCCGCCGGCCAGGCCGGCGAGGTCGGTGCGCACCACCGACTCCTCGCGCTCGCCGAGCCGGGTGCAGACCCACACGTCACGCTCGGCGCAGCCGGCCGTGACCAGCGCGACACCGAGGGCCTCGGGTGGCGAGTCGGGTGACACCAGGACGGCCGCCTTGGGAGCATGGGAGACGGTGTCCACCGCGCCGGCCAGGGGCCGCCCGTGGCACGTGGCGATCACGGCGTCGTCCCAGGGGAGCCCGGCACGGGCGAACGCCAACGACACCGACGACGGGGCGGGATGGACGTCGAGGGCGTCGGGGCCGAGACGGGCGCCGAGCAGGCGGGTGATGCCGAAGAAGCCGGGGTCGCCGGCGGCGAGGACGCACACCCGCTGGCCCCGCGCCGACCGATCGGCGCAGAGCTCCGCCAGCTCGTCCATGCGGCCCCACAGTTCTATCGGCTCCCCGGTGAGGCTGGCCGGCCCGAGATCGGAGAGTTGGCGGGCGGCGCCGACGAGGACGTGGGCGTTCCGCAACGCCAGCTCAGCCGCGCGCCCGTACCAGGCGCCCCCGTGGAGGCCGACGACCGAGACCCGCTCAGCCATTCCGGTCCGTGGCCCGGCCGACCCGGCTGGCCCGGCCCGAGGTCGTTCCGGGCGCGCTGCGCAGACGGAAGGTCGTCGAGTGCTGCGGCGAGTAGAGGTGGCTGCGGGCCGGGACCGGCGAGTCGCCCAGCACGTCGCCCACGAGGACGAGCACGGTACGCGTCGCCGCCGTGGCCCGGATGGCGGCGGCCAACCCGCCGACCGTCGTGGGGACGACCTGCTCGTCGGGCCAGCTCACGCGGACGACGACGGCCGCCGGGGTCGACTCGTCGTAGCTGCTCCCGGGGGCCAGCAGCTCGCGCTGCAACTCCTCCGGCCTCGCTCCCGACAGGAACACCGCCATCGTCACACCAGCCGCAGCCAAGGTGGCCACACCCTCCCCGGGCCGCATGGAGGCGGCCGTGCGACCGGCCAGGCGGGTCAGCACGACGCTCTGCGACAGGCCGGGGACCGTGAGCTCGCGGCCCAGGGCGGCGGCGGCCGCCGCTACTGACGTGACGCCGGGCACGATCTCCACGCTGCGACCGTTGGACCGGCACCAGTCGAGCTGCTCCTGGATGGCGCCGTAGACGCTCGGGTCCCCGGAGTGGAGCCGGACGATCCGGGTGGTGTCGGAGGCGCCGGCGAACACGGCGAGCACGTCCTCGAGGGTCATCACCGCGGAATCGTGGAGCACCACGTCGCTCGAGCAGTGCCCGAGTACGGCCTCGGGCACCAGCGAGGAGGCCCACACCACGATCTCGGCGGCCCGCAGGCGCCCGGCGCCGCGCAGGGTCAACAGATCGGGGGCGCCCGGCCCGGCGCCCACGAAGGAGATCATGCGCTATCGCCTGCGGTGGCCGGGACGATGACCGACGACAGGTAGCTGGCGGGCCGATCGGCGACCTCGGCGACCGCCGCTACGCGCTCGCCGGGCATACCGAGGAGCTCGCCGAGCACCGAGCCGTCGAGTCGTCCCGCGGCCAGCAGCTCGGCGGCGACGGCCGGCATCTGCCCGCCCCCCTTGTACACGACGACGGCGCGCGTCGGGTCGGCCAGCGCGTCGGCCAGCGGGCTCCTGGTGGTGTTGGCCGGGAGGACCACGAACGACTGCTGCCCGTCGACCAGCACTGTCCCGGACCTGGCTGCGAGCTCCTGGAACGCCATGATGCCGGGAACCGTGACCACCGGCGTGGTGGGGCGCGCCGCCACGAGGGCGGCCACGATGGAGGAGAACGTGGAGTACACGTTCGGGTCGCCGATGGTGACGAAGGCCACCTCCTCGCCCGCATCGAGCAGGGCCGTCACCCTCGTGGCGGCGGCGGCCAGCGCGCCGGCGCGGTCGTCCGGGTCGGGCGTCATGGCAAACACCAGCCGCTCGACCACGATGTCAGGAGCTGCCCCGCGCACGATCGTCTCCGCCCGGCCGATCGCCTCGGGGGAGGTGCAGGGGGCGACCACGACCGTGGCCCGCCGGAGGGCCTGCACGGCACGCACGGTGACGAGATCAGCAGCACCGGGGCCGACACCGACACCGACGAGACGGCCCGGCACCGGGGGGTCGGGCGCCACCGCGGCCCCCCCTCCCTCGGTCACGAGGTGCTCGACCGCCTCGCGGATCAGCTCGGCCTCGGACCGGCGGGTGCGAGCGGCGACGGCCTCGAGCCGCCGCTTCAGCGCGTCGGGGAGGTAGACCGAGGTCTTGAACACCGACGTAGGGTACGGCATAGGGCAACAGCACCGGCCCGGGAGTCCAGCGTGAAGCAGCTGAGCGTGATCGGCATCGGGGCGGGCGACCCCGACTACGTCACCATCCAGGCCGTCAAGGCGATGAACCGCGTCGATGTGTTCTTCGTCGTCGACAAGGGGCCCGCCAAGGACGACCTCGCCCGGCTGCGCCGGGACATCTGCGAGCGCCACATCGAGGCCACCTCGTCGTACAGGTTCGTCCCGGTCGACGACCCGGTGCGCGACCGCACCGCGCCCGCCTACGGACCGGCCGTCGAAGCCTGGCGCGAGGAGCGGGCCGCGCTCTACGAGCAACTCATCGAGGACGAGCTGGGCGACGACGAGACCGGCGGCTTCCTGGTGTGGGGCGATCCGTCCCTGTACGACGGCACCCTGGCGATGCTCGACGCCGTCCTCGGGCGGGGCCGGGTGAGGTTCGACTACGAGGTCATCCCCGGGATCAGCAGCGTGTCCGCCCTGGCGGCCCGCCACCGGGTCCCGCTCAACCGCGTCGGCGAGGCGGTCCAGATCACCACCGGGCGCCGCCTGGCATCCGCCCTCGCCGGCGACATCGACAACGCATCCGCCCTCGCCGGCGACATCGACAACGTCGTGGTCATGCTCGACGGTGAGTGCGCGTTCGCCGACGTCACCGGTGACGACATCGACATCTACTGGGGCGCCTACCTCGGCACCGAGGACGAGATCCTCGTGTCCGGTCCGCTCCACCAGCGGAGCGCCGACATCAGGCGGATCAGGGCCGACGCCAAGGCCCGGAAGGGCTGGATGTTCGACACGTACCTGCTCCGGCGGACGACCGCCGAGTGAGGCCGACGCGGGTGCTGGTGCTCGCCGGCACCGCCGAGGCCTTCCAGCTCGCCCATCTCCTGGCGGCGGAGCCGGGCATCGAGGCCGTTGCCTCGTTCGCCGGGCGGACCAGGGCGCCGGCGACGTTCCCGTGTCGCACCCGCGCCGGCGGTTTCGGAGGGGTGGATGGCCTTGCTGACGAGCTGCGCCGGGGCGCCTACGACCTGTTGGTCGACGCCACCCATCCATTCGCCTCGTGCATGCCCGGCCACGCCGCGGACGCGGCCACCATTGCCGGCATCCCCCGGCTGCGGCTGCTCCGTCCCGGCTGGCGGCCCGGGCCTGACGACCGCTGGGACGACGTCGACACCCTCGACGCAGCCGCTTCCCGCCTGGAGGAGACCGGCGCCCGGAGGGTGCTCCTCACCACCGGTCGACACGAACTGATGCCGTTCGCCGGTCTCACCGACACGCACTTCGTCGTCCGCTCGATCGACCCACCGGGGCCGCTGCCCCTGGGCGGCGCCATCTCGATCGTGGCCCGACCACCGTTCTCCGTCGAGACCGAGACGGCGCTCCTGACTTCCCACCGCATCGACACGATCGTGACGAAGAACAGCGGGGGCGACATGGCCAAGCTGGTGGCTGCCCGGAAGGCCCGGGTCGCGATCGTGATGGTGCGGCGCCCGGCGGGTGTCGCCGGGCCGCGCGTGACCACTGCGCCGGAGGCCCTTCGCTGGGTCCGCCTGACGGCGCCGAGCCATCCGCCACGCTCGATGGTGGCCGACGCCGAGACCATCCTCGAGCGGTGATCCAGGAGAGCGGGAGCCGTCTGGCTGCCGTCCCGCTGGAGAACCGGCTCAGCCCTTCGAGAAGCGGCGGGCGGCGAGCGGGGCGAACACCACCGCGATGGCGATGCACCACAGCACGGCCCGCAGGGCGAAGAAGCCAGCGCTGTGGCCGAGCACGAGCTCAGATCGGTGTCCGAGGGTGAAGCCGCGGGTGGCGTTCACCAGTTGGGTGAGCGGCTGGTTCTGGGCGAAGGCCTGCATCCAGCCCGGCATGGTGTGCACCGGCACGAAGGCGCTGGACACGAAGGCGAACGGCACCGGTCAGAGGCGGGTGACCGACGATCCCGCCCGGCAGATCGGCGCAGCATGGTCACCCGACGGTACGCAGCTCGCGTTCCTGAACAACGACGACCGAACGGTGTACGTCATCAATGCGGACGGCACTGGGCAGCACGCCGTGCGACCAGGAGGTGTCCAGTTCATGGCGGGTTGGCAGCCCAGGGGCGACCGGCTGCGCTGACGGCAGCGATGGACGAGGATGTAGACCGCCGGGCGCCGCCGTCACTCGTGGTGACCGTCGGCCGAGAACTTCCTACCGTGGTAGGATTTCGCTCGTGGCCGTGACGAAATGGTCCGTCAGCGTGGAACAGGCTCTCGCTGCACGCGTCGAGTCCCATGTCGGTGACAGGGGGCTGAGTGGATTCGTGGCCCGCGCCGTCGAGCATGAGTTGGAGAGGGACCTGCTCGATGAGTACCTCGTCGAGCTCGAGGGCGAGTTCGGCGCCGTGCCGAACGGTTTGGTCGAGCAGTTCGACGAGTTGTGGCCGTCCTGATCCTCGACAGCGAGGCACTCTCGGCACTGGCCCGACCCAGACGAGATCTCGATCGCCATCAACGCGTGCGCGCCGCGATGCGCAGCGCCCACGATCACAACCACCCGGTCCGGGTCCCTTCCGCCGTGCTCGTCGAGCTTTACCGGGGCGCGGGCACGGACGAAGCCATCGACGCCGTCCTGGCACGGGGCTTCGCTCAGGTCGTGACCACCGGCGCCCGGATCGCTCGCATTGCCGGGCACCTCCTGGCGTCGCTCGACGCAGGCAGCGAGATGGCCGTCGACGCGCTGGTCGTGGCGACGGCGATCCGGTTGGGCGGCGGCATCGTGGTCACTCATGACCCCGAGGACATGACGGCACTCGCCGCGGCCCACGCCAGCGTGAAGGTGGAGAGGATCTGAGCCTCCTCTCCGCCAAGCCACCTGATGCCCAGAAGACCGACTCGCTCGACGAGAGCCCGCTCCTACCAGGGATTCGCGAGCGGGCCGACAGCCGAGCTCACGTCGCACGACGACTGCCAAGTATCACTGGCACGTCGGTGCGGCCGCGCCGTCTGCTCGTCGGTCCAGATCACCCTCGACCGCTACAGCCACATCATGCCGCACATGGCCGCAGCGCTCGCCGAGCGGATGGACGCGGCCTACCGCGCCCGAGCCGACCACACCACCCGGTGACGCCGGCCAGGCACCGATCGTGAGGCTGCCGTGACGGCGGGAGAGCGGCCAGCGTGATGCGCCTTTGTTTCCGGCGGGACGCCCGGAGGGGCACAATGATCGGCGTGGACCGCGAACGCCGGGACTGGCTGCGCAGCCTTGCTGTGAAGGGCGACAGCGCCGGGCCGAGAGCCCACGAAGCCGTGCTCAGCGCCGCCGCCGCCGACCACCTCGAGCGGATCGCGGCGGACGGCACGCTCAAGGCGGCGCTCGACGAGATCGCCGCCGCCGAGCCAGAGCTTGCCGGCTGACCGGGTGGGTTACGTCCGCCGAACGCGAACGGGCGACGGCAGCTGGTTCGACAGCTGTGACAGGTCGTCGACGTCCGACGTGAGGATGATGGCGTCGGTCCTGGCCGCCACGGTCACGACGTGGGCATCGACCACGTCGGAGGTGCCAGCGGCGCGGAGCAGGGTGCCTACAGCGTGGAGCAGGGTGCCTACAGCGTGGCCCTCGCCCGCGGCGAACGGCTCGATCTCGCACCCTCGGAGGAAGCGGCGCAGCTGCGCTTGGCGTCCCGAACGGCTGACCTGAGCGACCACGGGCGAGGTCGTCACCGGCACCAGCCCCAGTTCGAGGCGGGCCCGGTGCGCGGCCCACGCCAGCCGGTCGTTGCGGTCGGCGGCGACGAGCACTCCTGCG
>Ga0136633_1000662_pt1 | contig 26146 bp, 25 predicted proteins | sample AntDrymeUQ832206_2_FD_105494 | JGI IMG/M metagenome (GOLD analysis project Ga0136633, IMG submission 105494) | Polar desert sand microbial communities from Dry Valleys, Antarctica - metaG UQ83 (22.06) | ecosystem: Environmental > Terrestrial > Soil > Desert | place: Antarctica: Dry Valley... | reverse complement strand
TCGATCGGCAATAGAGCCGCGCAATCAACGCAATGACCAAGGAGTACAACGCGGAATTTCCATAAGAGCGGTCGGACGGCAACATGCCGCCCCCGACGCCACGGTCAGGGCCTTTCGCCCGACATTCGCGATCGTCAGCCTGCTGCGGGGTATCAATCGAGCCGCCACATTCAGGAATTCCGCGCCAATCAAGGTCGATGCCTTGAGGGGCGCAGAGTTGCGCAAGCTGACGCCGGAACGCGCCGTGCACCCAAGCCCTATAGTTGTTCCCGGCGTGCCTGATCGGGTCGTCATTGAGCCTAATTACAGACAGCATCTGCTAATTCAGCTACCGCGCAAATTGCTGACCAATGAGGCCGGCGCGGTGGTCGCCCGACGTCGCCCCAATTCGTGGTTGCCGGGGGTGATTGAACGCGTCGCAGCTTTTCCCGGCGTGCTTGATCGGATCGTCAATGAGCCCGCTTACACAAAGCATCTGCTAAACCAGCTACCACGCAAATCGTCGGCCAATGAGGCCCCGGCGGTGGTCGCCCAACGTGGGCCCAATCCACAGTTGCCGGCGATGATTGAAAGCATCAGTACTAGTCCCGGCGTGCCTGGACGAGGTGGCAGTGGGACCGTTTACACACAGAATCTTCGATTCCGGTTGCGGCCCGTATCGCCGGCCCGTGAAGCGGTCGCGGTGGTTGTCCGACATCGTCCCAATTCGCGATTGGTGGGCATGATTGAGCGCTCACCCAAGGCAATAGATTTGCTGCCCGCCGGGTCAAAAAAGAGTGTCACGGGCATTGTTTCAACGACCCGGGGAGCCATGACCAACGCAGTCTCAGCCAGCAATCGACCGGTGCATGGGAAGGCGATGGGCGCAGACGTCAAGATCACCCGCGCAATCGGTCCCAAGCCCGAAACAATGCTCAGGCACCCTCAGTACAATGATGTCGTGGCTGCAATCGATCGGCACCGTGCACTTGTGGCAAAGCCGAAGCAGACGGTTCGAGGAATCATGGGACCAATCCAATCTTCATGCACGACAATCGTCGGGGCGGCTTCGGCCTCTCTGATGCCTGCCCCGTACAAAAAGTCAGGCAGCGTTTCTAGCACCGCGATATGGGAGTCATTGCGGCCGAGTTCACGTCTTACAAAGCCGGTCACTGCTCGAGACCAAGACGATCGGTTTGCCCATTTGACGTTGTCACGACCCGTTGTTTCGACCCTTCCACACATCAATACCGCTCCTAATATGTTGATCGACCGGGCGCTTCGGAATGGACCCCAGGGTTCAACCAACCTCCCCGAGCAAACTCACCAAGGTGGCATCTCGGCGCAAGTTCGGCTTCAAGCGCTTAGTCATCAAATGGTGCGGTTCACCGAGGACGCGGGTTATTATATTCCTGCGCGATGTCACGACGCCGATTTGGACGCATGGCAAGCGGTGTTTGCCGATCAGCCGACTTGCAGGGCGATTAAGCAGGAGCAGGACGTGCGGATCGGCAAAGCCGCCCATTATCTCTTCGTCAATGTCACGTCGCCTGATCAGGATGTTTCGCTTCCTGCATGGGTCAAGCAAATCCTGACCGCCTGGCCGGACGAGCCGACATTTGAGCAGCATCGCGAGCTCATCGGCCGCGACCTTTTGGCGGAAGCCAAGCAAGAGGCGGGAATGGCACTTAAGCGGGCAAACTCTGATCGCTTTCAGACAGGTGTCGCGGTCAATCAGTTGCATGTCCGGGATATACTCTGAGATGGGGAGGGAGGCGGGTTAGCTATGTGGCGTGTGACCCGTCGCAAAACTCGGTCAATCGTAGCCCTCGTTACTTTTTGTCTTCTATCGCGGGCCGCTCGGCACGAGCTTTGCGAAGGAAAATGCATCATTTCCTCCGGGCCGGCTACGCCTTAGCTGTCGCCCCACTTCTGCCGTGCAGACCGCCAGAGGGAAGTGTCGATTTCCGCTGTAACAGGTCCGCCGCGCAATGGCGCAGCACGCCAAGTCCCTGAGGTCGGAATCGAAGGCAGCAGTAGTAGGAGCATCATTCGCTGCTTGAGAGTGAGCTTGGAAGGAGATGGAAAATAGGATCGGCAGTCGCTGATCGCTCCGCCAAGCTTCATAACCAAGGAGTGATTACATGAATCGTTATCAATCAAGGCCGGTTTTCGATGATCGGCATCTGGCATTCCTCGATATCGAAACAATCTCGGGCGAAAAAATGGAAGACGGCGGATTTCCGCCGTGGCCAACGCACACACCAGTGGTCGCGAGCATTCTTACTGCCGAATACGACGCACACGGCATCTGGCATTTTGCTATTGAAAGCCTGCGCTTCGGCGAAGATGAGGGGTCGCTGGAGCGGATCGACGAGTTGCTGCGCGGACGCGCCTGCGTCACGTACAATGGCCGAAGCTTCGACCTCTTGGTATTGATGTTGACGGCGCAAGCAACGCGTAACTTTTGCCTTCCGGCGCTAACGGCAGCCGCGACCGAATCGCGATACGCGAGTGCCCGGCATGTGGACTTGGCGGATAAATTCTCGGCCTACGGCGCGGCTCGGGGCGCTTCCTTGTCCTCCTTATGCGAGGCTTTAGGGGTAGCGGCCAAGGTGTCGGCGCATGGCGACGAAGTCGGTCAAATGTACGACGAAGGTCGGATCGACGAGATCGTCCAATATTGCGAAGGGGATGTATGCAATAATTTGCACATGCATGCCAATTACCGGGCGATGGAGAAGGGGGATCCTGGCTACCATGCTTCATTAGTGTGGCAGTTTTCCCGTTGGGTTCATGACCAAGAATTGGAACATTTGAAGCCGTTCGCCGACGTTGAGATGCTCGAGGTTCTTCTTCGCCAATCGCTGATCGGCCAGCTCGACGCGGCCTTGCACAATGCACAGCTGGATGCCGACTTGACCGCCAAGCGAGCACTCGACGCCAGTTTCTGTGAGGCCACCTCCTACTAAACACTTCGCCTAACCCAAGACGATCTTGCCCGTCGTAGCCCAATTGGCCGCGGCGCGACGTCGCTCGTCCATCAAACAAGGATTACAAAAATGAACGCCTACAACGACAACCATAATCTGCCGCCCATCCAGTTGCTGGTCCCGGCCTGCACCGCCACCGATGCAACCGGTCTACGGCTCGGGTGGCTGCACGGCTACTGCCTGTTGACTTTGCGGCACGAGGGGGCCGACCTTACCATCGACGGCGAAGTCCGTATCGGCGAGCGCTACGGCGAGAACGCTTCATTGACTCAGGCTCTTGCCGACGCCCTTGAGATTGGTGCGGCACTCGCCGGATGCGATCTTACCGCCATCATCGGACAACTGGGCAGATTGCCCATCGAAGCTGCCAATCCAGCTCCCGCGCTGGCTCTTCTGTCCAAGCTAAAAGCGATGCTTGAGCAAGAAACGCCACTCGACTTGGCCTTGAGCGAGCATAGTCGCGACGAGGTGTTGCTCCATGCTTTCCGCCACGACCTGATCGTCAACGACGAGCCAGTCGACGAATATGGCGATCCGTTGCAATTTGGCGCACCCCATTCCGGCGCAAGCAGCGGCAACCCGTATCGTCAGGCGATGGACTTGGCCGATACGGCCGGTCTGTATCTGCTAACCGTCGGCAGCGTCTATCTTGAGGAAGCCCAGCAGTCGCACTTGCTTGCCGCCTGGCAAGCATGGCGGGAAAACTTCCAGCCCCAGCTGCCGCCGCCGGCCGACGATGGTGACTCGATTGTCATCGCCTGACCATTTGCGCGCGAGGGCGCGGGAACCGCCGCCGCCGGAGCTTCGCCTCATAGACCGATCAACTCGACAATCTTCCTGCCCGCCTTTGGCGGGCTTTTTTATGCCTAAGGACTAAGATCATGAACATTATCTCTTTTCCACCAACAATTGCGAACCGTTACATCATTCTTGACGTCGAATACTTGGCTGACCTTCAGCTGTACAACCGATACCGGGTTTCCGACCCTCGGCCCGCGGCTTGCCGCTGGCCATTCCGCAGGGTGATGTCGGCGTCGGTCATGTCCGTCGCGCTCGACGAGGGTGTGTGGGTGGTCGAAGACTTTCAGAGCTTCACCGGACCGGACGAGCGCGACCTTGTCCGCAAGCTATTCCAGTGGATGCTTAAACGTCCCGAGCATCGCGTCTGCACTTGGTCCGGAGCTGCGGAGGATCTGCCGATCTTGAAGACGAGCGCGATGGAACACGGATTGTGCCTTCCGCGACAGCTTCGACACAATGAGCGCGATCGGCTTGGCTTCTTCCACACCGACTTGGCTCTCGTATTGAAGGCAGGGTCTGGGCAGTTTGTCCACCAAACTGAGCTCGCAACCCGCCTCCATCTTCCGGGCAAAATGGCGGGCAGCGCAGGACAAGTGCCACACCTCGTTGCTGAGCGAAACTTTGAGGCAGTGGGCTGGATAAGTGAGTGCGACACACTTTTAACTTCGCTTTTACTTGCTAGCCACCTTGCTAGTCTTGGACAGGTCATAAACATACAGGCGGCGCATTACGTCACGATGCGGTTCGTGCGCGAACGACGTGAACGCGCCAACTACCATCGCGAACTCGGGAATTACATTTCGAGAGTAGGGCGACAGATGATCGCCGACCAGCGGAGTTGGCTCGAGGCTGGCTGATAACGCGGCGGGATTGGCACATTGCCAGTCCCGCCTTCGACCCGCGGGGCATAATCGGCCGCAAGACAGAGGCTCAACGAAATGGAGGTGAGTGACTGATCCCAATGGAGGGAAAAGTTACAAGGAGTAAGATAGTGATCAATGCAGTAACTCAGATGGCAGCCATGGCGGCCGCCGCACGGATGCTTTTGGCTGGCCATCTGTACAGAAAGCCGGACGACGTGCTGATCGCCGCATGCGCGGGTGTCCCTCGCAACGTCATCGAACTGATGATGCAGGAAGCGGCCCACAAGCGTTCGACGTTGCTTTTGATATTCAGCACGGTCGAGAACACTCCTTTTTTGGAGAGGATCATGATCGTCGATGCCTCGACCGAGGCGAACCAGATCAACATCGCTGGAGGCAAGTTCGTCCAGAAGGCAGACGGCTCCTTTGCCGTGTTGTCGGTCAATCGCGACCAGCCGTACGAATATGCCTTCAGTCGCTGCGGCAGCCGGTTGCAGCGTCTACCAGTAAGTCACATCCATGACCGCGCAGTCATGGAGCTTCGCGGACTGCAGGCGCTAATCACCAAATCGGGAACCGACGCCTGCCAGACCGAAGCCCGAAGCGCGTCCATTCGCTACTGCTAGAACTTGGCTTTAGTCGACTTTACGGCGAGCCCAAACTGACCAGCTGAGGCATCACTCCGTCAGGAGTGAAAAAAGTGCTTGAAGTCGAGCGGCCGACTCATATGTAAAGCCCATCGCGCTTCACCTGGCCGGACACGCTGGCCTCATGACCTACGATGCGAAGCGTACAACAGCAGGCCGATGATCTCGGCCTTACTGCGGTACCTTGGTCATGAGCTTATTCTCGGGTGCAACGACATCCCAGCCATATGTGCATGCTCCTCGGCGCCCGAGGACACCAGCATGACACGAGCAAAAGATAACTCGGCTTCACATCTGAACATGCACCGGCCGGAAAATATTCGGACAGGGCGTCTGAATTTTTTCGTGCCGGTGCATATAGAAGTTGAAGGAGGCAAAGAGCGGCCATGTCTCAGCGTGGACCAGATGCGTGAACGCCTGTTGAGCACAAACCTTCATCCCGGCGGAGCCGTGCCGTTCAAAGCCTATGAACTTGGTCGGCGATATCGCGTGGATTCGGACGATCTCCTGCAAGGTGCAATAGCGCGTTCGCTCGGGCGGCGGACCCGCCGTCCAGATTTACCGGTTGAGCTTTACCTTGCTCAAGTGATGCGGAGCGTCGGGAGCAGTGTCGCCCGCGCCCGGGCGCGGGCACTCGAACGAGAAGACGACTTCCGCCATTTGGTCGTGGCCCAGAGCGCAGGTTCCCGAGTTGGGCTTGGTGCCGATGAACTCCTGCGACTTGATGCCGAGCAAAGCTACTTTTCGGCTCTCCTCGACGAATTGGCCGACGGCGACGAACTCCTTGCCAAACTGATCGATGGCATTGACCTGGGACTGCGAGGAGCCGGTCTGGCCGATTATCTCAACATCGATCAAGCCAGTTTGGCATCCCGGCGGCGCACCTTGAAGCGGCGTGCACAAGTGATCCTGCGGAGAGAAGAGCTGCTCAGGGCGCCCGCGAGTGCCACTGAAGGAGGTCCCGATGCCTGAGGCACCCAAGCTTCGCGACTTCCGTCGCGGTCACGTTATGCGCTTGGCACTCTGCATTGCGGTGCAGGCGATTGATGCGACAGACGTCGTCCAAGGATGGGTCCGCTTGCGAGTCCGATAGCGCGAAATGTGACCTTCGGTCTTCAATTTGAGTCCGCGCTGCGAATATTGCCTTCTGGAGGAAACCAAACCGCCGCTTCCGCGCTGTCTCTTATGGGGCACGTCGGAGCTGAGCGGAGATCGAACCATGTTCTGTACAGGTTGCTGTGCTCAATCAGAGTGGTGGTGGTTCAAATGGGTCCTAGTTGCGCAACCCTTTGTTGGAGTTGCAGTATATATCTGGGCTTACGGTTGAGGGCGCTTGGTGGCCGCTAGGCGACACATTCACACCCAGTCAGCCGTGCTTGGCGCATCAATCGTGGTCCGCTTCGATCCGGCATGCTTGACCAATCTGACGATCCAGCATCTTCTGAGGTAGTCGAGGAAAACTCAACTCAATTACGCCCACGCGCTGCTTAACAAAGTGAGGCAAAGCGGAAAACTGGATTGCGCTCCAAAGTTTCTTACGTTTTGCCGCTGGTGCGAGCACTTTGTGAACTGTGGTTGGGTCAGGCGAGCCAGTGATCGAGGACAAGCTACGTTAATAAGCGGGGCATGATTGGCCAGCGTTGTGGGCGTCACTTCAGACGGCTCGGGCGTTCAAGTGTGGAGATCAAGAATGGCGAGCGCTCCAAGTGACTTTATCGCGGTGAATGAGGATCGCCGCTTCGAAGCCGCCGTCTGGGAGATTCCGAAGACTTAGTGTGCCACCGACTTGCGACAGGACTAGCTCGACGATCGACAATCCTAATCCGCTGCCTGGTCCCCGCTCGCGCGCGCCGCGGACGAACCTCCCTCGGATTGCCCCCAACTCTTCCTGTGGAATGCCAGGCCCGCGATCGCGGACACAAAGCGCGACGCATTGATCGCGTTGCTCGGCGCTAATCTCAATCGCACCGCCCGGTGGTGAATGATCAACGGCGTTTTTGATCAGATTCCGCAGAGCAAGGAGCAGGGAGGCAGGGGCGATGTGGAGATCGACATCGGCGGCCGTAGCCGCAACTGTCAGCCTGACGTCAGCGCGACGGAGCTCGCTCGCCAGTTCATCGGCTAAACTGTCCATTGTCGCGCCCATACTCACCCAATGCGCCGGAAGTCGCTCGCCGTTCGCCTCGCGCGACAGATCGAGCAATTGCCCGACTAGCCGCGCAGTTCGATCGACCGATTTGCGAATGCTGTGCAGGGACTTCTCTCTCGTGGCTGGATCATCAGTCATCGAGGCGACGTCCGCATGAGCGCGAAGTCCGGCCAGCGGGGTCTGAAGTTCATGGGCAGCGCTGGCGATGAAATGACGTTCGTCGGCGCGAGCTCGTTCCAGCTGGCCAAACTGACTGTCGATCGCCTGTATCAACGGCCGCAGCTCCTTCGTTGGGTGCTCAATTCCAAGCGCACTGAAGTCTTCAGGATCCCGACAGGCTAATCTCAAAGCTACTTCGCGTAACGGCGCAAGCCCTGCGCCGACGGACGCCCATATAAGCACGGCCAAGGCCACGAGCCCGGCGATGGCGGGAGCAAGCAACCCGACCATGAGGTCGCCAATGAGCCGCTTACGAACCCGCAGGTTGTCGCCCACGGAAACGCGGATTTGCTTGGAGGGATCAGCAATGGTGTAGACCCGCCACGTCTCCCCCCCAACAACCCGCTCCGAAAATCCCGATTTGCCATTGGCAAGCGGCTGTGATGGAGCTCCGCTCGATCGCCCGACCAGTCTCCCGTCCAGCGTCCAAATCTGACACGACAGTTGTCGGCTATAGTGCGGCAAGGGGACGAGGCGGGACTGGTTCGGCTGGCGTACCAGCAAGTCTTCGGCATCATTTGCGAGTGACGCCACCATCCCTGCAGCTTCAATGAGACGGCGGTCAAGCACGCGCTGAACCTCGGCGCGCGTGCTAACGTAGATCCACATTGCGGCTGATGACCAGACGACCACAGTCATCGCGGCCAAAAGGACGAACAGCCGGACCCGCAGCGATTTCATTGTCGCGCGACTTTATAACCTTGACCCCGGACCGTCTGGATGACGTCGCGGCCTAGTTTTGCGCGCAGTCTGTGAACATGGACCTCGACAGTGTTGCTACCGATGTCGTCTTGCCAACCGTAAAGGCGCTCTTCGAGTTGAGGACGCGAGAAAATGCGGCCCGGCTGCTCGAATAGAGCCTCGAGAAGCGCGAATTCGCGCCGTGATAATGCCACGACCTCACCGTTCTGCGTCAGTTCACGAGACGCACTGTCCAGCGTGTAGTCGCCCCAGGAAAGGGCAGGGGAGAGATTACCCTTCGATCGGCGTGCAATAGCACGAAGCCGTGCAGCCAGCTCGTGCAGGTCGAAGGGCTTTCCCAGGTAATCGTCGGCACCGCTGTCGAGCCCTTCGATGCGGTCGCTAGTGCTGTTGCGCGCGGTAAGCAGCAGGACTGGCACAGAGTGCCCGGACTTGCGCCACTCGCGCAGCAATTCCAGGCCTGTCCCGTCCGGCAGCGCGATATCGAGCACAACAGCGTCATACTCGACAGTCTGGGCGGCTTCGCGCGCGTCAGCGATGGTGTCGACCGCATCCACGGCAAAGCCCTCCAGAACCAGGCCGGTGCGGATAGCATCGAACAAGATTTCGTCGTCTTCGACAATCAAGATACGCATAGATTTTCCTTGCTGCGGCGTTTGATGACGCAGCTTAAGGCACGCTTACCGTCTCACCCGCACGAGCGTAAGCGACGCTTAAGTTGCTGGCTCCATTTGGCCAAGATGAGCTTGGCCATTTTTCATTTTTCAGTTGCTCCATCGGCATGAGCCCAATCCTGCAGCTCGGGCCTTTTGCCGTGTCCGGCGATCGACTGGCCGCGGTGGCGGCCATTTGGTTGTTCGTCGCGGTTGGTTCACATCGGCGCGTATCGGGAGACAATGCACCGGTTGCCCCTCTCGCCGCGGCCAGCGGCTTCATAGTCGCTCGCCTTGCATACGTAGTGAGCCATTGGGCCGACTACATGGCAGAGCCCTTGGCAACCTTGAAGGTATGGCAGGGCGGCTTTTCGCCGGTCGCCGGCGTCGTTGCGGCGGCCTTGATATTGGGGCTTAAGGCCCAGCGAGAGCGCAGGTTGCGCTTGATTGGGCTGCTGCTGGCAATCAGTGGGACTTGGTACGTTGCAGATCGCCTGCTCGTAACCACCGCGCAGTCGCCCTTCGTGATCGCTCCCGCGGGCTTGAAGACTCTGTCTGGAGCCGCATTCGATCCGGCCATGCTCCGGGGCAGACCTTACGTCATTAATCTTTGGGCTGACTGGTGCCCGCCCTGCCGGCGGGAGATGCCGGTTCTCGCTCATGCCGCGAGCAACAATCAGAACGTGGTGTTTTTATTCGCCAACCAAGGTGACGCGGCTTCGATTGCCGCCAAGCTGCCTGCCCAGCACGGGATCGACCCGGCAACCGTTCTACTCGACGAGGGCGCACGCTTTTCCGCCGGCTACGGGGGCGCCCTGCCAACCACAATCTTTGTCGGCGCCGGCGGCGATGTCCGTGCCGTGCACGCCGGCGAAATCTCTCGCGCAGCTTTGTCCGACAAAATCAAACTTCTTAAGGAGACCCGACCGTGACCAAGACCCTGATCGCTCTGTTGTTTTTGTCCACCGCCTCCGTCGCCACGGTTATCAGCACCGATGCGCCGAGCGGCTCGCCCGCCACAACGGTTCCCGCTGCAGTGCCAGCCCCCGCTGCTGAGCTTAAGCGCGAGGCTTTCACCGAGGACAAGGTGGCGCCGATGGTGACGCCCAAGAAGTACGATCTGACGATCGTGGAATATACCGATTACCAATGCCCGTTCTGCAAGGCGGCCCATCCAGCCATCAAGAAGCTACTCGCCAATGATAAAAAGGTCCGTGTGATCTACCGCGACTGGCCAATTTTCGGTCCTCAGTCAGTGGCTGCAGCACGGGTTGCGATTGCGAGCAAATATCAGGGTAAACACACTCAGATGCACGATGCGTTGATGAAGGCCCCCCGCCCATTGTCGGATAAATCTATCCGGGCCGCGGGTGTCACAGCAGGCGTGGACTGGGGTCGCCTCCAAGCCGACATGAAAAAGAATGCCGCTGAGATCGACGCGTTGCTCGAGCGTAATAATGAGCAGGCAGAGTCCCTGGGGCTGCAAGGCACGCCCGCCTTTATCATCGGCAGCTACCTCCACGAGGGTGGGCTAGATTACGTCAGCCTGAAAGATTCCGTTCACGAGGCTCGCACCAAGCCGGCTCCGCCGCTGAAGGCAGCTCCGCAGCCCGAAGGCATTTGAGGCATTACGGCATGCCCAAAATCCTCTTCACACTGTTCTTGCTGTGCGCGTCATTATGGCCTGTAGCCGTTGCTAATGCGCAACCGGCCAGCCGGGTCGCGGTTTCGCTTCATGCCGAGTCGACGCAGCCTGCCCCCGGCCGGACAACCATGCTCGCCATTCGTTTCAAGCCCGACGCCGGGTGGCATGGATATTGGTCCAATCCCGGGGATAGTGGTCTTCCTCCAGCGGTAAAGTGGGCGGCGCCGAGCGGGGTGCGGATCGGCCCTCTCCAGCATCCGGCGCCCGAGATCCTGCGCGTTGCAGGCATGACAAGTTTTGTTCATGGCGGTCAGCACGTTCTGCTCGCACCCATGCAAGTTCCGGCCAGCTTGAAGCCTGGCGATGCCCTGGCAGTTCGGGGCGACCTCGATTTCCTTATCTGCTCGGACTCGCTGTGTGTTCCGCAAAAGGCCACGGTCAGCCTGAACCTCACAGTGGGTAAGGGTGCAGCTGACGCTTCATCGCGCGCATTGTTTAATGCCGCACGGCAGGCATTGCCTCAGCCGCTGGCAACGAGCGGGGTGTTCACGGCGGTTGGCCAAACTGTGCGCTTGGTGGTGCCTGCTTCGGGAAAGCTTGATCCAGCACGGGCGATGTTCTTTCCCACCGGCGAAGGAGTGTTCGAGCGAGCGGGAGCCAAACGGCTGCCGGACGGCTCAACCGAGATCACGGGCACCATGGCCAGCACTCCGGTCAGCCTTGCTGGGACCGCATCCGACGGGCGCCGCGCAGTGCAGCTGCGATTTCTCCCAGGCCGGATTGTCGCAAGTGCGACCCCGGCAGCTCCTCCGTCGGAGGTGACACACTCACCTTCGCAGCAGCTACGGCAACAGGCTGATGTCGGCCTCGCGCCCTTGTCGGGGACGGCCCCGGCTCCAGTTACCGAAACGCTTGCCACTTCCGCCACGGCGGGCCTGCCCTCTAATGGGCTTGCCTGGGCATTGGTGGGAGGTCTCATTGGCGGACTACTGCTCAACCTGATGCCGTGCGTGTTCCCGATCCTTAGTTTGAAGGCGCTTCATCTGGCTCGTTCGGGTTCGGACGCATCGGCCAAGCGTGACGCCCTTGCCTATTCATTTGGCGCCGTCGTGACCTGCGTCCTGCTTGGCGTTGCCTTGCTCGGGCTGCGCGAGGCTGGAATGGCGGCAGGTTGGTCATTCCAGCTTCAAAACCCGTTGGTCATTCTGGCGCTACTCGCACTGGTCACTGGGATCGCGCTGAACCTGGCAGGACTGTTCCATGTGCGTGCGCCCTCGATTGAACAGGGGCCTTCAGCCAGCGGGACCGCAGGTTCCTTCGGAACCGGCGCCCTTGCAGCGTTCATTGCTACCCCATGCAGTGCGCCGTTTATGGCGTCGGCACTAGGCGTAGCACTCCTCTTACCGGCATATCAGGGTCTGATGGTTTTTGCGGCGCTTGGTCTTGGGCTCGCCCTACCGTTCCTCGCTATCGGATGGATACCCACACTGCGCTCGCGGCTCCCGCGCCCCGGAGCGTGGATGGGCACGCTGCAGCGTATCTTGTCGATCCCGATGTTCATTACTGCCCTGGGTCTCGCTTGGGTGCTTGGCCGCCAGGTCGGCATCGACGGCATGGCGCTTGGGCTCGCCGAAGTTTTGCTCCTGGCGCTTAGCCTTTGGTGGGTAGGCCGCCGGCAACAAGGTGGGAAGGCGCACAGCTGGTTGCCGTTGCTGCCCGCTGCCGCGTTGTCTTTAGGGCTCGCCGTTGTAGTTCCTGCCGTCGCGAACACGCCGGCTGCCGTCACCCAGAAGAGCGCGTTCATTGAGCCCTTCACCGAGGCGCGTCTTGCGCAACTCCGTGCCGCTGGAACGCCTGTGTTTGTCGACTTTACTGCCGATTGGTGCTTGACCTGCAAGGTCAATGAAAAGGCGGCAATTGAGCGAGAGGCCACACGAGCGGCATTTGCCCGGCACGGGGTCGTGACGTTGGTTGGGGACTGGACGCGGGGTGATCCGCAGATCACCCGCTTCCTGGCCCAGCACGGACGCAACAGCATTCCTTTCTACCTGTATTACGCGCCAGGCAAGGAAGCTCGCGTCATGCCCCAGTTGCTTACGCCAGCCATTTTAGTCGCAATGGCTTCGGGCTCGCCTAGTCGGGCATGAGTGCCCAGCCGCGCAACTGCAGGGCGGCGAGCGTAGTCATAGCAGAAAGATCCACCCGCACAGATGGGGCAAGCTGCGTGACCGCGATCTTGTTACCATGAAGAGCCTGAGAACAGACCGCAACCGTCACTCCGGCATGTTGCAACTTCTCGATCAGTGCGAGGTTCGGATTTACCGTAGCCTTGGTCTTGGCTGCATAAACCGCTGAGTTTGCTACGATTGGAGTTGCGGTGCCGTGGACAATTACGACCAGATCGCCGGGCTCAGGCTTGATGTTATCGCGCCCCAGCAGGTTAAGAAGGCGAGCTACCTTCTCCAGTGAGGGGTTTACCTTGTCGGGTGAGGGCGCAGCCTTGGTCACATTGAACACGAGGCGATAGCGCAGTGCCTGATCTGCGCGGCTTTCGGCACCGGTCAATGGGGCAATCGCGCCATAGCCGGCAATACGCGGTTCGGTCGTCTGGGCGCCGGCAGTAGTTACTATGAAGGTCGCACCAAGTACGATCGCAACTAAGGTTCGAGTACGCATAAGTTCTCCAGTTTTGAAGGTCAGCGAGCGGCCTGCGATCTTCCAACAATGGTCGCAAAGTCCTTGTCGTCACGCTTGTAAACGTCAGGCCGCTCGACGATTTTTCCCTCCTGCGGATAGGCCGTCAGATAGGCGAGAAACACCGGAACGGGACGTTTGAGAGGGACATATTGCTCCGGCTTAGAGGATGACACCAAAGGCGTGTCCCCGAGTATCAGACGCTTGAGGCCTTGTGCATCCTCGAGGCGCACGCACCCTGCACTGAACGTTCGTTCGCTCTTCTGAAAGAGCGCCTTGCCGGGCGTATCGTGAAGATAAATGCCAAGGTCGTTGGGGAACATGAATTTTACCTCGCCCATTCCATTGAGAGGGCCAGGTCGTTGGCGTACTAATACCTCCTTCTTGCCGGCGGCGACTGCTTTCCAGTCGACTGAATCGGGGGGAATAATGGTGGCGGTCCGCGACCAGTTGGAGACCACCTCGTAGCCCTTCTTGCGAAGGTAGATTAGCCCTTCGCTCAAGACGCGCGGGGCGAGACGGGTCCGCGCAAGGTCGGGCGGAACGTGCCAGTAGGGATTGAGCACTGCGTAGCGTACCATGCCGGCCATCATGGGCGTCTGTTGGGCTGCCTCTCCGACGACGACCCGCATGGTGTCTTGCACCTTCCCCGCATCGTAAAAGTCGAGTCGAGCGGCGGCGGAGTTAACGAGGATATATGCGTCTGGGCCGCGCGGTAGCACGCGTGCCCGGTCGCGATTGAGTACAAGAAGGCGCACGCGCCGGGGCTCGTTGGCCCCGGCCAGTTCGGCGGCCAGTGCGCCTCGAAGCGCTGGATAGTATGGGTGCATCCAACTCATCTGCTCCACGTAGTTTGCAAGCGAAGGCGCTTGCGCCGCCACCCTCAAAAGGCGTGCGGCAGAAACGGGGCGGGGTCGCACCGCAGGGTCGACGTACAGCGTCCCAACATTACGCTCTCGGGCGACGTCCCTGGCGTATTGGACAAACACTTGCGAGAAAGCCGCTTCCGCGTTGCGAAGATCGCGCGGTGAGCCAGAGGTAGTGTTCGCTGCCAGATAACGCAGCGTTTCCACGCGATAATTCGACGGGTTTAGGTCATCCAACCTTGACTGCTCAATCAGCGCAAGGAGTGCGCCTGCTGCGTTGTCGGAACCGAACCAGAAGGCCCGTCCCTGCCGCTGGTTTAAGAATTGATCGATCTCGATTGCCGAGAGCGGCGATTGCCCAGCAGGCGTAATTTGGGCCGAGGCGGGCACGCTGGCAGGCAAGGCGAGCATGGCCAGAATTGCTAGTCGGACAGCCACACGCATCATTGAAATCCCTTGGCAGAAGTTACGGTTGGGCCATGCCAGCCGATCAAGAACACAGAACTATGGGCGCTTTGCCTTACGCCCTGCTTATGGTCCGGGACTTGACATCAAATTAGAAAACACTAATTTAGCATTTGCGAATGGAGACATAGATGCAGGATGGACTTTCGGAGTTTGCGGGTCAGGCCGCCGAGGCGGTCTCGGTGCTGAAATCAATTGCTCACGAGGGGCGCTTGCTGGTGCTTTGCTACCTTAGCGAGGTTGGCGAAATGTCCGTTGGTGATCTCGCGGAGCGCGTAGGCTTAAGCCAGTCTGCGCTTTCGCAGCACTTGGCAAAGCTTCGGGCCCAAGGCCTCGTTGCAACCCGCAAGCAAGCTCAAACGGTCTACTACCGAATTGAGCAGCCGAAGGTGCTTACCCTGCTCAATGTCCTCCATGACCTTTATTGCCCCGCCCTTGGCGTGGCGGATGCCGAAGGAGTTGAATAATGATTGATGTACCCCTTCAGCTTGCCACCGAGCAGGTTCAAGCTGTGCTTTCTAACCGCCTCCGCGCCCCTATTGTGAATTCGTTCTTCGACGAGCCCACTTTCACGGTGAGCTACGTCGTCAGCGACCCCGTGACTAAGAAAGCCGCCATCATTGATAGCGTGTGGAATTTTGATCATGCGGCCGGCCGGACGAGCTTTGAGTCCGCTGACGAGATCATCGCCTACGTCCAAGCCGAGGGCCTCACAGTCGACTGGATCCTCGAAACCCACGCGCATGCCGACCATCTTTCCGCTGCTCCTTACCTCCAAGCAAAGCTCGGTGGAAAACTAGCGATCGGTCGTGAGATCGTAACTGTGCAAGGCGTGTTCGGCAAAATCTTTAACGAGGGGACCGAGTTCGCGCGGGATGGGTCGCAATTCGACCAACTGCTCGATGACGGCGACACGTTGATGATTGGAGAGGTCCCACTGATCGCTCTGCACGTTCCGGGCCATACCCCGGCCGACATGGCATATGTCGTTGGCGACGCCTTGTTCACTGGCGACACTATGTTCATGCCCGACTATGGCTCTGCGCGCGCCGATTTTCCTGGCGGGGATGCCAGGCAACTCTATCGATCGGTGAGACGCCTGATCAAGCTGCCAGATGCTACGCGGGTCTTCCTGTGCCACGATTACAAGGCACCAAACCGCGACCAATATGTGTGGGAGACGACGATCCTCGCGGAGCGTACGGCCAACGTTCACGTCCATGAGGGTGTGACCGAAGACGAGTTCGTCGCAATGCGCACCCAGCGCGACGCCACGCTCTCAATGCCCAAACTAATCCTTCCGGCATTGCAGGTGAACATTCGCGCCGGTCATCTTCCGCAGGCCGATGAAAATGGCGTCTGCTATCTTAAGCTGCCGATTGGCCAGCTATGATTGAGGCGTTCCCAAATGCTCTGCCACTACAGGGCCTCCTGGGCGGTCTTTTGATTGGGCTGGCGTCAGCAATGATGTTGCTTGGCGCCGGCCGGATCGCTGGCGTGTCGGGGATAACGGCGCGCGCAACGCGTCTAAGTGGTGGTGATATGTCTATGACCAGTGCCTGGGGGTTTCTGGTTGGCCTTCCGCTTGGTGCTGCCATCATCGCCCTAAGCACCGAGTGGCGACCTGCCGAGTACGCTTCATGGCCGGTGATGGTCGTCGCGGGCCTTATCGTAGGCATTGGCACGCGGATGGGTAGTGGTTGCACCAGCGGCCACGGCGTCTGCGGCGTTAGCCGCTTTTCCCAACGCTCGCTCATTGCGACCTCGACTTTCATGATTACCGGCATTGCAACGGTTTTCATCCTCTCTCGCCTCGGGAGCCCGTCATGACTCTGGCACGTCTTTTGATACCGCCCTTGGTGTCTGGTGGTTTGTTCGGCGCTGGCCTGACGCTTTCTGGCATGACTGATCCCGCTCGCGTTCGAGGTTTTCTCGATCTGTTCGGTGACTGGGATCCAACGCTGGCCTTTGTCATGGCTGGCGCGGTGCTGGTGATGGCGGTCGCTTGGCGAATTCGAGCAAGAATGCCGCGGCCAATCTTCGGTGAGAAATTCTCTTTGCCGGATCGCACCGATCTCGATCCAAAGCTTCTTACAGGCTCGGCGCTGTTCGGCGTTGGCTGGGGGATTGCCGGCCTGTGCCCGGGACCGGCCGTCGCTTCGCTCGCGTTATCGCCCGGCGCGGTGCTGCCGTTCGTCGGTGCAATGCTTGCAGGCATGGTCCTTCATGCTCTCCCTCAACAACGTTCCTTTCGACGTCTTTTCCAAGGATCCTGAAGATGAAAGTCGCTATTCTAACTCCTGACCTGAGCGCCCTACCTCAACTGTCCGTCGAGGAGATTGGCGAACTTGCCGACCGGGGTTACCGTTCAATAATCAGCAATCGCCCTGACGGCGAGGCTCCTGACCAGCTGACGTGGAATGAGGTAAAGGCGGCGGCGCTTACACGGGGATTGGAGGCTGTCCATGTTCCTGTTGTGGCGAGCCAGATCAGCCAAGCAGATGTTCGCGCTTACCGCGAGGCGCTGGAGCGCCTTCCCAAGCCCATCGCAGCATTCTGCCGCACCGGTACACGATCGACCCTTCTTTGGGCATTGGCGAACCAGGCAGGTCTGAGTGCCGATGAGCGTGTCCTGATTGCCGCGAAGGAGGGATATGATCTCGAGCCTTTCCGACCTTTGCTGACACAGGATGAGGAAAACTCGGCGGCATAGACAACGCTCGGGGCAGGGGCGGCCCCGCTTGTGGGTAAAGACAATTGGGTTCGATTTTTGCAGGCCTGAGCTTCGTGGCCCGCGGCTATCCTGCAGAAAGGCTCTTTGATGACTGTCCGCACGACATCGCGAGCGGAGGTTTCGGAACGCGAGTTGGGTATCCGCGCGAACATGAGCCAGTTTTGGCTACTGGTTCTTGTAAACGCTTTCGTCGGCGGGATGGTGGGTATTGAGCGCAGTATTCTGCCGGCGCTCGCGCAAGAGGAATTCGGCCTCGCCGAGCGCACCGCCATCTTGTCATTCATTGCTGTATTTGGGGTTACCAAAGCGGTCGCTAACTATTTTGCCGGTCGTTTAGGAGACCGCTGGGGCCGCAAACCTGTCCTTATTGCAGGTTGGCTTGTTGCCGCGCCATTTCCCTTTTTGTTGATGTGGGCGCCGACATGGGAGTGGGTTATTGCCGCAAATGTCCTGCTTGGCGTCAGCCAGGGTCTGACTTGGTCAACGGCCGTCATCATGAAAATCGACTTGGCCGGTCCAAAAAACCGCGGGCTAGCGATGGGGCTCAGCGAATTCGCCGGCTATTTCTCGGTTGCGATCGCTGCTTGGGCGACAGGCTTTATCGCTGCCCGTTACGGGCTTCGGCCCGAGCCCTTTTACCTCGGCGTGATCTTTGTCGTGGCCGGACTGTCCTTGTCCGTGTTCGTGGTGCGCGAGACGCGAGGCCATGCGGCTAGAGAGGCGGCGATGAGCGCGGTCAGCGTGGATATGCCCTCGCAATGGGAGATCTTTCGCCGGGTGACTTGGCGAGACCGAAACCTTTCGGCGGTCAGTCAGGCTGGGCTTGTTAATAACCTCAACGACGGGCTTGCATGGGGCCTGTTTCCGCTAATCTACGTTGCTGCCGGCCTGGGACTTGAGGCAATCGGTCTGCTCGCGGGCTTGTACCCCGCGGTATGGGGCCTCTCCCAATTGGTGACGGGTGGATTGTCGGATCGCGTCGGAAGGAAACGGCTGATTGCCGGTGGCATGATCGTTCAGTCAGTTGGAATTGCCATTATCGCTCTTCGGTGGGATTTCACGGGATTTGCGATCGGTAGCGTGTTATTGGGGCTGGGAACGGCGATGGTTTATCCCACGCTGTTAGCTGCCGTCGGCGACGTTGCTCACCCATCATGGCGCGCGTCAGCGGTTGGCGTTTATCGCCTTTGGCGCGATCTTGGTTATGCGTTCGGTGCAGTGATTGCAGGTCTCGTAGCGGATCGCTTCGGGCTTTCACCGGCGGCTCTGGTCGTTGCAGCGCTTACGCTGGCATCCGGGATGTTCGTGTCATTGCGCATGCAAGAGACCCACCCCCCTGCATCAAGGTTGCCCAACCACTGATTATTTCGCTGTTTCAGGTCAGCTAATCGTAAATCGCGTTCTCCACCTCAGCGGCAGCCCTTTGGAGCGCCCCCGGTGACGCAAGCCAATGATAAGCGCGGCCGCCATCGCCAGGAGGGCGAAACTCATCGCAACCAAGTGACCATGGCGCGAAAACACGGTCGGCTCGCCGGCTGGTGGGAGATCGCCTTCGATATACCCCGGAGTATTCAACGGAATCTGCGCCGCCACCGAGCCGTCTTTGCGGATGATCGCCGATATGCCCGTCGGCGTTGATCGGATTACTGGTAATCCTTCTTCGATGGCACGCAAGCGTGCCTGCACTAGGTGCTGGGGTGGCCCCCAACGGCCGAACCACGCGTCATTTGAGGGATTGAATATGAATGCCGGGCGATCAACTGGATCGGTGACGTTTCCCGGGAATATGATTTCGTAACAAATATCGACCCCTATTTTCGGCAAACCCGGCAAAGTTAAAGTCCCCGGCCCCGCTCCTTGTTTGAAGTCAACTGAGCCCGCTGCAAAGCGTGAAAGTCCCAGCCACTTCGCGAACGCCGGCACATACTCTCCAAAGGGCACCAGATGCGCCTTGTCATACCGGGCAAGAACTGTGGCGTTTGAGTCAATGACGAACATGCTGTTGGTGGCATAGGGAGCTTGGCGGGATGAGCCGGCCGTGAGCGTCACTGCGCCTGTCAGCAGTAAATCTTTCGGCCCAAGAATTTTGGCCATCTGCAGCTTTGTCTGCTGCGTGCGTTCTACGTCATCCGCGATCGCGGCCTCTGGCCAGAAGATTAAGCGAGTTTTGCCATCGCCGCGTGGGTTTCCGGACAGCGCCAGTAATTTTTCACGTTGCTGCTGGGCTAGATCCGCACGCCATTTTTCGTCTTGACCGGTGTTGGGTTGCACAACCCGGACGCGAAGCTCCGAGGAACCCTCCTCGGTCGCGTTTTCGCGTCCCATGTGGTGGACAAGTAGCAATGCGGCGATTTGCATTGAGAAGGTCGCTGGGTGGCTGCGCCAGAAATGAAACAATGACCCTGCCAGCAGGGCCGTCAAACCACTTAGACCAAGTGCTCCCACCCATTGGGCGGACTGTGCGACGACCGGCACGTCGATCCAGATCGCCCCTAATGGATTCCAGGGGAAACCAGTGAACAGCCATCCTCTTGCCCATTCCAAGATCACCCACGCTCCGGGGAAGGCCAGAACGCGAAATGTGGCGTGGCCGGGTCCGACCCATCTCGCTGCCATTAGAGCGAGCGCAGGGAAGACGGCGAGGTAGGCGCTGAGTAATGGCACCGCCAGCAAGCCTGTCCACTGCGGCAATCCTGATTGATATTCAAACGACTGTGCGAGCCAGTTAAAACTCACGACGGCTTGGCCAAAGCCAAACGCCCAGCCGATGGCGAACGAATGTACCTTGTTTCTTGAGCCTTCTGCCGCTGCGAGCAGCACAACTAGCCCAACAATTGTCGCCGGCCAGAACGACACTGGCGCAAATCCAAGCGCAGACAAAAGCCCAGCGAAAAAGCAGGTTAGAAATCGCCCTCGCGATCGGTCGATCCGCATGCTCGCGGGCTGGCATAGCCAGCTTACCCGTGCCTTAAATGATCTCGGATTCGTCTCGGCAAAAAGTCGGTCTGCTGGGCGCATCGTGGCTAGTTAATACCGGTCTCTCAACCTCAGCCTAACCACCTCGCTTAAACGTTGCGGTAAGGTTCACGTCAGTTAACGTCGTCAAGCTCTTGCCGAAGGGCGTGAGACAGTCGGCCGGCGCTATGGAGGAGCTTATGACCAACAAGGTCTCCACACTAACGAGCAGCTTTCTCGCGCGCATCAAACGCAAGATAGCTACCGACGAAAGGCGGCTTTTGAACATCGGTAGTGGAATCGCATTATTGGTCACAGGCGCCGCATTTGCTGGAACGGCAATAATGGCAATCTCCCGCCCCAGAGAGGCCATGATAGCGCCCGAAGGCACGGGGAAATTCGAACCCCCGGCGGCGTCAGCCATGCCTGCCGGCCCCGCGGGCGATGCCATTCGGCGTGGACAGGCGATATTCGACAACCCCGGGGTTAACGCCGCAGCTTACGTCGGGAATGCTATGGCTTGTAAAAGTTGTCATCTTGAGTCCGGCCGGCGACCGGGCAGCTCGCCCATGTGGGCAGCTTGGACGGCCTATCCTCAATATCGCCAAAAGACCAATTCGATAAACACGATGCAGGACCGCATCATGGGGTGTTTTCGGTATTCAATGAACGCATCCAACAGCCCGTCGGGCGGCCCACCGCCACCGAATTCCGATATCTATCGGGATTTAGAGGCTTATTTTCATTGGCTTGCGACGGGAGCGCCGACAGGTAGAAAGCTTCCTGGCGGCGGCTATCCCGAACTGGCACTGACGCCGGCGGGCTACGACCCGGCACGTGGAGCGCCGTTGTACGAGCAGAAGTGCAGCGGCTGTCACGGCAGTGATGGTCAAGGCGCTATTCAACCCGACGGAACGGTGATGTTCCCGCCGTTATGGGGAGGAAAGAGTTACAACTGGGGAGCTGGAATGGCGCGCGTGGATCTTGCGGCTAGGTTCATCAAAGAAAATATGCCACTTGATCAACCAGGCACACTGTCCGACCAAGAGGCTTGGGATATCGCTGCCTACTTCGACAGCCGAGAACGCCCGAAAGACCCGCGCCAGACGGCGAGCGTCATTGCCAATGCGAGTGCGAACTTCAAAGGGCAGCATGTTTTCTACGGAAAAACCATCGACGGCAAGCTCTTGGGCACTGGTGTTGCACCGTTACGGAAGTAGGCACTTGGCCGCATGTCGGATGCGTAAGCTGCGTCGATCCGGGACATAGGCGTTCAGCGGACATAAGTTGAGGCGGGCACGGAAGTTGCCCAGCGTCCTTATACTCAGACTTCGCATAAACCGGCGAGCCACATGCTGCCAATGTTCAGGCCCGCGCAATCGAAGCCACTGCAGGGCTGGGCCGAGCAAATATCTGCCGCTCAAGAGGAGCGAAGTTGTGCATAAGAATATCTGTCTGTTTCTAGGCGCTGTGGCTCTGACGGCCATCCCGGACTCGGCGCTTGCGCAACGGGGCGATGAACCCATCGCGGTTCCGCGCACAATTAAGCAGGGAATCGACTTTGTTTACGTCGATCCGAAAATGAGCACCGTGGCTAGGCGGCGGCAGCGCCCCCAGAACTGGTTGCAGCGTATGCTGAGACCGGAGCCCGCCTCGGCCCGCGGCGGCGCCCCGAACGTAATGTTTACCGAGCTGGGGCGCGGCCTGCAGGGTTATCAGGCCACTTGGGGACGTTTGCCACAAGTCAAAATCCCGGCCGGCGCGGCGCTCAAGCGTGGCTCGGCGGGAAAGCGCGTGGCGCTGCTCCGCACGCGGCTTGGACTACCTGCCATTGGCGGTTTTGACGACAGGCTTTTCCGCATTGTGGCGACGTATCAGCAGGTGCACGGCCTTGGCACGGCAGACGGGATCGCTGGCAGGGCCACGGTCGAATCCCTCAATCGCGGCGCGAACCATTATGCGCGACGGATTGCGATCAATATGGAACGCGCCTACCGGCTGCCGTCCTCTCGCGCTTTCGAACGGTACGTGGTGGTCGATTCCGGCGCTGCTGAAACCTATTTGGTCGATCGCGACCGGGTGGTTGAGCGCATGCGGGTCATTGTTGGCGCGCCGGAAACCAAGACCCCGATGATGGCGGTCTTGATGCGCAATGCGAAAGCCAACCCCTACTGGCACGTCCCGCCTGAAATGGTCCGCAGCCTCACCGCGAAGAAGGTAAAAGAGCAGGGCCTCTCGTACTTCGACAACTTCCATTATGAAGTCTTGTCCGACTGGTCCGGCAATGGCCGGGTACTTGACCCAGCAACTGTCAACTGGAAAGCTATCGCCTCGGGTAAAAAGCAGCCAACAATGCTCGTTCGCCAGCTTCCCGGGCCTTGGAACTCGATGGGCGAGATGAAATTCGAGATGCCCAACGATTATGGCATCTACCTTCATGACACGCCCGTAAAGGAGTTGTTCGCAAAGGACGACCGTTGGGTCAGCAATGGCTGTGTGAGGCTGGAGGATTATCGGCGCTTCGCTACGTGGGTGTTCGGGCGTGCTCCGCAGCCGACGTCGGCGATGGAGCAACGCATTGACCTACCACGGCCGGTGCCGGTTTACATGACCTATTTGACGGTGGCACCAAGCGCCAATGGTGTGATGTTCCGTCCCGATCCATATGGCTTTGATGCCATTGCGATGCCGCAAATGTTTGGTCCGCCAAGCCGGATGGCAAATGCCGCCTAAGCGGTGGGTAGCCACCCGTTGTGCCATAAATACGTAACCCGTGTCTCTGACACACGGGAAAATACGATGGCGATCTCCCCGCCGGCGTCAGTTACGTCGTCGCGGTCGTCGATGTTGCGCGCAACGCGCGCACGTGATGCGGCAAAACTTGGCCTTCTCGATCATCGACAGCGTCCTCGCGATTACTGCCTCCGATGCGGGCACAGTGCGACCGGCACTACAGCCGGAGCAATGTGTTGAGCTCAACAAGCCTGCTTTTCAACAGCTCGCGGCTACTCAATTCGCTTCCCCACTAGTCCGGCTGCGATAGGTCTTCACTGACTTTCGGACCACCGAGCAACACCAGCCCCCCAGGCAGGATCGCTTCAAGCGCTCGAAGGTGCGCGCACGAAGCTCCGCGCCTGCGAATTGGATGAAGATTGCCACCACTACGTCGAAAGCTTCGGAGGGCCAATCCCAGTCGGCGAGGTTCACAAGCTCAAATTCGACATGAACACCCCGCCGCTCGGCGAGTTGGCGTGCCTTCTCCTGCCCACGCCGCGAAATGTCGGTCGATGCAACAGCGAGTTGCTGCTCGGCCAGCCAGACTCCGCTGCGGCCTTCACCGTCCGCGAGGACCAGGGCACGCATCCCTGGACGCAAATGTCCTGCGCACGATCTGAGGAACGCATTTGGATCCTCGCCGAATACGTAGTGCTCCACCGCATAACGCTCATCCCACGCCCGTCGCTGGTCCATCCTCAGGTCCATTCCAATTTTCAAAAGAAGACCACCGTTAGCGTCCCCATTGTACCTTCGGACGTCCTCACGCTTTTCGATGTGTCTTTGCCGCATTCGTGGGGAGCCAACCATCTAGGCAAAGGTCAGGCCGCGGTGAGCGCGACGCGCGGCTGGTGTGGGGGTGGCTAAGCCGGCCGAGCATCAAACCGCGCAGATTGCTGAACGAGACAACGGCTTTCTCCTCCCGTACCAGCGCATATTCATGACGGACGCTCAGCCGGAACGGGAAATCATCTTCAAAAACTGACGCACGCTATTTTCGCGTTTTCCATCCCCACTTGGCGAAGATGCTTGCGCCCGTCGATGATCGTAGAAAATTGATAAAGCGGGCACTTTCGGCCTTTGCCTTGCCCCGCGTGGTGAGTGCCGTGCCGGCGTCTCGGTAGATCCGAAATTGCGGTTCAACGGCAACAGCATCCGCGATCGTAGGATTGGCCTTTTCCCAAATGCCCCAAATGATCCAAGCGTCGATCGTCGGGTCGGCTAACCAAGCCGCTTTAGCCTCACCGCTGTTCGCCGAATATTTCACGATGTTCTTGCGCAGCGCTCGAACCATAGTGATGTCACCGGTTCGTCCAGCCATGTCTTCCCATAGGCCAGCCTGGCCCGAACCCTGCACCACTAGGATTCGGTGTCCGGGGCGGACGACGTCCCGAAGACCGCGAACACGCTTGGGATTGCCTGGTCGCACAAGGATGTCCGAAGCCCGCAGATAAAGGGGATCAATCGTCTTTTCATCAATCTGCCCCTCCATCGCCTTGACGAAGTCGGTCATCATATTCTCAGCGCCACTGTAAATGACATCTCCGTCCCTCTTAGCGCTTTCAATCCATTCCTTGGTTGGCCCGGCGGTAACCAAAACCTTTGTTCCCGTTCGTGCGCTATAAACCTTTGCCGCTTCCTTCATGGCCGGCGCGGGTCCACCAGGGCCGTAGACGTGGAGCACCTCGGACGCCGCGGGCTGGGCAATGCTCAGTGCAAGGGCGGACGACAGAATGTGGGCAATTTTCATTTTGGAGTGCCTTCGGATTAGCAGGTCAATTGGATGGGTGTGGCTTGAAATAGTTAAGTGGGATTCGGAGAAACGAACGCCCATTGTCTTCGGCCTCCGGCAAACGACCGCCGCGGATGTTTACCTGCAAAGCAGCAAGCATCAGATCGGGCAGGGGCAAGGTCGCATCACGCTGGCAGCGCAGCTCGACAAACGCCCGCTCGTCGACGCCATCAGCTACGTGGATATTATTCGCCCGCTGCTCCGCGACCGTTGCCATGGCGACCGGTTCACGGCCGTCCTTCCCATAGTCATGCCCGACGAACAGCGAAGTTTGCGGAGGAAGGGCAAGAATATCACGGATGCTGCGATACAGGGCGTGAGCATCGCCACCGGGAAAGTCGGCTCGCGACGTCCCAGAATCGGGCACCATCAGCGTGTCATGGATAAACGCGCAGTCGTCAAATACGTAGCTGATCGATGCGAGTGTGTGACCAGGTGACAGCATCACCCTAGCCTCGAGATTGCCAACTTTAAACGTCTCGCCATCGGCGAAGAGGTGATCCCACTGATGACCGTCGGTTTCGAAATCGTCGAGCGCGTAAATGTCCTTCCACAGCCGCTGAACTTCGATAACCTTCTCGCCGATTGCAGTCTGCGCGCCCAAGATTTGAGCAAGATAAGGTGCTGCTGAAAAATGATCGGCATGGGGATGCGTGTCGAGCACCCACGCTACGTGCAGTCGTTCGCGAGAGACATATTCCGCGATTTCGTCGGCATTTGCCGTGCTCGTCGCCCCTGCACGAGGATCGTAATCAAGAACCGGATCGATAATCGCCGCTTCCATCGTCTCCTTGTCGCTGACCACATATTGGAAACTGCCCGTCCGCTTGTCGTAGAAGGCGGCAACGCGGACTTTTTCTCGATCATAGTTCATATCAACATCCTCATTCCGGACCGATCCACCAATGAAATACGCTGGCGATCACAAACAATATGGCGACGCTTCCCGCTGAAATAGCGGCCGTGCCCAGCAGACTCTCCGCGAAGCCCCCGGCGGCCAAGTTGGCTCGATCATTGGTAGTTTCCTCGGCAAGTGTTTCGCGAAAGGCCAGTAACCAAGCTGCGAGCACAACCGCAGTTTTGTGCCGGCCATTAGAGCGGATTCCGTTCAGTCTGGATCATAACCGCACGAACTGAAGTAATTGGCGCATTCGGTGGGCTGTAAGAGATCGACCAGTCGTCCGATCAGGTCCCACAGACCAGAGACCGTCCGT
>Ga0136633_1000661_pt1 | contig 26147 bp, 25 predicted proteins | sample AntDrymeUQ832206_2_FD_105494 | JGI IMG/M metagenome (GOLD analysis project Ga0136633, IMG submission 105494) | Polar desert sand microbial communities from Dry Valleys, Antarctica - metaG UQ83 (22.06) | ecosystem: Environmental > Terrestrial > Soil > Desert | place: Antarctica: Dry Valley... | reverse complement strand
CGACCCGGGGTCCTCGAGCTGCACGAGGTGCCGGCGCCCCGTCGTCTGGCGCCGCACAGCGTCGCTTTTGCCGCCGAGGTGAGCCGCGACGGCGACGAGATCGCGACGGGCCGGTTCGTCGTCCTGCACGACCCAGCGGGCCAGGACGGCTGGCGCGGCGACACCCGCGTGGTGGCCTTCGTGAGCGCCGACGTCGACTCCGACATGGCCGGTGACCCGGCCCTCGCGGAGGTCGGCTGGAGCTGGCTGCAGGACGCTCTCGAGCAGCGGGACGCGCCGCACACAGCGGCTGGCGGCACGGTCACCCGCACCGCCAGCCTGACCTTCGGGCTGGTGGACAACCCGACCGAGACCAACGAGGTCGAGGTGCGCGCCTCCTGGAGCCCCTTGCACGCGGAGGACGACAGCCTCGACCTCGGCGTGCACCTGCTGGCGTGGTGCGACCTGCTGTGCGCGACCGCGGGTGTGCCGCCGGTCGGCGTCACCAGCCTGCGACCGCGGGTCTGAGGCTCTCAGGCCTTCGCGTCCGCCTGCACGGGGATGCGGGGAGCCTGCGTCGGCCGGACCGGTTCGGCGTCGCCGGGACGTGAGGACAGCGCCGCGAGGACCTCAGGCGGTGGCGTGCTGGCAGGGCTGGGTCGCGGCATCCGCAGGGTCAAGGTGGTGCCCACGCCGAGCTCGCTGTCGACGTCGAGCGAGCCCCCGGACAGCCGGGCCCGCTCGCGGAGCAGGCCAAGCCCGACGTGCCGACCACGGTCGGGCCGCACGGCCTCCTGATCGAAGCCGGGGCCGGCGTCGCGCACCTGCGCCCGCACAGCGTCACGCTCCACCTCGAGCGAGACGATGGCCTCGTCGACATCGGCGTGCTTCACGACGTTGAGCAGCGCCTCCTGGAAGAACCGGTAGACCGTGACCGCCGAGGCCAGCGGCAGCGGGTGCGGCGAGGCCGGCCACTCGACGGAGACCTCGAGGCCATAGCGGGCGAACATGTCGAGCGAGAGGTTGGCCACGGCAGACGCCAGGTCGCCGTCGCGCAGAGCCGGCGGGCGGGTGCGGGCCATGACGGCGCGGACCTGCTCCTCGGCGTCCTCGATGCAGTCGGCGAGCTGGGCGATCTCCGCCGGGGTGGTGGGACCGGCACGGAGCAGGCTGCGGGCCATCGCCAGCTGCTGGGCGACGGTGTCGTGCAGCTCGGCGGCCAACTGACCCCGGGCACCCTCCTCCGCGGCCACCAGACCGGACAGGAGCTCGAACACGCCGGCCCCGGCGGTCTCGGCATCACGCCGGTGCCGCTCACCCAGCTCGTCGGCCACCCGCACCCGCAGGTGCAGCGCGTCCATGGTCCGGGCCAGCTCACCAACCTCCAGCGAGCTCTTCGTCACCAACCTGCGGGTCATCATCACCGGCATGCCCGGCTCTGCCAGGCGGCTCAAGGCGTCTGCATGGAGCACCCGAAGGGCGTCCGCCAGCCGCGTGGCTGCGATGACCGAGGCGAGCACGACGACCAGACCGGCGAACGCCCCGGCGGCCAGCGCCTCGATGGAGCTGCTGGTCAGGCCCCCCTGCAGGATGGCGAGGACGACCGCAACGACCCCGACCGTGGTGCCCACGGCGCCCGCACCGAGCAGCGTTGCCCAGACAGCGAGCGGCAGCCCGGAGCGGAACCTGCTGGTCACCGGCTCGCGTCCCGGCTCGTGCGGCTCACAAAAGGACGCCGGTGGTCGTCCAGTCGGCGCCGGCCCGGGCCGGGGAGACCGGGATCGGGCTGTCCAGCGATCCGCTCATCGCGGCCAGCTCCGGGTCCGCGGCGAGCGCCACGGCTCCGAGCAGGGAGGCGACAGCGCGCTCGACGAGGTGCAGCTCCTCGACGATGTCGTCGACACCGCCCTCGGACTGCGCAAGCCGTGCCAGCCGGTCCGCGGACTCGCCCAGGACCCGCAGTGCCGGAGCGGTGGCGGCGCCGAGGTCACCGAGGGCCCGGGCGGTCTTGTCGGCGACCTCCACTCGCTCGGAAGCGGCCCGTGCCTGGTCGGAGAGGTCGGACACGGACAGCCATGACTCGGCCTGGCCGACGAGCACCTCTGCCAGGCGCATCTCGCGCCGGCCGAAGCCGGCGGAGCCGGTGGGGCGGCGGGCGATCAGCACGGCCTGCGGGCTGTCCGCCGGCCCGAGCGCGGCCGAGCACCAGGGACGGCCGTCCTCCACCCCGGTGCTGACGCGACGAGCACCCAGGGCCCGCATGACCCACGGCTCGTCGAAGACGTCAGCCTCGACCCGCACCCGGTGCGGGGCGCTGGCCTCATCTCCCGCGAAGCGGACCGGTCCGTCAGAGGCCAGCAGGACCAGCTCGACGTCGGCGCCACCGAACAGCCGGGCAGCGGCTGTCACGACGACCATCGCGGACGTGTCGCTGGACCGGGCACTGGCCCGCTCCTGGCCGGCGGCCAGCTCGGCGAACAGCCGGGCTTCCTGGCTGCGCCGGGTCTGCTGGTCGTAGGACGACCACAGCAGCGCCAGCGGGACCATCAGTCCGAGCAGGCCGAGCGGCGCGGTCATCGCGAGGAAGGCGGCGAGCAGGCCGATCGAGCTGTTGCCCGCCATATGGACCGCGGACAGCGGAGCCGAGCTCACCAGGAGCGGCAGCAGGCGCCTGCGTGAGGTGAGGGAGACCGCGACGGCGACCAGGGAGTGGTTGACCACGAAGAAGATGCCGATGCCGCAGATCGCCCCCACGATGCCGCCGCCGACCGCCCCCGCGAGCAGCGAGCCCAGGGCGGTCGCCGCGCAGAACATCGCGATGTTGAACTGCTTCTTCAGCAGCGGTCGCTTGAGCGCGAACTGCGCGACCATGACGCCGATCAGGACCGCCAGCGTCGACCAGCTGCCCGTGCCAGCGACCCACGCGGCACCGAGCACGCTCTCCGTCAGGGAGAAGGCCCAGGTCTGGCGACCGAACTGCAGGCTGACGACCGCGACCTCAGACAGCGCGACCGCACTGGCGAGTGCGGGCACCGCCCACCAGGCCGGCTGGCCCCAGCCGTCGAGGAAGGCGGCGACGATGGCCACCGCGGCGGTCATCGCCGCGACGGCGCGGACGCTCCGCGACGGGTCGAAGCCCGACATCAGGCCCCCCACCCAGCACTGGCCCAGCTGGAAGCGCCCCAGGACGACGCGCCCCACGACGACGCACCCCAACTGCTGGCGCCCCAGGACGACGCACCCCAGCTCGAAGCGCCCCACGACGACGCACCCCAACTGCTGGCGCCCCAGGACGACGCACCCCAGCTCGAAGCGCCCCATGACGATGCGCCCCAGCTGCTGGCGCCCCAGGAGGAGGCGTCGAAGCTCGCCTCTCCGGTCATGTCGCCGCTGCCGTCAAGGGCCATGCCCTGGTCGTCGGCGCAGACCGTCGTGCTGGCGGTGAGCAGGCCGGCCCCGTCGCGGTCGCCCCTCATCGCAACGGCGGCGCAGCGGATCGACCCCTTGACCTGGGCCGGTGAAGCACCCGGGTGCGCAGCCAGGAAGATGGCGGCGACACCCGAGGTGACTGCCGCGGCCTGACTGGTGCCGGACCCCCGGTAGAGGCCGTTCGCCAGGTGCGCGGTGCCCTCGGAGTTCGCGAGCACCGAGTCGGGGGGCAGCACACCCATCACGTGCACGCCGTTGGCCACCACGTCGGGCTTGAGCACCCCGTTGACCGTGTCGCTGCCGCTGAAGCTGGCGACCTTGCCGGTCTCCAGATCCGCGGCGCCGACCGTCAGGACGCGCGGGTCGAACCCCGGGTCGCCGACGGTGTCCTTGTCGTTGCCGGAGGAGACGACGATGCTCACGCCGGCGGCACGGACCTGCTCGACCGCGTCGGTGAGCGGGTCGGCGCCGTACGCCTGCTTGGGACGTTGGTGCGAGAGGGACAGGTTGGCGACGTCGATCTGCTTCCGGTGCCCGATGACCCAGTCGAGGCCACCGAGGACCTTGGAGAGACTGCTGGTGCCGTCGGGGCGAGCCACCCTGACCACGACCACGGTGGCTGCGGGCGCCACGCCGATGGCCTTGCCCGCCGAGCCCGGCACGGGGCCGCCGGCAACGATGCCGGCCATAAAGGTGCCGTGGCCGAACCCGTCGGTGTAGGTCCCACCCTGCTTGACCCGGCCGTACTGGCCGTCGGTGATCTCGGAGGCGTCAGCGCCGTCCACCAGGCGGCCGGAGCTGCGGTTCAGGGCCGCCGTGTCCGAGACGCCGGTGTCGATCACCGCCACCCGCACGCCCGCACCGGCACCGGCCTGTCCCGCGGCGCCGCCCAGCCCTTGCGCGGCGAGGACCGCGGTTCCTGCGCTCGCGTCCTTGCCGGTCAGCTGTACGGCGTCGTCCGGGGCCAGGCCACGGACCCCCTCGGTGCGGACCAGCCGGCTCATCGCGCGAACGTCGCCGCGGACGACCGACATCCGCAGGTTGTCGAACGAGGCCACCACACTGATGCCGGAGACGCTGGCGAGCCGGCCCTCGTAAGAGACGACGGCCTGCACCACGGAGCCCCCCGCGGCCGGGACCGCACCCAGCGCGCCAGCAGCCAGCGCGGCCACCAGAGCGGCACGCGGGGCAGCGCGACGGGCGGCGAGGTGCTGGATCAAGGAGGACCTCCTGGTGGGCTCATGCGTTCCTTCGGCATTCTCGCGCCTCTCCTGCAGTGTTGGGGCCGTTGTCAACCGATCGGGCTAACGGGCGTCCCTGCGCCGCCTGCCACGATTGGCCCGTGTGAGCGGCTGCGCGGCGTGATTGAGCCATGTGGAGCAACTCGTGCTTTAGCCGGAGCAAAGACTGGCCGAAGCACCGGTATCGACGAGGACTACCCCGTCGTCACGACGCGAGAGAAACAAGCTGGAGGACGCGGTGGCTGCCGGTCTCGAGAGCGCTCTGGACAACATCCCTGTGCAGGCTGTCGCCACAGACAGCCCAGGGTTCACCGCCATGGTCGTCGACGACCATCCGCTGGTGCGAGAGTCGATGGTCAACCGCCTGAAGATGATGGGCGCCCGGGAGGTGGTCGAGGCCGCCACGATCGGTGAGGCGCGTGCCCGGGCCAACCTGTCCGGCCCCCGCGAGCTCTGCGTGCTCGATCTCGGGCTGCCCGACGGCTCCGGGCTCGACCTGCTCGCTGACCTGAGGTCCGCGGGCTGGCAGCGCCTCGTGGTGCTGTCGGCCGCTGACGACCCCTATTCGGTGCGAGCCGCCTTCGTCGCCGGCGCGCAGGGCTACCTGCTCAAGTCCGCCTCCCCCGTCGTCGTCGCAGACGGCGTACGTCGGGTGCTGGACGGCGGCGTCTACGCCGACCCCTCCGTCGCCTCCCTGCTTGCTGCCGGTCTGCGCGGCGGGCCGGTCGAGGCCGGCATCTCCGAGCTGTCCGGCCGTGAGGTCGAAGTGCTCCGCCTCGTCGCCGACGGCCAGTCCAACAAGCAGATCGGCGACGAGCTCGGCCTGTCCGCCCTGACCGTCAAGTCGCACCTCGCCAGGATTGCCCGCAAGCTCGGCACCGGTGACCGCGCCGAGATGGTGGCGCTCGCGATGAGGGCCGGCGTCATCCGCTGACGTTGACGCTGCATTGACCTCTTCGTCCTCGTTGACCTCCGCGGCTCAGAGCCCAACTGAGGACGCACCGCTCAACGAGGCCTCCGAACCTGAGGTCGAGCTGCTGCTCCAGCCCCGGGATGGGGTCCCTCCTGTCACGGAGACCGCCGCCCAGCTCGCAGAGGTCATCGCCCGCTTCGCGGCCGGCAGCGGTCCGCTCGCCGTCGACGCGGAACGCGCGTCCGGCTACCGCTACTCCCAACGCGCCTACCTGGTGCAGCTACGGCGGGAAGGCGCCGGCAGCGCGCTGATCGACCCGATCGCCTGCCCTGACCTGTCCGTCCTGGGCGCGGTGCTGCAGGACTGCGAGTGGGTCCTGCACGCTGCCAGCCAGGACATCCCCTGCCTCGCCGAGATCGGCATGGTGCCGCCGACCGTCTTCGACACCGAGCTGGCGGGCCGACTGGCCAGCTTCGACCGGGTCGGGCTGGGTGCGATGGTCGAGAACGTCCTGGGATACCGCTTGGAGAAGGGCCACAGCGCCGCCGACTGGTCGACCCGGCCACTGCCCCCCGAGTGGCTGGTCTACGCCGCCCTGGACGTCGAGGTCCTGCTCGAGCTCCGTACCGCGCTCGAGGCGGAGCTGCAGAGCCAGGGCAAGCTCGAGTGGGCGCACGAGGAGTTCGAAGCGGTCCGGCTGGCTCCCGCTGCCGCCCCGAGGGTGGACCCCTGGCGTCGCACGAGCGGCATCCACCGCCTGCGCAACCGGCGCCAGCTGGCCGCCGTACGGGCCCTGTGGGAGGTCCGGGACCAGATGGCTCGCGGCCGGGACACCGCGCCCGGCCGGATCCTGCCCGATGCGGCGATCGTCAACGCGGTCACCTCAGCGCCGCAGTCCCCCGCCGACCTGATGTCCCTGCCGGTGTTCGGCGGGCGCAGCACCCGACGGCACGTGGACACGTGGTGGGGCGCTCTGCAGAAGGCCGCGGCGCTGCCCGACGACCAGCTGCCCCTGCCGTCGCTCGTCGGTGACGGGCCGCCGGCCGCCAACCGATGGGCTGAGCGCGACCCGGTCGCCGCCAAGCGCCTGACGCGGGTGCGGGCGTCGGTCACCCGGCTGGCTGACGACCTGCAGCTGCCGGCCGAGAACCTGCTGTCCCCCGACGCGCTGCGCCGGCTGGCGTGGCAGCCCCCGGAGCTCAGCGAGGCTGCGGTGGCGGCAGCCCTCACGCGGAGCGGGGCACGACCCTGGCAGGTGCGCATCGTGAGCGGACCCCTCGCTGAGGCGCTGGTAGACAGCCCAGGTCCAGACCCAGACCCCGTGGGCGACACCCCGAGCGCGTGACGCGGCTCGAAGCGGTCAGCCAGGCCGTCGCCCGCGCAGTGACCCGGCACGAGGACGCGCACGTCACGTCAGTCGCGGACTGGCCGCACGAGGGCACCTTCGACTTGCTCCGTCCGCTGGTGGAGCACCCTGTCCCTGGCACCTTCCTGATCGTCCACGACGGGCTGGTCGTTGGTGAGTGCGGCTGCGTCGGCCCCGCTGTCGACGGCGAGGTGGAGATCGGCTTCGGCCTCGCGCCTTCTGCGCGCGGGCGGGGCATCGGCGCGGCGGCAGTCGCACAGCTGGTGCAGTGGGCCTGGGCGCAAGGCGCAGACACGGTGCGCGCGGAGGTGAAGCCGGGAAACGAGGCGAGCCTGCGGCTGCTGGCCGGGCTGGGCTTCGCGGTGACGGAGAAGCGGGCCGGGCACCTGGTGCTTCAGCTCAGAAGTCAGCTCAGAAGTCAGCTCAGCGCTCAGCGCAGCGCGAACGCGTCCTTCCAGACCGGCTCGTAGCCAGCGGCCTCCAGCATGGCCGCTACCTCAGCCGGCGAGCGCTCATCGCTGACCGCGAACTGCTCCTGGGCCTCGCCAGGGCTGAGGTAGCCGCCGGGCTCGGTGGAGCTGCCGGCGCTCATCGTGGTGACGGCAATCCGTGCCAGGCCGTCACGCAAGACCGCGGGCTCGCGGGTGGACAGCACGATGCCCACCTCCGGTGCGACCAGTCGAAGCGCCGCCATCGCCTGGACGTAGTCGGCGTCGCTGACCGCGGCCACGGGCTGGAAACCCGAGGCGCTGGGCTTGATCCGCGGCAGGGACACGCTGACCTCGGTGCGCCAGTAGGTGCGCTGAAGCCAGAGCGCGTGCTCGGCGACCGCCTGCACGTCGGCCCGCCAGTCAGCGGACAGACCGAGCAGCGCACCGATGCCGAGTCGCCGGACACCTGCCTCGGCGGCCCGCTCGGTGCTGGCCAGCCGCCGGTCGTAGTCGCGCTTCCAGCCCGCCCGGTGGACCTCGCCGTAGCGGTCGCGGTCGTAGGTCTCCTGGTAGTGCACGACACCTTCCAGGCCGGCGTCGACCAGTCGCGCGTAGGTGTCATCCGACCAGGTCTGGGTCTCGATCGAGATGCTCGGGAACACCGGCCGTAGCGCTTCCACGCAGTCGACCAGGTAGTCCTTGCTGACCTCGATGCGGTGCTCGCCGGACACCAGCAGGATGTGCCGGAAGCCCTGCTGCGCAAGGGATTGCGCCTCATCAACCACCTGCTCGACGGTGAGGGTCCGGCGCGTCACGGCGAGCTCCTTGGAGAAGCCGCAGTAGGTGCAGGAGGACAGACAGGCGTTGCTGACGTAGAGCGGGGCGAACAGCCGGACCGCTCGCCCGAAGCGCTGGAGCGTCACCTCGCGAGCCTGCTGCGCCATGCGTTCTAAGGATCCCTGGGCGTCGTGGCTCAGCAGGGTCGGCAGGGTGGCCAGCGAGGGGTGCGCGAGCGCTTCGTCGACGGTGTGCTCCGACGGGCGGGGCGGAAGGCTCGCGACGTGCTGGGCGAACCGGCCAGGAGGGGCGCTCATGTGAGGAACCCAGTGAGTGGGCTGCTGGCCTCGGCACTCTCGAGGACGGCGCCCCGACCCGCCCTGAAGCCCAGTCGGCCGGCCTGGGTCGCGAGCGCGAAGGCCTGCGCCATCAGCACCGGGTCGTCAGCCACCGCGATGGCGGTGTTGACCAGGACGGCGTCGGCTCCGATCTCCATGGCCTCCGAGGCGTCGGAGGGCACTCCGAGGCCGGCGTCGACCACCACCGGCACGCCCGACTGGGACACGATCACCTCGATGGCATCGCGGGTGCGCAGGCCCCGGTTGCTGCCGATCCACGAGCCGAGCGGCATGACGGTCGCGCAGCCGGCCTCCTCGAGGTGCCGGCAGAGCACCGGGTCGGCCGGGCAGTAAGGCAGCACAACGAAGCCCTCGGCGACCAGCCGCTCGGCGGCCTTGAGGGTCTCGATCGGGTCGGGCGCGAGGGTGCGTGGGTCGGGCGTGACCTCAAGCTTGACCCAGTCGGCGCTGGTCGCGGCCCGACCGAGCCTGGCCAGCCGGACTGCCTCATCAGCGTCGACCGCGCCACTGGTGTTGGGCAGCAGCGTCATCGCCGGCGGCACGAAGTCCAGCACGTCGCCCTCACCGACCCGGGTCAGGTCGACCCGGCGGAGCGCCACGGTGACGATCTCGGACCCGGAGGCGAGCAGCGCCTGACGCATGACCTCGTGCGAGCGGAACTTCCCAGTGCCGACCAGCAATCGGCTGGAGAAGCGGCGTCCGGCGATGACGAGCGGGTCGGTCATCAGCTCGTCATCTCCTGGCTGGGCTCGCACGGCCGGTTCATCCTATCCGCGCGCGCTCCCTCGTGGCGCACGCTCAAAACCGGCTGCGGCTCCTAGACTCAAGGGGCGATGGACTCGACAGGAATCGGCGGTGCCGCGATCACAGGCGGCCTGTCAGGCGACGCTGGAAGCCCGCTTGTCGGGACCCTGCTCGACGACCGCTACCGGCTGGACAGCGTGATCGCCCGGGGCGGCATGGCCACCGTGTTCGTGGCCACCGACACCCGGCTCGACCGAGGCGTGGCCGTCAAGGTCATGCACCGGGCACTGGCCGAGGACCCGGAGTTCGTGGCCCGGTTCACCCGGGAAGCCAAGTCGACGGCACGGCTCTCGGCCGGCGAGGTCGTCGCCGTGCACGACTACGGCACCGACCGCAGCACCGGCCTGGCCTACCTCGTCATGGAGCACATCCGCGGCATCAACCTGCGCCAGCTGGTGGTCGACCGCGGACCGCTCCCGCCGGCCCGCGCTGTGGCGCTGCTCGAGCCAGTGCTGCGCGCCCTCGCGGCCGCCCACGCAGCCGGGCTGGTGCATCGCGACATCAAGCCCGAGAACGTCCTCTTGGCCGACGACGGCCGCGTCAAGGTCGCCGACTTCGGGCTGGCCCGCGCGGTCGAGACCAGCAACCTCACCCAGACGACGGGCCTGCTGATCGGCACCGTCGCCTACCTCGCCCCCGAGCAGGTCGAGTCCGGTACGGCGGATGCGCGCAGCGATGTCTACGCCGCGGGCGTCCTGCTGTGGGAGCTGCTCACCGGCACACCGCCCTACTCCGGCGACAGCCCGTTGTCGGTGGCCTACAAGCACGTGCACGAGGACATGCCGGCGCCTTCGACCGCGATCGGCGGCATCCCACCGCTGCTGGACGCGCTGGTGGTGCGGGCCACCCGCCGCGACCCGGCCGCCAGGCCGCCCGACGGCGGCGCGTTCCTGGCTGAGTTGCGCGACGTCGCCCGCACCCTCCCGTCGGTCGCGGTCAGCACCGCCGGCAGCGCCCCCGCGCACCAGACCCTCATGGTCGAGCGCCCGCCCACCGTGCCCCAGCGCGAGCGCAAGAGCCGACGGGGGCTGATCGCCACGGCCCTCTTGCTGGTGCTTGCCCTGCTGGCGTTGGGCACCGGCTACTACCTCGGCGAGTACCGCTACACGAAGTCTCCGGGCGTCCTCAAGCACTCCCTCGTGGCGGCGGAGCAGAAGCTGAAGGAGGCTGGCCTCACCATGAAGCAGGGGCCACAGCGGTTCAGCGACGCGGTCCGGGAAGGGCAGGTCCTCGACCAGGATCCCGACCCCGGTGCCAAGGTCCGAAAGGGCGGCGCCGTCACGGTGTTCCTGTCCAAGGGCCCGCGGACGGTCCTCCTGCCGTCGCTCTTCGAGAAGACTGTCGCCGAGGCCACCCAGATCCTCACGGACCGAGGGCTCAAGGCCACGACCCGGCGCGACTTCAGCGAGAGCGTCGACCGCGACCTCGTGGTCCGGAGCGAGCCCAAAGCGGGTAGCACGGTGCGGACCGGCACCACGGTCACGCTGGTCGTCAGCAAGGGCCAGGCCCCAGTCCGGGTCCCCAACGTCCTCGGCAAGACCCGCGCGGAAGCCGACCGGCTCCTGAGCAACGCGGGCTTCGACATGACCGTCAGCGAGGCGTTCAGCGACGAGGTCCCCGCGGGCCTGGTGATCAGCCAGTCGCCAGCCGGCGGAGGGACGCGGGCGCGCGGGTCACGGGTGGCCATCACCCTGAGCAAGGGCCCTGACGTGGTGCGGGTGCCTGATGTGAGGGGCGACAAGGTGGACCGAGCAGTCAGCGAGTTGGAGGCGCTCGGCTTCAAGACCACGGTCCGACGCGCCTTTCCAGGCGGGCCGAGCCGGGTGCTGGACACCGACCCAAACCCTGGCGAGAAGGCTCCACGGGGCTCGACGATCGTCGTGAAGATCTTCTGACTGCTAGCCCCGCCTGGACCTGCTGACGCAGCTGTCTGGCACGCTCATGAGGTGCCGCCCCGCAAGCCCTCTCCGGTGGGCTCCCACATCCCGGTGGCAGGTGGACTGGTCAAGTCACTCGGCTACGCGCAGGAGATCGGGGCCGCTGCGGTCCAGGTGTTCGTGTCCAACCCGCGCGGCTGGGCTCCAACGATCGGTGACCCCGCGAAGGACGAGGAGTTCCGCGGCCTGTGCGCAGACCGCTCGCTGCCGTCCTTCGTCCACTCCTGCTACCTGGTCAACTTCGGCTCCCCCACCGAGGCGACCCTGAAGAAGTCGATCGACTCGGTCGCCCAGGCCCTCACCCGCGCCGCCTCGATCGGTGCGCGAGCTGTCGTCGTACACGCGGGAAGTGCTGTCGCCGAGGCACATCATGACGAGGCGATGAAGCAGCTGCGCGAGCACCTGCTGCCGGTGCTCGACGGGCTGCCCGAGGACGGGCCCGACCTGCTGATCGAGCCGACGGCCGGCGGTGGGCACGCGCTGGCGTCGACGGTGCAGGACCTCGAGCCCTACTTCGCGATGCTCGATGACCACCCCAAGCTCGGTGTCTGTCTCGACACCTGCCACGCCTTCGCCGCAGGCCACGACCTCGCGGCGCCTGGCGGGATGAAGAAGACCCTCGACGCGCTGGTCCGGGCCGTCGGCCGCGGCCGGCTGAAGCTCGTGCACGCCAATGACTCCAAAGACCCGCTGGGCTCCTTGCGCGACCGGCACGAGGCGATCGGCATGGGGCGGATCGGCAAGGACCCCTTCGTCGAGCTGTTCCGTCACCCGGCGACCCGCGGCGTCCCCGTCGTCGTCGAGACCCCGGGCGACGCGCTGTCGCACCGCCGCGACCTCGAGCTGCTCTGCTCCCTCCGGGATGCTTGACCGCCCGACCCTCGCGCTGATCGGGGTCACGGCGATCTGGGGCTCGACCTTCGTCATCGTCAAGCGCGCGGTCGAGCAGATGCCGGTCACCGACTTCCTCACCTGGCGCTTCGCCCTCGCTGCGCTCGCCATGCTGCTCCTGCGGCCCCGCTCAGTCGCCTCTCTCAGTACGGCGGGAAGGCGCGCCGGCGTCGTGGTCGGCCTCGCCCTGGGTGCGGGCTATCTGCTGCAGACGCTGGGTTTGCAGCACACGTCGGCGGCCGTGAGCGGCTTCATCACCGGGATGTTCGTGGTGCTCACGCCGGTCGCCGCCTTCGGCTTGCTGAAGGAGCGGCTGTCCGGGATCGCCTGCGCTGCAGTGGTTCTGGCCACTGGCGGCCTCGCGCTGCTGTCGCTGCACGGCCTCTCGGTGGGATACGGCGAACTGCTGACGCTGGGTTGCGCGGCCGCCTTCGCGCTGCACATCGTGGGGCTGGGGCACTGGGCGCCGTCCTTCGATGCCTACGGGCTGGCCGTGGTCCAGCTGTTGACGACGGCCCTGCTGTGCCTGGTCTTCGCCGCATCTGGCGGCGTGGACGTGCCGCCGTCCGTGCAGGTGTGGGGGGCACTGGCGCTGACGGCACTCGCGGCGACGGCGCTGGCGTTCGTGGTGCAGACGTGGGCGCAGGCGCATCTGTCGGCCACCCGCGCTGCAGTTGTGATGACGATGGAACCGGTGTTCGGAGCGGTCTTCGCGGTGCTGCTCGCCGGTGAGGTGCTCGGGCTGCGGACGGTGGCCGGCGCGGCCCTGGTGCTCGTGGCGATGATCCTGACCGAGGTCGGTCCCCGGCACGGGGCAGAAGGCGCCGTGGAGCGGCTCGAGGTCTAGGAGCATGCTGGTGCCATGACCGCTCGAGAGCTCCTTCCCCTCATCCAGCCGCCCGACAGCTGCACCCTCGACAGCGCGGCCCTGTCGACCAGAGTGGAGGAGTGGCGAGCCGCACTGGCAGGTGCCACCGGCGTCGAGATCGCCAAGAGCCAGGCAGTGATCGCCCTGGGTCCCACGGCCGATGCCGCTGCGCTCGCTCGGCTGTGTGAGCTGGAGACAGCCTGCTGCTCCTTCTTCACCTTCGACCTCCGGTTCTCGGCAGCTGACCGCACGCTGACCGTCGCGGTCCCGGCAACGAAGCAGGACGAGCTGCTCGCCTTCCAGTCACTGATGCCCACCTGGCCCGCACCCGGGTCCGCCGGCGACGACGATGGGACGAGCCCGTGCCAGGCATAGCGAAGTTGTGGAAGTCCGTCGTCAACGTGACGGACTTGGACGAAGGCGAGCGGTTCTGGTCCGCTGTCTCGGGGCTGACTCCACGGGGACGGCAAGCTGAACAGTTCTCGGTGCTCGACGGCGATGCGCCGAGCGGTGAGCCGTGGCTGCTGCTGCAGCTGGTGCCTGTCGGCCAGGTGAGTCAGTGCAGTGGCACCCATCTGGACTTCCGCGTCGACGATGTGGCGCTGGCAGCTCAACAGATCGAAGCCGTTGGCGGCACGGTTGTCACGCCACCAGCGACCTATGCACCAGAGGGAACAGCCATCCTGGAGTGGGCGGTCATGCGTGACCCGTTCGGGAACGAGTTCTGCATCATCCGCTACCCGCTGGACTGAGGAGGTCGCATGCTTTCCACGGGTCTTGCCGCCGGCGACGGCCTCGACACGAGCTACCTCATCGGGACCTGGATCGGTTACGCCCTCCTGCTCCTGCTCGCGCTCCTCGCCTTCCAGAAGGGTCTACGTGACCGGCGCCGAACGCAGGCCCAAGTGGCCGACTCCGTCGACGAGGCGCCTGCGGGCGAAGTCGCCGCATGGCCGGCGCAGGCTCCCGTGCAGCCGGCGGGCTCCAACGGGCGAGTGTGGATCCTGCTCGGCATCCTATTGCTGCTGCTGACGCTCTCCGGAGCCGCCCGGACGCTGCTGGCCGCGACTGATTCCGATTCCGGGGCCGCCCCGAAGGCGTCGTTACCACCGACAGTCACCCGGACGGTGTCGTTCCCGCCGAGCCTCCTGGGACTGAAGCGCAACCCCGCACTCACCAAGGCCGCTCGCAAGGGCGCGGGATCGGACCTCGACGGCTCGGACCTTGTTGTCTACGGCAGCCCTCCCGACATGCTCCTTCTCGTTGTGAGCACCGGGCCCCTTGGGGACCTTGACGCGGAGATCCGGGCCGCCCAGCAGGCCTCGAAGGCGAACGGAGCCACCGTCAATAACCCCGTGGATGTCGCGGCCGGCCCCTTGGGCGGCAAGGCCCGCTGCTGGATGTCGGTCATCAAGGGCGACAACGGCGGGGTCTGCGTGTTCGCCGACAAGGGCAGCCTGCTGGTGGTCTACGCCACGAGCGCCGCATCCCCCCAACAGGCGGGTCAGCGCGCCCGCACGATCCGGGCGGCCGTCCTGCGCTGATCAGCGCACGCCAACCGCCTCGGCGAGGGCCGAGAGGAAGGCGCCTGTCTCGTCCGGGGTGCCGGCGCAGACGCGCAGCCAGCCGGTGAGCCCCGGCGCGGACGACACATCGCGCACCAAGACCCCTCGGTCGAGCAGCGACTGCCAGACCGCAGCAGGGTCCTCGAAAGGCCCGAAGAGCAGGAAGTTGGCCTCGGTCGGTACGACGGTCAGCCCGAGTTCGACGATGCCCGCCACCATCCGGTCCCGCTGCTCCTTGACCGCCTCGACGGTGCCCAGCAGCTCGTCGGTGTGGGCCAGCGCCACCCGCGCGGCCACCTGCGTCAGCGTCGACAGGTGGTAGGGCAGCCGCACCAGCCGTAGCGCGTCCACCACCTCGGCCGACGCCGCCAGGTAACCCAGTCGCAGCCCCGCGCCGGCAAACGCCTTCGACATCGTCCGCGACACCAGCAACCGTGGGCACTCTGCCAGCAGCGTCACCGCCGACGGCGACGAGCCGAACTCCGCGTAGGCCTCGTCCACCACGACGACCCCTGACGTGGACTCGTGGACGGCGCGAACGACGTCCAGGCCGAGCGCCGTCCCGGTCGGGTTGTTAGGCGTCGTCAGGAACGTGATGGCCGGCCGGTGCGCCTGCACCGCTGCCGCCGCGTCGCCCGCGGAGAGCGTGAAGTCGTCGGCCCGCCGCACGCCGACCCACCCCGTGCTCGTCCCCGCCGCCAGCAAGGGGTGCATCGAGTACGACGGCTCGAACCCCAGTGCCACGCGCCCCGGCCCACCGAACGCCTGGCAGACCTGCTGCAGCACCTCGTTCGAGCCGTTCGCGGCCCAGAGCTGCTGCACCCTAAGGGAAACACCGGTTACTCGGGTCAGGTAGGCCGCCAGGTCGAAACGCAGCCCGAGGGCCTCGCGGTCGGGGTAGCGGTGCAAGGTCGGGCCGGCCTCGCGCACTGCAGCCGACAGGGCCTCGACCAGGGCGGCCGACGGCGGGAAGGGGTTCTCGTTGACGTTGAGCTGGATCACGCCGGGCAGCTGCGGTGCGCCGTAGGGCTGCTTGCCCACCAGGTCATCGCGGACTGGCGGCCCACTCATCGGCCACGGACCTCGACGGCTTCGACGTGGGCGGTCAGGTCCTCCGCGCCGCCGAGAGCGGCGACGTGCGGCGCCGCGGCGGCGAGCGCCTCCGCCGTGTAGGCGACCACCGACATCCGCTTGAGGAAGCTCTGCGCCGACAAGCCGGATGAGAAGCGGGCCGTCCCACCGGTCGGCAGCACGTGGTTGGAGCCGGCCACGTAGTCACCGAGCGACACCGGCGTGTAGGAGCCGACGAAGATCGCACCGGCGTTGCGCACCCGCAAGGCCCGCTCGGCGGCGTCAGCGGTCACCACCTCGAGGTGCTCAGGGGCCCAGGCGTCGACCACCTCCAGCCCGTGGTCGAGGTCGTCGACCAGCACGTGGGCCGACTGCCCTGCCAGGGCCTGCTCGACGCGCGCCCGGTGCCGGGTGGCGGCCACCTGGACAGCCAGCTCGGCGTCGACCGCGTCGAGCAGCTCCACCGAGTCAGTGACGAGCAGGCAGGCAGCCAGCGGGTCGTGCTCGGCCTGGGCGATCAGGTCGGCGGCGACGAACGCAGGCACCGCGGTGTGGTCGGCCAGGATCGCGATCTCGGTCGGCCCTGCCTCGGCGTCGATCCCGCACCTGCCCTGCACGAGGCGCTTCGCCGCGGCGACGTAGACGTTGCCCGGCCCGGTGATGACATCCACCGGAGGCACGCCATCGACGCCATAGGCGAGCAGCGCGATGGCTTGGGCGCCACCGACCGCGTAGACCTCGTCGATGCCGAGCAGCGCGCAGGCGGCCAGGACGTAGGGGTTGGGCAGGCCGTCGAACTCCGCTTTCGGCGGCGATGCCACGGCTAGCGAACCCACCCCGGCCACCAGCGCCGGCACGGCGTTCATGACCACTGAGGACGGGTAGGCGATGCGGCCACCCGGGACGTACAGCCCGACCCGTGCCACCGGCACCCAACGCTCGGTCACCGTCGCCCCCGGCGCCACCTCGACGACCACGTCGGCGCGCAACTGCGCCTTGCACACCGTCGTACAGCGGGAGACTGCCTTTTCGAGGGCCGTCCGGACCTCGGGGTCGAGCCGGTCGAGAGCCGCCTTCAGCGCCGACGCGGGGACCCGCAGCTTGTCCAGCACCACGCCGTCGTGCTTGAGGGTGGCCTCGCGAACGGCCACGGCACCGCGGTCCCGAACGGCCTCCACGAGTGGGCGCACCAGCTCGACCGCTTGGCCCACATCAAGGGCGGCGCGGGGCAGCTCGAGGTCGAGGCGGGCGTCGCGGCGACCACGCAGGTCGATGCGCAACAGGTCGGGCACAGCTGCTCCTAGTCGAGCTCGTCGGGCCGCCATGAGGCCCGTGCGAGGAAGCCGATGCAGGCACCGGCCGGCCAGGCCACGAAGGCCCACGTGGAGCGGAACAACAGCTCGTTGTCCTTCAGCCGCCCCAGATAGAGCTCGATGTCGCCCCGGAAGCTCGAGCCTTCGGTGACCGCGTCCACCGCCGCGTCCGCGCCGGGCAGCAGACCCACCGACATCGCGATGAGCGCGGCCATGCTGCCGCCCACGGCAAGTCCGAGCACGGCGGCGGCGCCCGCTCGCCGGCAGAGCCAGAACGCCAGCAGGCCGCAGAGCACCCCCATGCCGAGCATCACCAGGAAGTAGCTGCCGTCGGCGCCGATGAACGCCTCGCTGCTCTCCACCTCGCCCGCTTCGATGCCGCGTGCGCTCACCCGCACGTCGAGCCGAGGTGCGATCGCCGACCACAGCAGGCCGGCGGGAGCGCCCAGCAGCACCGAGCCGACCGCCACGAGGACGAAGCCCTGCAGGTCCTCTAGGAGCCGGGCGCGGCTCACGCACGCACCGCCGTCACCGTGATGGCTCCATCTCCTGCGGGGACCTGATCGCTCTAGGTTACGCGGCCGTCCGCGCCGGCCCCCACTAGCCTTGCCCCGGTGACCCTCGCCCGGTTCCTGCCCGTCGTGCTTGTGCCCGCGCTCATGGTGGGCTGTTCGGGCGGCACCAGCAGGGCCGTCCCGCAGGGGACCGAGAACCCCGACGTTGCCGCCTCCGCACCCTTGCCCGGCGTGACCCTCCCGCCGGGCGGGCTCCGGGACCAGGTGCTGCTGCCCGAGGAAGTGCCGGCCGGCATGGTCCCGATCCTCAAGGGATCCGGCCCCCGTACCGCCAGCGTGGTGGCCGGTTACTCCGGCACCGGAGCCACTGCCGCGGCCGCCGAGGCGCGCCTCACGGCGCACAAGTTCGTCTCGGCCTACGTCGGCCAGTACGCCAACCTCAGCACGGGGCAGGTCATCTCCGTTCTCGCCTCGCAGTTCGCCGATGCCCGATCGGCCGCAGCCGATTTCACCGACGACATCAAGACCCCGCAGGGCAAGACCGTCCCGCACGAGACGATCGGCGAGCAGTCCGCGGTCACCATCCAGGACATGCCCGGTACGCCGAAGGCGCAGCTGGTCCTGGTGCGCTTCCGCCGCGCGACGATGACCTGGTCGCTGGCCTACAAGGCCAACGCACCCGCCGATGCGACGCTGCCGATCACGCTGGCTGGCACGCTGCTCGGCCGCACCGCCACCTGAGCGGCTGCTCGCACTACTGCCAGGTGTCGGCGGTCCGCCACACCAGGATGTCCAGGATGCGCAGCTTGGTGAGCGGCGCACCCGCCTCCTCAGCCACGGCCTGCAGCTCATTGAAGGCCGCCTGCTCGCCGCGCAGGTCGGCCCGCATCTGGCTGCACAGGGCATGCATGAACTCCTGCCACGACCGCTCCGGTGTGCGTGGCAGCACACCTGGCGCGGTGTAGGCCTCGAAGATGCGGCTGTCGTAGATCGGCACCAGGTCGGGGCGCTTGCGGTGCAGCACCTTGCTCACGATGGTGCCGCGCACCCCCCGGCCGGCGTAGCGCGGCTCGTCGAGGATGCCGAACAGCCCGGCGACGCACATGACGTGATCATCATCCGCCTCCTCAAGGCTCACCTCTGGCAGCTCAGCCACCGCCTCGAGCGCCGGCAGCATCTCACGCAACAGGTTGAACCTGCCGGGGTCGATGTGCACCCCCATGAGCGCGGGAGCCAGCAGGTCCCCGTCGACCAGGCAGGGCGAGCCATTGGTGATCAGCCGGTCGTAGGCGGGATAGCTGTAGCCGTTGCGGATGTCGACGTAGTCCAGGAGCAGCTGGTCGGGCAGCTCCACCAACAGGGTCCCGGCACAAAGCCTCAGAGCGTCCACGCCGACAACCCTAGGCGAGGCAGCCCGGGCCGAGCAGTGCCTTGAGGTCGGCGAACAGCGACGCCGTCGCGGTGACCCGCAGTCGCTCGTCGAGCTTGACCAGCGTGGACTTGCCACTGCTCGTCAGCTGCAGGTGCACCTCTGTGGTGCCGGGATGTGCTGCGAGCACCTCCTTGAGCCGCTCGACCACGGGCGGGGTGCAGCGCTGGGTCGGCATCGTCACGATGACCGGACCTCGTGGGCCGGTCGAGAGGTCAGGAACGGTGATGTCACTCGCGATCAGCTTCGGCGTCTCGTCGCGCTTGTCCACCCGGCCCCGCACCAGCACCACGGCGTCCTCGACCAGGTGCACGGCGGCCGACATGTAGGTCTGCGGGAAGAACATCACCTCGATCGCGCCCTCGAGGTCCTCGAGCAGCACGGACGCCCAGGCGTTGCCCTGCTTGGTGATCTTGCGGGTGACGCTCGACAGGATGCCGCCGACGACCACGCTCGCGCCGTCATCCTTGTCGATCAGCGCCGAGATCGGGCAGTCGACGGCCGCCGAGATGATGTGCTCCACGCCGAGCAGCGGGTGGTCGGAGACGTAGAGCCCCAGCATCTCGCGCTCGTAGGCGAGCAGCACGGCCTTGTCCCACTCGCCGTGCGGGATCCTGACGTCGAAGACCCCACCGCCGGCATCACCACCCGACTCGTCCACGGAACCAAACAGGTCGTACTGCCCGATGGACTCGGCCCGCTTGGTGTCCAGGCAGGCATCGATTGCCTCCGCATGCACCAGGTGCAGCCCCTTGCGCGAGTGGCCCAGCGAGTCGAAGGCGCCCGCCTTGACGAGCGACTCCACGGTCTTCTTGTTGACCGCGACCGGCTCGACCTTCTTGAGGTAGTCGGAGAAGTCGAGGAAGCGCCCTTTGGCAGTGCGGGTCGCCACGACCGAGGCCACCACGTTGGTGCCGACGTTGCGGATCGCCGAGAGCCCGAACCGGATGTCGGTGCCGCGCGGGGTGAAGTCGGAGTCGGAGTCGTTGACGTCGGGCGGCAGCACCTTGATGCCCATCCGCCGGCACTCGGCGAGGTAGAGGGCGCTCTTGTCCTTATCGTCGGCGACCGAGGTGAGCAGCGCGGCCATGTACTCGGCGGGGTAGTTGGCCTTGAGGTAGGCGGTCCAGTAGGACACCAGTCCGTAGCCGGCCGTGTGGGCCCGGTTGAAGGCATAGTCGGAGAAGGGGACGAGCACGTCCCAGAGTGCCTTGATGGCCCTGTCGGAATAGCCGTTGGTGCGCATGCCGTCCGAGAACGGGACGTACTCCTTGTCGAGGATCTCCTTCTTCTTCTTGCCCATCGCACGTCGCAGCAGGTCGGCGCTGCCGAGCGTGTAACCCGCTAGCTGCTGGGCGATCGCCATGACCTGCTCCTGGTAGACGATCAGCCCATAGGTGTCCCCCAGCACCTGGGCGAGCGACTCCTCCAGCTCGGGGTGCAGCGGCACCACCGGCTTGCGCCCGTTCTTGCGGTCGGCGTAGTCGTTGTGCGCGTTGGCACCCATCGGACCCGGCCGGTAGAGCGCGCCGACGGCGGAGATGTGCTCGAACGTGGTCGGCACCATGGAGCGCAACAGCGCCCGCATGCCGCTTCCCTCCATCTGGAAGACCCCCAGGGTGTCGCCGCGAGCGAGCAGCTGGTAGGTCGTGGCGTCGTCGAGCGGCAGGGTCTCGAGCACTACGGTCTCGCCGCGGTTGTCGGTGATGTGTGTGAGGCAGTCCTCGAGGACGGTCAGGTTGCGCAGGCCCAGGAAGTCCATCTTGAGCAGGCCGAGTGACTCGCAGGCACCCATGTCGAACTGCGTGATGATCGCCCCATCGGCGTCGCGCCGCATGATGGGCACGACGTCGAGCAGCGGCTCACGGCACAGGATCACGCCGGCCGCGTGGACGCCCCACTGCCGCTTCAGCCCCTCGAGGCCAAGGGCGGTGTCGACCACGGCCTTGGCATCGGGGTCGGATTCGTAGAGGGCACGGAACTCGCCGGCTTCGCCGTACCTCTTGTGGTTGGGGTCGAACACACCCGCCAGGGAGAGGTCCTTGCCCATGATGGGCGGCGGCAGGGCCTTGGTGATCTTGTCGCCGACGGCGAAGGGGTAGCCGAGGACGCGGGCCGAGTCCTTGACGGCCGCCTTCGCCTTGATGGTGCTGTAGGTGATGATCTGGGAGACCCGCTCTTCGCCGTACTTCTCGGTGGCGTAGCGGATCATGTCGCCGCGGCGGCGCTCGTCGAAGTCGAGGTCGATGTCGGGCATCGAGACGCGCTCAGGGTTGAGGAAGCGCTCGAACAGGAGCTTGTGCTCGATCGGGTCGAGATCGGTGATCGACAAGGCGTAGGCCACCAGCGACCCAGCCGCCGAACCGCGGCCCGGCCCGACCCGGATGCCGGCGGACTTGGCGTAGCGGCACAGGTCGGCGGTCACCAGGAAGTAGCCGGGGAAGCCCATCTGGCAGATGACGTCGACCTCGTAGTCGGCCTGCACCCGGTGCGTCTCGGGCACTCCGGCCGGGAACCGCTGGCGCAATCCGACGTGGACCTGCTCGCGCAGGTAGGTCTGCTCGTCGTAGCCCTCGGGAACGTCGACCCGCGGCATCAGGTCGGCGCCCTCGTTGAAGCTCACCTCGCAGCGCTCGGCGATCAGCAGCGTGTTGTCGCAGGCCTCCGGGAGCTCCCGCCACAGGTGCCGCATCTCCGCGGGCGTCTTCAGGTAGAAGTCGGGCACGTCGAACTTGAAGCGCTTGGGGTCGGCCATGGTCTTGCCCGACTGCACGCAGAGCAGCACCTCGTGCGCCTTGGCATCCGCCGGCTCGACGTAGTGCAGGTCGTTGGTGGCGAGTAGCGGGAGGCCCAGGTCCTTCGCCAGCCGAATCAGGTCCTTCTGGACCTGCCGCTCCACCGGCAGGCCGTGATCCATCAGCTCGCAGTAGAAGTTGTCTGCGCCGAAGATGTCCCGGAACTCCCCCGCTGACTGCTTGGCCTTGTCGAAGTCACCGATGCGCAGCCAGGTCTGGATCTCTCCGCCTGGGCATCCGGTGGTGCCGATGATGTCCCCGTTGGGCCTGGTGTGCTCGGCCAGCAGTTCCTTGTCCATGCGGGGTTGGCGGTAGAAGCCTTCCAGGTAGGCCAGCGAGGACATCGTGAACAGCGCGTGCATGCCCTGGGTGCTGGTGGAGAGCAGCGTCATGTGGGTGTAGGCGCCACCACCGGAGATGTCATCGTCGCCACCGGAGGCCCAGCGGTGCCGCGTCTTGTCGAACCGGCTGCCCGGGGCTAGGTAGGCCTCTATCCCAATGACCGGCTTGACGCCGTGCTCCTTGGCCTTCTTCCAGAAGTCGTAGGCCCCGAACACGTTGCCGTGGTCGGTCATCGCGATCGCCGGCATGCCCAGCTCAGCGGTCTTGGCGAACAGGTCGTCTAGGCGGGCCGCGCCGTCGAGCATGGAGTACTCGGTGTGCACGTGCAGGTGCACGAACGAGTCGCTCACGCTGGCCGCTCGATGAGCTTCATGGGGGACTGCTCCAGGGGTGCGCCGAGGCTTCAGGGGCGGTCCGAGGGGAAGGCGGGCCGTGCTCTGGTGAGGGACCAGTCTCGCATGCACCACCGACATTCCGCGGGTGCGACGCGGCTCGAACGGGCTTACCTACGTGCGGACCGGGCCAAGGGGTCGTACGGTGTCGGCATGTCGAAGGACAAGCAGAAGCGCGAGACCAAGAAGCCCAAGAAGAGCGCGGTCAAGGCGGCAACTCCCGCACCCCGGCCGATCATCCCGCCGAGCCCCCGAGCCTGAGCCGCTTGCGCATCGTCACGTGCTCGATGCCGGCCTCCAGGTAGACCTCGCCCACCGGCTGGTAGCCCGCGCGGTCGTAGAACCCTGCCGCGTGTACCTGCGCGTGCAGCTCCACCCCGTCGTGGCCGCGCTGCAGCGCGCGCTCCTCCAGCGCGGCCAGCACCTGCGCGCCAAAGCCCCGTCCCCGGTTGCCCTCAGCGACCGCCATCCGGCCGATCACCCCGCTGGGCAGCAGCCGGCCGGTGCCCACCACCTCCCCGTCGAGGACGCAGACGGCGTGCTCGCAGGACAGGTCGAGCTCGTCGCGCTCAAGCTCCTCCGGCACGTCCTGGCCGATCACGAACACCTCGTGCCGCAGCGCGTAGACCGCCGCCAGGTCCGGATCCGGCTCGCCAGGGCCGATGACCCGCACCGCCGGGGCGGTCACGGCACCACTTCGCCGACCAGCGGGCTCTTGACCACGACCCCCTTGGTCTCCGGCAGCAGCGGCTGCACGAGCAGCTGGGTCAGTGGCACGCCCGTCCCGGCCACCTCCACCGCCCGGATGACGGCCCGCCCCTGCAGCGTCAGCAGGACACTGGCCGGGGCCTCCACGATGGCGCTGAACACGCACGCACAGCCCTTCTGGTACGCCGTGACCTCGCGGCCCGCGCTGTCGGCGTAGCGCTGGTAGTCGTCCTGGAAGGCCTTGTCGTTTTTGGTTGTGGCCACATAGGCCAGGTAGGTGCGGCGGAGCGCGAGGCGGCTCATGGCCGTGGCACGGTAGGCCCTGCGCAGCCCGGCACCCAGCTCGCCCCGGATGTCGTAGGGAACCGGCCCGGCCTCCTCGCCGGCGACGCCGGCCCGTAGGTACACCCGCTTCACCGGGAAGCCGCCGAGGTCGGTCTGCAGCTGGGCCGGCGTGCGGTAGCCGCGAAAGGTCACCAGCGCGTGCAGCCTGGTGGTGGGCTGGTCCTTGGCGGCCTGCACCAGGCCGGCTCGGGCGAAGCGCTCGTAGTCGGCGGTCACCTCGCCGACCTCTGGGCCAAGGCGCAGCCCGGGGGCCGCCGACGGCTCGACTCCGGGCAGGCCCGTGGAGGCGGCCGGCCGCGGCGGCTCCTGCCGGATGATCGCGGTGCCCGCGCCGGCCATCAGGACCAGCGCGATGACGACGAAACCGACCTGCGGCAGGTCCCGCACGACGGCCAGCGGACCGGTCGCGGCGTAGCGGGCGTCGAGGTCGGCCGGGCGGACCGCCCGCAGCCGCTCACGCTGGCCCTGCAGCTTCGTGCGCTGCACGGCAATCCGGTCGGCCCAGCGGCGCACCTTCCGAGCGGCCAGCGGTATCCCCTGCTGGTCGAGCCGGCTGAGCCGATCGGGGAGCTTCATGACCAGGCGGCGATCGCGTCGAGGGCCGCCTGCAGGTCGACCGCGTAGGGGCTCTCGTACTCCACCCAGCGGCCGTCAGCCGGGTGCGCGAACGACAGCCGGACGGCGTGCAGCCACTGCCGCTCGAGCCCGAGTTTCTTCGACAGCGTGGGGTCGGCTCCGTACGTCAGGTCCCCGACGCACGGGTGCTTGAGCGCCGCCATGTGGACCCGGATCTGATGGGTGCGCCCGGTCTCGAGCGTGATGTCGAGCAGCGTGGCGTGCCGGAAGGCCTCGATCGTGCCGTAGTGGGTGACGCTCGGCCGCCCGTCCGCGACGACGGCGAACTTGTAGGCCGAGGTCGGGTGCCGGTCGATGGGCGCGTCGACCGTGCCGGTCATGGGGTCGGGGTGCCCTTGCACCAGCGCGTGATAGCGCTTGTCAACGGTTCGCTCGCGGAACGCGTCCTTCATGACCGTGTAGGCGCGCTCGCTCTTGGCCACCACCATCACGCCGCTGGTACCGACGTCGAGCCGGTGCACGACACCCTGTCGCTCCTCGGCTCCGCTTGTCGAGACCCGGTGCCCCGCCGCAGCCAGACCGCCGATGACGGTCGGTCCCTCCCAGCCAGGGCTCGGGTGCGCGGCCACGCCGACAGGCTTGTCCACGACCACGATGTCCTCGTCCTCGTGGATGACCGACATGCCCTCGACTGGCTCCGGCGGCTGGGTGGGCGGGCGTTCGGCGGAGGGCAGGTCGACCTCGAGCGTCGACCCAGCCAAGACGCGGTCGGCCTTCCCGCGCACCCGCCCATCGACGCAGGCGCCGCCCTGCTCGATGATCGCGACGGCCGACGTGCGGGACAGCCCGAACAGCCGGGAGAGCGCTGCATCCAGCCGCAGTCCGTCCAGCCCCTCGGGCACGGGGAGGGAGCGGCGGTCGGTCACCCGCTCATTCTGCCTGCTGACCGCCCCGATGGCGCTCCCGGCGGGTGCCGTCGAGCTCGATGCCGCGCAGGGACAGCAGCACGGCAAGCGCAGCGCCGATCGTGATCGCGCTGTCGGCGATGTTGAAGCTCGCGAAGTGCGGGACCGAGATGAAGTCGACGACCGCGCCCCTCCCGACTCCCGGCGCACGCAGCAGCCGGTCGATGAGGTTGCCCGTCGCGCCACCGGCGAGCAGCCCGAGGGTGACCGCCCAGGCCGTGGAGCGCAGCCGGGACATCGTGCGCGCGATGACGACGATCACCCCTGCGGCGATGGCTGTGAACAGCAGCGTCGCGCCCTGGGCGAAGGAGAACGCCGCCCCGCTGTTGCGCGAGACGGTCAGGGTCACGGCCCCACCCAGCAGGTCGATGGGCGCCTGGCCCTCCAGCTGCTCGACCACGAGCACCTTCGTGCCCAGGTCCAGCAGCACGGTTGCCAGGGCGACGAGCAAAAGCACACCCCGTTCGCCGTACGGCGGACCGGTCCTCGCCCTTCGTGATGGCTCGGCGGCCGTCAGCGCCGTTCCTCGCGCTGCTTGCACGCGACGTCCAGCGTGGCCGCGGGCAGGGCCTGCAGCCTGGCCTTCGGGATGGGCTTGCCGCAGTTCTCGCAACGACCGTAGGTGCCGGCCTCAAGGCGGACCAGTGCCCGCTCCACCTGCAGCAGCAGGTCGCGGCTGTTGTTGGCGAGCGACATCTCGTGCTCGCGCTCGAAGGTCTTCGTGCCCGCATCGGCCTCGTCACCAGTGCCCTCGGAGCCGGCATCCAGCTTCAGCGCCGCGTTCTGCTCCTCAGCCTCGTCGATCTCGCCGCGAAGGTCACGCGCGAGGGCGTCGAGCTGCTTGCCGATGCCGGTGAGCTCCTTCTTGCTCCAGGCCTCCGCGCCCTTGAGCGGCGTGTCGGCCAGGTTGACCGTCGGCTCGGCCTTCTTCGCGGCCTTCTTGGCCGGGACCGGCACGGGAGCAACGACCGGCGCCGGCGCGGCGGGGACCTCGACGACCGGAGCCTTCGCGGGAGCCTTCGCTGGCTTGGCGGGGGCCTTGGTCGGCTTCGCAGGCGCCTTCGCAGGCGCCTTCGCAGGCGCCTTCGCGGGAGCCTTCGCTGGCTTGGCGGGGGCCTTGGTCGGCTTGGCGGGGG
>Ga0136633_1000660_pt1 | contig 26148 bp, 19 predicted proteins | sample AntDrymeUQ832206_2_FD_105494 | JGI IMG/M metagenome (GOLD analysis project Ga0136633, IMG submission 105494) | Polar desert sand microbial communities from Dry Valleys, Antarctica - metaG UQ83 (22.06) | ecosystem: Environmental > Terrestrial > Soil > Desert | place: Antarctica: Dry Valley... | reverse complement strand
CTACCAACGAGCAATACAGGTGCCACGGCGCGTCATCGGCTCGTCCGCTATCCTTCGCGGCCATATGGCCAAGCGACGTACTTCCGGGATCCAGCGCCGCGAGCGCGCCACGAACGCGGCGCTGGACCGGCGCCTCGACGCAAGCGGCGGCGGCAGCAGCCTGCCCGATTGGCGACTGCTCGCCATCGGCGGCGTGCTGCTCATCGGGGTGGTGATCATCGCGCTCGTGCTGATCATGGGCGGCACGCCGGACCCGAACGAGGGCGTGACGCAGGCGGACGACGGAAACGAGCACGTGCCGGTCGGGACGACCTGCCGCTCGGTCGAGGCGCCGTGCGGCCCGGACCCGTACTCGTCGCTGCCGGCGACGTCGGGGCCGCACTGGGATCCGAGCGGTTTGGCAGCCTGGGGCGCCTACCCGACGCCGCAGAACGAGTCTCAGCTGATCCACAACCTGGAGCATGGCGGCATCGTGATCTGGTACGACCCGGACGCCCTCGACGACGCGCAGGTGGCCGAGCTCACCTCGTACGTGGAGGGCCAGGTCGCATCCGGTACCAGCGGGCGATTCAAGTTCATCGTCAGCCCGTGGGGCGGCAGCGAGGACCTCGGCGGCCCCATCGCCGTCACCGCCTGGCGTCACATCCTGACGCTCGACGCCTTCGATTTGTCCGCGATTCGCTCGTTCGCGGATGCGAACTACCTGCGTCACGCCCCCGAGCCGAACGGTGGACCGGGGCCCGCGTAGCGGCTCCGCCCGGACTTGGTCGCGGTTGACCCACCGGGTCGGTATCTCGATCCTGGTCGCCCATCGGTTAACCCATTCGTTCCGGTCCGGCGGACCGGCAGCATCGACGGAAGGCCAATAGGACCGAACGCGCTCAAGGGCCGAAGCGCGCTGTACCGTTCCACCACTCTAATAGCGCCGCCATGTCCCGGTCGTCGCGAACCGCGTGACCGACCAGATCGGTGCCGTCAAAGGTCCACCACATGACTGCGTCTCCGGTTTCTGTCTCGTAGCAGGTCAAGCGGCCGGACGATCCGCCGTAGCTCCAGTCCTCGACTGCCGGAATGCGGCTAGCGCAGGAAGTGCCAACGGCCTCCGCGCGGCCGGCGATCGCGGCCACCACCTCGTCGGGGCCGTGCGGGCCATAAATGCCAAGCGGCAGAGTGCCCAACTGCCAATACCGGAGCGTGTTCGGCGCCGAGACGCCGCCAAGGCGGCACTCGATCCCCGCCAGAGCCGGGACCACCTGCCGTAGCGGGGGGTCGTCACGAGCGCCATACGCGAGCCAGACGGGGCCGTCCTCGAACGCGGCGCGTTGGCAAAGGCGATGTAGATCCGCATTGATGAGCGCGAGAAGCCGATCTTCCGCTTCGGTCGGATAGGACGGACTCGCGCTGGCAGGCGGTGACGACCGTGACGGCTGGCGTGACGCCTCACCGTCGGGCGGTGCACTGGTCGACGCTGCAGCCGAATGCGTGGGAGATCTAGCCTGGAACAATCCGTTGAACGACCCGGCAGACGCTGCCACGCCGATCAGAAGAACGAGGATCGCGGTAATCGCACCGGCGACCACGATGAACCGCGAGATCGTGCGCGGCGTCTTGATCGTGCCGGTTCCAACCTGCACCCGGAACAGCGGCATCGGTTCGGCAAGGCCTTTCAGCTTCCGCGAGCCGACGGGCGTGAACTGGACGGCAAGATAGCCTCGAACCAGGCCGCGCACTGTCTCGGTAACCAGTAGCTCGCCCGGTCCCGCTGCCGAGCACACGCGGGCGGCAATGTTGACGGCCGAGCTGACGATGCCCTGATCCCCGTCCACCGTTTCGCCGGCGTGAATGCCGATGCCCACCCGGATCGGTGCCTCATCGGATGCAGTGGCCGCCGCCTTGGCGCCGTCGAGCACGGCGAGGCCGGCGTTGACCGCCGAGCCGACCGAGGTGAAGACGACGTAGAAGCTGTCGCCCTCGGTCCGGATCTCGGCGCCCTCGAATCGGGCAATCGCGTCCCGGACCAGTGAGCGGTAGCGCGCGAGCAGCCGGGCAGCCGCGTCATCCCCGTGGCGTTCGGTGAAGCGCGAGTAATCGCGCAGGTCAGCAAACAGGAACCCTCGTGTCTGACGTGCCGTACTCACACTCGGCATCCTATGCGGCCCGCCGCATCAAGCGAGCAACGAAGTGCCGGCGTGGATGCATCCGGAGACAACAACGACCCGCCCACGCGCCCACTCCGCCAATTCATTGAGGCTGCGGATGTTCGGATCAACTCTCCGCGGGCCGCACACAACGCCCCATCAACCGCCTGTCGGACGGCTTCGCGGCCCCAGCGCCGCCAGCATTCGTTGAGCCTCTTGGACGACATTCGCCTAGTGCCTACTCGCGCAAGTCAGCGTAACGCGTCGGAATCATGTTGTCGGTTCCGCTCGCTCCGGCGGGCAGCGCCGCGGCCCTGGCAAGTGCCAAGACCATTGAGGTTCGCGACACTAGCACGACCCGCTGAACGAGTCGGTGAACGACTGCCCCGCGATGGGCACAAACCGTCCCGTGTAGCCAGTTGCGCTCAGGGTCAACTTCAACACGCCGTGAGCAACCGAGTTGCGCACCACGCTGCCCGCCAGGGTGTTGTTGGCGAAGCCGTTCATGCCGGTACCACCTGTCCCCACGATAACTTCGGTGATGCCCCGGTTGGCAGCGAAGCGCTCGTAGTGGTGGCTATGGCCGTTGAGCACCAGGTCAGCACCTGCATCCGCAAGCGCATCCCAGAGCGGCTCCGTATTGCTGTTGGAGCCGTGACTGCCGTTCGCGTCAGTCGTTGCATAGCGCGGGTGGTGCCAGTACGCAACCACGCAGTCTGACCGGTTGTTGGCGAGGTCACCGCGGAGCCAGTTGATCTCGGCGCTGGAGATGACCTCGCTGTTCAGGCTATAGACGCGCCAGCCGCCGAGGTCGAAGGCGTAGTAGCCCTGACCCGAAGGGCCCGCCGCCGAACCGAAATAGCCGAAGTACCCAGCCGCTCCGTTGGTGTGATAGTCGTGGTTGCCCGGTGCGGGGCGGGTTCGGCTCTTGAGGCGGCCCCACGTCGGGTCGTAGCATTGCCGGAACTCAGCGGCCGTGCCGTCGCTGTAAGCGTTGTCGCCGGTCGTGAATACAGTTCCCGCGATGGAATCGAGCAGCTTGGCCGTGGCCTCGTCGGTCGTGGTGCTGCAATTGGCGATGTCGCCCGCCCCCACGAGCACCGCAGTCGCGCCCGACGGCGGGGTCGGCGGCGGCGGTGCGGGATACGGGGGGGGCGTCCTCGGCGCGACAACACGGTGGAGGAAGGCGGTCATCTGCTCGCGCGTCACTGACGCAGTCGGACAGAACCGGTACGTTCCGCAGCCACTGCCGATCCCGGCGGCCGCAAGCCGGTCGATATTCGACTCGTGCGACCTGCCGTTGTCGTCATAGAAGTAGTTACGGCCGGACCCAACCTTGAGCTTCGCCGCGCGTGAGATGAACGAGGCCATCTGCTCGCGCGTGACGCTCGCCTTGGGGCAGTATTTGCCCGTCGCGCAACCACCGGTCACGCCCGACGCCGCCAGCCGGTTGATGGGGCCTTCATGCTGGCTGGCGTTGTCGTCGGCGAAGAAGTCCCGCGTCGTGGCCGGGAACTTGAACATGCGGTCCAGGAAGGAGGCCACCTGCTCCCGCGTGACCACCGACTTCGGGCAGAACTTGCTGGTGGTACAGCCGCCGGTGATGCCGTTGTTGTAGGCCCAGTTGATGTCACCGACAAACGGGCTGTCAGCGATATCGGTGAATGGCGTGCCCGCCGAGGCTGGCGCGGGGATCGCGACTGCCATGGTGGTCACGATGATGGCCACGGCAGCAGCAGCAACTAACAGACGACGCATGGTTCCTCCCCCTGGTCCGAGCGGGCCGGCTACGTTGGACTGTGGGCACATCGTACACGACTCTCGGCAGCGGGTGGCAGGCACGAGTCGCGGAGTGGACCGGCGACGGCCGCCGCGCTAGAATCGACGTCCGGTGACTCCCGGACCGAATCACAGTCACTCACTCGAAGCGAGCGTGATTCGGCGAAATACAGTGGGCGCCTAGCTCAACGGCAGAGCAAGTGACTCTTAATCACTAGGTTCAGGGTTCGAATCCCTGGGCGCTCACCATTGACCCCGAAGGAGGCGGGCAATCGCGGCCCCCCTCCATAGTTGTGTGCCCGCTGTCGATTCCGCAACGTGGTAGGGTCTTCAGCAGTCTGAACGTTTCACAAGGCGGAGGGAGAGTCGCGCGCCTCACAGCGTACCCGCGCGAGCGTCATGGCATTCATCGCGCGGCGATTCATCGGGTCACTCATCGGGTTGACCCTGATCCTCGGGATGCCGCCGCAGACCGCGATGGCAGCGGATGGCCTTCCGCTTTCTGGGACTGCGGACGTCACCACCGTCGACGACACGATCATGATCGATCTCACCTATCGCGCCGATGCACCGATCACCCGGTTCACGGTGTCGCTGGCGGGCCCGTCGTTCGAGGGGATCCTTTTCGAAACGATCGACGCTCGGCACGAGGTCACGTGGTCCGGGGCCCAGGGTGACCTCGCCCCGGGAACGTACACCGTCGCCGTGTCGGCGGAGATCCAACGCAATGGTCGCCGCTTCAGCGGATCAACGTCGCGATCGATCAACGTCGGGGCGGCGCCGAGGCTCCCCGCACCAATCGGGGCAATCGCGGCGGTCCCCGGACCGGCGCCGGCCGCCGAGGAGCCGGCAGCTCTCGCAGCCGGCAACGTGACCGCCGACATCGTGGTCTACGGGGGCAGTCCAAGCGGCGTGATGGCCGCCGTGAGTGCGTCACATCCAGGGGTGCGCGTGGTCCTCATCGAGCCTACGGGACACGTGGGTGGCATGATGAGCAACGGCCTCAACGCGACCGACTACGGCCATACCGCCATGATCGGCGGACGCACGCGCGAATTCTTTGACCGCATGCAGATCGCTGAGGGCTCAGCGTACGGACGATACCGATTCCAGCCATCGACCGCTGAGCGGATCTTCGAGGACATGCTGGTCGATGCCGGGGTCGAGGTCGCCCTAGGGGAGCAGCTCGCCGAGAATGGTGCCGTCACGAAGGATGGCACGCGCATCCAGTCCATCCGCCTGCTCTCGGGGCGTACCGTTTCGGCCAGGGTCTTTGTCGACGCCAGCTACGAGGGCGACCTGATGGCACGCGCGGGCGTGTCGTATCGCGTGGGTCGCGAATCGGCCGCAGCACATGCCGAGTCCTTTGCGGGAGTACGAGCTGCGGGCACGGTGTTCACAGTGCCGCCAGGTATCGACCCGGCCGTGCCTCTCGCGGCACCGGGAGCGCCCAAGACGGGTGACGACCGAATCCAGAATTCGAACTATCGGCTCTGCTTTTCCTCGGATCCGATCAACCAGATCGCATTCAAGGCGCCGGCCGGTTATGACCCGGCCACGTATGACCTCGCCGCCGCGTACATCGCCTCGCGGGTGGCCCAGGGCCACCCCCCAACGCTCACCTGGTTTCTCTGGCCGGTTGCGCTGACGAATAACAAGTTCGACGTCAACAACAATGGTTTGGTGTCGATCGGCGTGATGGGTGCGAACACGGACTATCCCGACGGCAGCTACGCGGTCCGGAACGACGTGGCAGCCTGGCTGCGCAGCTACACCGCGGGCTTCCTCTATTTCCTGCGCAATGACGCGCGAGTGCCGTCAGCGATCCGTACTCAGATGGCCGGCTACGGCCTGTGCAGGGACGAGTTCACCGACAACGATGGTTGGCCCAGGTTGCTCTATCTTCGCGAGGGTCGACGGATGGTGGGCAGCTACGTCCTGACCCAGCGTGACGTCCAGGTCGGTCGCGTGAAGTCGGACACGGTCGCCATCGCCTCCTACGCGTTCGATTCTCACCATGTCTCGCGATGGATGGACGGCTCGCGCCGCCTCCGGGTCGAGGGCGGATTCTGGAACGGTCGGGCCCTGGCCACGCGGTGGTCCGTTCCCTACCGCAGCCTGACGCCGCAGGCCGACGAGGTGACCAACCTGCTGGTCAGCGTGACCGCTTCCGCCACCCACGTCGCTTTCTCGGCACTGCGACTCGAGCCCCAGTACATGTTGATGGGCGAGGCGGCGGGGGCTGCCGCTTTCATGGCCGCATGGGGGCCCAGCCTGACCAGAGACCCGATCCCAGTCCAGTCGGTCGACGTGTCAGGGCTGCAGCGGATCCTTCGGCAGCAGGGCGCCATCATCGATAACTACCTCTTCTGGGATGTCGTCGATTCTCCGTACCGCGGGGACATCGAGAAAACCTTCCTCGAGGGCGTGACGTTCGGGTGCAGCGCGATCTACTACTGCCCGTCGTCCCCCACTACTCGCGAAGTGATGGCAGGCTTCCTCGCCAATGCGCTGGCGCTACCCGCCACCACGCGTGACTATTTCACCGACGACGAGACGAGCCCCCATGAGGACAGCATCAACCGGGTCGCGGCCGCCGGCATCACGGCCGGTTGCGGGTCGGGACGCTTCTGCCCGACCGGCTCTGTCACGCGCGGCCAGATGGCGGCATTCCTGGTCCGCTCCTTCGAGCTGCGCTGGACGAGCCGGGACTATTTCACCGACGACGAGACGAGCATCTTCGAGGGCGACATCAACCGGCTGGCAGCCTCAGGCATCACTGCCGGATGTGGAGGCACTCGCTTCTGCCCGAACGGCCTGGTGACCCGCGAGCAGATGGCCGCATTCCTGTGGCGGGCTATTCGCTGAGGCGAGCCAGGTCGATATGCCGGACACGGGGTCGCCATGGCGGGCGAGAATCGGATTCGTCGAGAATCGCCCCCGGCGGCACTGCTAGAATCGGCGCCGAAACTTGATCGGCCTGCGTCAAGGGAGGCCCATCGCTCATCCTCCGGCCGCCTTCGGGCGGCCGCACCGGTCCATCCGCGGAGGCGCTCTTGGCCCAGGTCCCGATCCAGCGACACCTGCTCGATAATGGGCTGCGCGTCGTCCTCTCGCGCGATCCGCGCGCGCCGCTCGTCGCCGTCAACCTCTGGTACGACGTCGGGAGCAGACACGAGAAGGCCGGCAAGACCGGCTTCGCACACCTGTTCGAGCACATGATGTTCCAGGGCTCGGCGAACGTGGACAAGGGCCAGCACTTCAGCCTGGTGCAGGCGGCCGGCGGGACGCTGAACGCGAGCACCTGGCTCGACCGGACGAACTACTTCGAGACGCTTCCCGGCCACGAATTGGAGCTGGCGCTCTGGCTGGAGGCCGATCGGATGGCGTCGCTGCTGCCGGCCATGACGCAGGAGAAGCTCGACAACCAGCGCGACGTCGTGAAAAACGAGCGCCGCTGGAGCGTCGACAACCAGCCGTACGGATCGTGGGACGAGAAGATGCAGGCTCTCGTCTACCCCGACGCACATCCGTACCACCACTCCACGATCGGCTCGATGGAGGACCTTTCGGCCGCGTCGCTCGAGGACGTCGGCGAGTTCTTCGCCACCTATTACGCCCCGAACAACGCCGTGCTGACGGTGGCGGGCGACTTCGAGACGGACGAGGCCCTGGCCATGATCGGGCGCCACTTCGGACCGATCCCCGCAAATGCCACCCTTCCGCCCGCGCCCGACATGACGGTCGATCCGCTGATCGGCGGCGGGGTCCGCGAAACCGTGCCCGACCAGGTGCCGCTCCCGCGCCTCTACCTGGCGCATCGCATCCCACCGTTCGGGACCGATGCGTTCGATGCGCTCGACGTGGCCGCCGATATCCTCGGCGCTGGGCGCGCCTCGCGCCTGTACGCCAGCCTGGTCCGCGAGCAGCGCCTGGCGCAGGACGCGAGCGTCTTCGTCTTCCCGATCATCGGCGGCGCGAGCATGTTCGCGCTGTGGATCACGGCCCGCCCCGGCGTCACGACCGAGGCGCTGGAGGCGGCGACGCTGGCCGAGCTCGATCGCCTGGCCGCTGACGGGCCCAGCGACGCCGATCTCGAGCGCGTCAACAACCTGCACGCCGCCCACGTGGCCGGTGCGCTCGAACGGATCAGCGAGCGCGCTGATCGGCTCAGCATGTACACCTGCCTCTTCGACGAGCCGGAGCGGATCAACACCGAGTCGAGCCGCTGGGAGGCGGTCGACGCGGGCCGCGTCACGGAGGCGCTGCGCGCGTCGCTGCGTGTGGACAACCGTGTCACGCTCACCTACGTGCCGGCCGAGACGGCCTCATGACCGCCCGTCCGATCGCCGCGGCCCCGCGACCGTATCGGTTTCCGGCCTTCGAGCACCAGCGCCTGGACAACGGGCTCGGCGTCTGGCTCGTTCCGTTGCCCGACCGCGAGCTCGTCAGCATCCACCTCCTGACCGATGCCGGCGCCGCGACCGAAGACGAAACGCGCGCCGGGATTGCCGCGCTGACCGCGCAGCTCCTCGTGACAGGCACCCGCCGCCTCGACGCGTCGGCCTTCGCCGAGACGACCGAGCGCCTCGGGATCGAGGTCGGCAGCGAGTCATCTTGGGACAACGCCCGCGCCGGCTTCACCGCGCTCGGCAGCAAGCTCGACGAGGGCCTTGGCCTCCTGGCAGAGATGCTGCGCACGCCGCGTCTCGATCCGAGCGAGTTCGATCGGCTCAAGTCGGAGCGCCTGAACGACATCCTGCAGGCACGCGCCGACCCGGGCCGCCTTGCCGACGAAAGCTTCCTGCGCGAGGTCTTCGCCGATGACGCGCCGTACGGGCGCCTCTCGGCCGGACGTCCGGAGACCGTCGAGGCCCTCGCCGTCGATGACGCGCGTGCCTTCCACGCCACCCACTACGCACCGAACGTCGCCGACATCGTCATCGCCGGCGCGATCACGGCCGATGCCGCGCTGGCGGCGGTCGAGCGGCACCTCGGCGACTGGGCCGGGACCGCGCCGCAGCACCGGACCTTCGAGCCGAGGCAGCGCGGCGGGCGACGCATCGTGCTCGTCGACCGTCCCGGATCCGTCCAGAGCGAGCTGCGGGTGGGCCATCTCGGGATCGACCGCCACGACGCGCGCTACTTCCCCGCCATGGTGATGGCCGCGCTCCTCGGTGGCGTCTTCGGCAGCCGCCTGAACCTGCGCCTGCGCGAGGAGCTCGGCTACACCTACGGCGCGCGATGCTCCTTCGATCCGCGTCGGGCGGTCGGCCCGTTCACCGCCACCGCGGCGGTCCAGACCGAGGTCACCGTCGACGCCATCCGGGAGCTGCTGGGCCAGCTCGATCGCATCCGCCAGGCGCCACCGGCTGAGTCCGAGCTGGCGGAGGTGCGCGACTTCCTGGTCGGCGTCTTCCCGCTTCGCTTCGAGACGACCGGTGGGATTGCGTCCGCGATCGAGCCGCTCGCGGTCTACGAACTGCCGCACGACTGGTGGCAGACGTACCGGTCAAGCCTCGAAGCGGTCGGCGCCGAGGACGTTTATCGGGTCGCGCGCGAGCTCGTCCGACCAGACGAGGCCCTTGTCCTGCTCACCGGCGACGCGTCACAGCTCCGCGACAGCCTGGCGGCCGCGGATCTTGGTCCGCTCGTGGTGATCGGGTAGTCGACTTCGACGGTCCGCCGAGTGGCCGGCCGCTCGATTGAGCGCATTTCACGTCAGGGCCATCGAGAGTGGGGCATTCGCGATAGAACGTGCGCCCGGGAGCGTGAGGGGTGCCGTTGGCGGAACCGTATGATCGACGTTGCCGGGACGACTGGCTAGCCCGATGGCAATGAGGATCGCCAGGATGGCCAGAAAGCCGCTGATCGCGATCAGCGCGGGGTCGGAGCGTTCGGAGCACTATTCGTTCTCCCGCGCCGCGTGCCGCCGGCCGAGCTCCTCCTCCACGGCAGGCAGCGTGAGGCCGCGGGCCTCGAGCAGCACGAGCACGTGGTAGAAAAGATCGGCAGCTTCCTCGACCACCTCGGCATCGGTGCCGGCCAGGGCGGCGGCCGACAGCTCCCCCGCCTCCTCGGTCACCTTTTCGGCCGGCCGTCGCGGGCCGCCTTCTAGGAGTTGCGCCGTGTACGACGCGGCCGGGCCCACGGATCGACGCCCCCCGATCACGCGCGCGAGGGCCGCCAGGTCGAACGGCGGGTCGCCGTCAAAGCACGAGCGGGAGCCGGTGTGGCACGCCGGCCCGGACGGCTCGACGCGGTAGGCGATCGCATCGGCGTCGCAGTCGACGGCCATCTCCACGACCCGCATGACATTGCCGCTCGTCGCCCCCTTGGGCCACAGCTCGTCGCGTGAGCGCGACCAGAAATGCGCCTCGCCGGTGCGTTCGGTGGCCTCGATCGCGGCGAGGTTGGCCCAGGCAAGCATGAGCAGGTCGCCGCGCGACGCATCGGTCACGACCACCGGCAGCAGCTCGCCCTCCGACCAGTCCGGCCGCCGCTCATTCAGCCAAGCCACGCCACCACCTCCTCCATTGAGGGAGCGGTGGCTGGGATGCGGACGCTCATCCCACGTGCCACCAGCGCTGCCTTGAGCGAGCCGATGCGCAGGATGTCGAAGTGGAGGGTCGAGGCCAGCAGCGCCGCCGATGCGCCCGCCTCGAGCACCGCGGCCACGTCGTCGGCGCTCCCCGCGCCGCCCGACGCGACGACCGGCACCCGCACGGATGCCGTGATCGCGCCGGTAAGCTCGAGGTCGTAGCCGGAGCGCGTGCCGTCGCGGTCGATGCTCGTCACCAGCAGCTCGCCGGCGCCACGGTCGACCGCCTCGCGCGCCCAGGCCAGCGCGTCCCGGCCGGTCTCCTCGGTGGCGGACACGGCGCGCACGCGCCACGCGTCCTGTGCGAATCGGGCTGCGTCGATGGCGACGACCACCGACTGTGATCCGAGCCGATCGGCGAGCCGCTCGACCAGAGTCGGATCGCGCAGGGCCGCACTGTTGACGGCGACCTTGTCCGCGCCGGCGTCGAGGAACGCCGCGGCATCGTCGAGGCTGCGCACGCCACCGCCCACGCAGAGCGGCACGTCGAGCAGTGTCGCCGCACGACCGATGATGCCCAATAAGGCCGGACGGGCGTCGCGCGTGGCTCCGATGTCCAGGATCGTGATCTCGTCCGCTCCCTCGTCGGCGTAGCGCGACGCCAGCTCAACCGGATCACCGGCATCGACGAGGTCGACGAAGCGCGTCCCCTTCACCACGCGGCCGTCGGTCACGTCGAGACAGGCGATGATCCGCTTGCGGAGCGTCAAGCCAGCACCGCCATCGCCTCGACCGGGTCGATCCCGCCGGTGAGAAGCGCCAGCCCCACCACGGCGCCGTCGCAGCCGACCTCGCTGATCGCGCGCAGGTCGTCGATGGATCCGATGCCGCCGGCCGCGACCAGGACCGCGCCAGGCAGCGCCGCTCGGAGCCGGGACAGCAGCTCGAGGTTCGGTCCGGCAAGCGTGCCGTCGCGCGCGGTGTCGGTCACGATCAGCCGCGAAGCGCCATCGGCGAGCAGCCGTCGGGCGAGCGCCACGGCGTCCACCGCCCCGGTCCGCAGCCAGCCGTCGAGCGCCGCCCGCGCTCCGCGCAGGTCGAGCGAGACGGCGATCCGGCCCGGATGCGCTTTGACGCAGGAACGCAGGAACGCGGCGTTCTCGATCGCCGCGGTGCCGAGAAGTGCCTCGTCGGCGCGGTCGAGGAGCGCGTCGACATCAGCCGCGCAGCGGAGGCCCCCGCCGGCCTCCACGACCACATCGGGCGCCGCGGCGCGCGCTGCCGCCGCGATGTCGCCAAGCAGCTCGAGCTGCATCGGCCGACCCGCCCGCGCTCCGGCCAGGTCGACGACGTGAAGCCGGCGGCAGCCAGCGGCAACGAAGCGACGCGCGAGATCGGCCGGGCCGGCATCCGCGGTGACCCGGCGGTCGTAGTCGCCCTGGACCAGGCGCACAGCGCCGCCGTCGAGCAGGTCGATGGCACAGATCAGCTCCACGCCGCCGCCGTTGCTCGCACATCCAATGCGCCGCTGGCAAAGGCCGCCAGGAGCGTTCGACCGGTCGGGCCGCTCTTCTCGGGGTGAAACTGGGTGCCGGTCATCGAACCAACGCGCAGGAGCGATGGGAAGCGGAATCCATCGACCTCGGTCCAGCCGGCCACGGCGCCGGCGTCGGCGTCGAGCCAGTAGCCGTGGACGAAGTACGCGTCGAACGCGCCGGTGGCGGTCCGGACCTCGTTCCAGCCGATGTGCGGCACCTGCCGAGGACCACCGCCTGTGGCCGGCGGAAACGCGCGGCACCTGCCCGGCACGAGGCCGAGGCCGGGAGCGTCGCCCTCGTCGGAGCCGTCCAGCAGGAGCTGAGCGCCCAGGCACAGACCGAGAAACGGGCGCCCCTCGCTGCCCCATCGCCGAACCGGCTCCCACAGGCCGCGCGCCATGAGCTCCTCGACGGCCGACGGCGCCGCACCCACCCCGGGCAGCACCAGCCGCTCAGCGGCGCCGAGGCCCTCGGGCGTGGCCACCAGCCGTGCCGGGGCGCCGATCGCCTCGAGCGCGCGCAGCACCGATCGCGTGTTGCCCGACCCGAAGTCGACGACGGCGATCACCGCAGCGTGCCCTTGCTGCTCGGCACGGCGTCCTCGGCGTCGGCCAGTCGAGGATCCAGCTCCCAGGCCTGCCGGAGTGCGCGGGCCAGCGATTTCACGCCGCCCTCCACCAGGTGATGCGTGCTCCGCGCCTTGCGCACCTCGAGATGGACCGATGCGCGCGCCTCACGCGCGAGCGTTTCGACGAAATGCGGCCACAGCTCCAGCCAGAGATTGCCGCCGGCAAGCGGGTCGGGCCGCGGCTCGACGTCGCTGTACGCGCGCCCGTCGAGATCGACCGCGCACAGCGCGATTGCCTCGTCCATCGGCAGGCGCACATCGCCGTAGCGGCGGATGCCGGCGCGATCGCCAAGGGCGGTGTCGATCGCCCGGCCGAGCACGAGCGCCGTGTCCTCGACGGTGTGGTGCTCGTCGATGTGCACGTCGCCGCTGGCGTGCACCTCGAGATCGACGAGCGCGTGCCTGCCGAAGAGGGTCAGCAGATGGTCGAGGAAGCCGATCGGGGTCTCGACCGCCACTCGACCGGTGCCGTCGAGGTCGATCCGTACACGAATGTCAGTCTCGGCGGTGGCTCGCTCCGCGGTGCCCGATCGGCTCATGAGAGGACCTCCTGCAGCGCGTTCAGCAGACGACCTTCCTCTGGCTCCAGCCGCGCCGTGGCGCGCAGCCAGCCGGCCATCGGCCCCGTCTCGTAACGGCGAACTGCCACGCCGCGGGCGAGAAGCGCCGCGTCCGCAGCGGCGGCCTCGACCGTCGGTCGGAAGGAGACCGAGTTCGTCACCGATGGGAGGACCTCGCACCCGAGGTCGGCCAGGACCGCCGAGAGCCGGTCGCGCGCGCCGATGACGGCTCGTCGCCGCTCGCGCGCCCCCTCCTCGTCGGCCAGGGCGGCGAGGGCGATCGTCTCCGAGGGGGAGGCGACCGAGAGGGGCAGACGCACGCCGTCGAATCGCTCGGCTAGGGCATCGGCCACGACGAGGTAGCCGACGCGCGCGCCGGCCATGCCGTGCGACTTCGAGAGCGAGCGCAGGACGAGCAGATTGGGGAGCTCCTCCTGCAGCCGAATGGCCGATGTCGAGCCGGGCGTCGCGCCGATGCTGTCCTCGCCGAACTCCAGGTACACCTCATCGACGCAGACCAGGGCCGGCATGCCGTCAGCCAGCGCCCGGATCTCGTCGAGCGAATACGCATCGCTGGTCGGGTTGTTCGGCGTGCAGAGCCAGACGAGCCGAGCCGCCTCGCGCTCGGCCAGCGCCCGGATCTCGCTCGCCGGCTGACGGCAGGCCAGGTCGCTGCGCGGCAGATCCACGACCCTCGCCCCCGCCAAACGCGCCTCCACTGCGAACATGGCGAACGTCGGCGTCGGGATAACGACGGCGTCCCCGGCGCCGACCGCCTGCGTCGTCACGAGCCGGATCAGCTCGTCGGCGCCGGCGCCCGGCACGATTCGGCGGGGGTCGACGCCGAGCCGATCGCCGAGTGCCGCGCGCAGCCGCACATAGGCGAGGTCGCCGTACTCGGTGGCGCGGCGCCCGTCGAAGCCCTCGAGCGCGCCCGCCACGGCCGGCAACGGCCCGCCGCCGAGCGTGTTCATGTCGGCGCGCACGACCGAGCTGACGGCGATGCCCGCCCGCGCGGCGATCGCCTCATCCGACGGCTCCGTCGGGTATGGCGTGACCGGCTCAGGACGCCGGAGGAGGTTCATCACATCGTCGACGCTCCGGACGCCTCCCGCGCGCTCGGCCCGCGCCCGGACGCTCGCCGCGTGCGCGGGCAGGCCCTCGGCCGCGGCGATCGCCTCGACCGTGGCCGAGATGTCACGAACTCCGGAGGGTGTCAGCTGCTGAACCTCGATCCAGCGACCGAACGACTCGACGCCGACACCGCTCCAGGCGCGCGCCGCCGCTCCGGTGGGCAGGACATGGTTCGTGCCCGTCGCGTAATCGCCAGCGGCGATCGGCGACCACGGACCGATGAAGACCGCTCCGGCATTGCGCACTGCGCCGGCGAGCGCATCGGGCCTCTCGCACTGCAGGCTGACGTGCTCGGCCGCCACGGCGTTGATGACCTCGAGGCCGGCGTCGAGATCGGCGACGAGGACGGACGCGCCGTGTCGCCCAATCGTCTCGAGCGCCCGGGGCCCGGTCGCCAGGTCCGCGGCCAGCCGCGGGAGCGCGGCCTCCACCGCGTCGAGCACTGCGGCGTCGTCGCAGACCACGATCGCCACCGAGTCGGGACCATGTTCCGACTGCGCCAGCAGGTCGAGGGCGACAAGGTCCGCTTCGGCGGTGCGGTCAGCGAGAACGATGCACTCTGACGGGCCGGCGGGCAGGTCGATGGCCACCCGGGCGCCCACCGCGCGCTTGGCCGCGGTGACCCACGTGTTTCCGGCCCCGAAGATCTTGTCGACCGCCAGGCTCGATCCGGTGCCATACGCAAGCGCGGCGATCGCCTGCGCGCCGCCGGCCTTGAGGATCCGGTGGACGCCGCTGATCCTGGCCGCGACGAGCACCGCCGGCGGGACCGACCCGTCGCGAGCCGGCGGGGTGGCGATGATGAGCTCGTCGACACCCGCCAGGCGCGCCGGGATGGCCAACATGAGCACGCTGCTCGCGTATGAGGCGCGTCCGCCGGGCACGTAGCCACCGGCACGCGCGATCGGCTGCCATCGACGCCAGGCGGTAACGCCCGGCGCGGTTCGGACGCGTCGCTCCTGGCGCAGCGCGTTCCGCTGCTCGGCGTGATAGCGGCCGATGGAGGCAGCGGCATCCGTCAGCGCGGCCGTCAGCGCCGGCTCGACCGCGGCGCCGTCCCATTCCTCGGCCGACACCCATGGGTCGGCGAGGTCGACACCGTCAAGGCGCTCGGTCAACTCGCGAAGGGCGCCGTCGCCCCCTTCCCGGATCGCGGTGAGGATCTGCGACACGTCGGCCTCGGGCTCCGCGGGCCGCAGCTCGTCCAGCCAGAGGCGACGCGCGTCCGCGTCGAGCGCATCCCAGGCGATGCGGCGGAGGGCGCTCATCGGACGACCTTTTCGATCGGGACGACGAGGATGTCGCGGGCGCCGGCCTCCTTGAGCGCCGGCACGATGCGCCACAGCTGGCTGCGCTCGACGACCGAATGGACGGCAATGAAGGCCGGGTCGGCGAGCGGCATGACGGTCGGCCCAGAGAGGCCGGGGATGAGGGTGCGGATGCGCTCGAGCGCCTCGGCGGGGGCGTTCATCATCATGTATTCCCGGCCGCGTGCGTCGAGCACGCTTCGGAGCATGTCGACCAGGGAGCCGACGCGATCATCGGTATCGGCGATGCCGTTTCGCGCGACGAGCACCGCCTCGGAGGCGAGGAGCGTCGCGATCGGACGCAGGCCGTTCATGCGCAGGGTGCTGCCCGATGCGACGAGGTCGACGACGGCGTCGGCGACACCGAGCTGCGGGGTGACCTCCACCGCACCGCGCACCTCCACCACCTGGGCCTCGACGCCCGCGGTCGCGAGGTACGCGGCCGTGACGCGCGGAAAGGAGGTTGCGATCCGGCAGCCAGCCAGGTCGGCGGTGGCGGCAAGCTCAGCGTCACGCGGCACGGCGAGCACCAGTGAGCAGGCGCCAAAACCGAGTGGCAGCACCGTGCGAAGCTCGCCACCGTGCTCGGCAACGAGGTCCGCGCCGGTCAGGCCGAGCTCGACGAGGCCGTCGGCCACGTACTCGGCCACGTCCTCCGTCCGCACGAAGAGGAGCTCGATATCGGCGTTGCGGACGGTCGCGCTCAGCCGGCGCTCGGACAGCTCGAACTCCAGGCCGGCATTGCGGAGCAGCTCGACCGCCGGCTCCGCGAGGCGTCCCTTGTTCGGGACCGCCAGGCGCAACGGGGTGGTCATCGGCGGGGGCGGCGCGACCGCGCCTGCCTGTCGAGCACAAGCCGATATCCGTCGCGCCCGTACCTGAGCCACTGGTTGACCCGGCTGATGGTGGCGCTCGAAGCGCCGGTGCGCTCGCGGACCTCGTGGTAGCTGGTGCCACGGTCGAGCAGGCGCGCGACCTCCCAGCGGGCCGCGAACTCGCGAAGCTCGTTCACGGTGCACAGATCGCGCAGGAAGCGGAGCGCCTCATCACCATCCCGGAGGATGGCGATTGCGGAGGCAAGCTCACGCGTCGCGTCGCTCATCCAACGATCCTCGCCGGACGCCTGCGCCGATGGCGTGGATGCGTCTCCCATAGTCTGGTGATTCGTCATTGCTTTATCACGCTAAAGCATCAGTCAGCAGTCGTCAACTGCGGTCGCCAGGCGACCGCGGCCAGCGGAGCGCGAACACGGCCTCCGGTGCCTTCTGCTCGAGCTGCACCGAACCGCCCATCGCCGTCATCGTGGCGTGCACGAGGTAGAGTCCCAGACCGAGCCCCCGGCCGGCCGTCAGGCGGTCACGGAAGAGTCGGCGCGCGACGTCGTCGCTGATGCCGGGCCCCTCATCGCGGACCCGCAGTGTCACCCGCTCACCGTCGCGCACCTCGACCTGGATCGCGCCACCCGGCGTCGAATAGCGGTCGGCGTTCGTCAACAGATTCGTGATCGCCTGCTCGCTCAGGTGGCGGTCGCCGAGCACCGACAGGCCGTCAGGCATCTCCACGCGCAGCTGCCGCTCGCAGCCGCGCGCCCGAAGCCGCTCGATCGCGGCGCCGAGCGCCGGGCTCAGCTCGAATGGCTCGCGGCGTGCCTCGACGTGGCCGGCATCGGCGCGCGAATAGAGCTCCAGGCGCTCGAGGATCCCGATCGCCGCATCGACCGACTCGAGAGCCCGCATGCTGTGGCCCGCCGCGCGCGACGTCAGCGCCGGGTCGCGCTGCGCAAGCTCGATCCGCGCCTTTGCCACCGCGAGCGGATTCCGCAGCTCGTGCGCGACGAAGCTCGCGAACCGCGAGAGGCGCCGGCGCTCGTCCTCCTCCTTGCCGATGTCTCGCAGCAGCAGGACCGCCCCACCGCCCGGGATGGGGGTGCCCTCGATGTCGGCAATGACGTCCCGCCCCGACATCGGGATGCGCAGGGTGAGGCGACGACGGAAGGCCTCGCGCTGAGCGCGCACCTGCGGCCAGTCGTCATGTTCAAGCGGCTCTCCCTGCTCGTCGCGAGGCTCGGTCGCCCGGGCCCATTCGTCGAGCGGCCGCTCGACGAAGCTGCGCCCGAACAGGCGCAGGGCGGCGCGGTTCCCGTAGGTCCCGCGAGGCTCATCGTCGTAGACGATCAGCGGCTCGGGGATCGCCTCCGCAACCTCTTCGAGCCGCTCCCGCTCCCGCTCAGTGCCGGCGAGCGCCGCGTCGAGATCGCGCCGTACGGCCTCCAGCCGCAGACGCTCCCCCTCCGCCATCTGCTCCGCAACGTGGCTGGCGGCCAGCGCCTCGCTCGCCAGGCGCCGCGCCGTCTCGACACGATGGACGAGGAAGACGATGACCGGCGATCCGATCAGGAAGGCCGTAAAGCGGATGTAGTCACTCACCTGGAACGGCTGTTCGCTGATTCCGGCGGCGACCACAAGCAGGACGATCGAGGCCGTGAGATAGCCCCAGAGCGCAGCTCGAGCGCCGAGCAGAAGACCGACGACGGCGATCGCCAGCAAGGAAAGGACGGAATACGCCACATGGTCGGCATCGCGTCCGGGAAGGATCCCACCGAGCAGCGATGCGCCGGCCCCGATGGCGGCGCCCGCGGTCGCGCGAAGATCTGGCATGAACCGTCTCACGACCGCGATGGAGCTCCGCTATGGGTGCCGCTGGAGCCTAGCACCCGGCGAGATCAAACCGACGGCCGCCTGCGGGTGGACCGTCGCGCTCGCGCCAGCCGCTCGCGGGCCACCGCGATCCGTCGCCACGGCCCATGCACGCGCCTCGGATCGAGCGCCCGGGGGTGCTCGCCGCGGGCGATCTCGGCCAGAAGCGCGGATGCGCGGTCGAGCTGTCCGGCCTCGGTGAGCAGCTGGACGAGGCTGAACCAACGGCCCGGCTCGGGGACCGGTGCGGCCATGACGCGTTCCACCAGCTCGGTGGCACGTCCACCGCGGCCGGCGCGCCGATGGGCCACGATCGCCGCCCGGTAGTCGGTGAAGCTCGGCTCCACCTCGAGCGATTCGAGAAAGTTGAGGAGAAACTCTGCGTTCTCCGCACGACGCGCGGCGGGACCGCGACGGACGTGCGCGTCGCGGTACTCGCCGAGCAGGACGCGCAGCTCGCGCTCGGCCCACCGTCGCTGCCTCGACCCGAGGGGTTCACGCTCCGCGATCTCGCGCAGCGTGATGGCCCCGCGCAGCTCCTCCCCGGCCGAGACGTATGCGTCTCGCAGGTCTGCGTCGAGGATCTCGTTGAACGGCGGATGCTGCGCGACGATACGCTCGAGGCTGCCAAGCCAGTCGTCGATCCGCCCGCGCTCGGCATAGTGGCGTGCGGCAAAGCGGAGCCAGTATCGCTCAGAGTGGTCGCGCCAATCTTCGCCGGCGATCTGATGCTCGATGATCCAGCGCTCCTGGGCGCTCGGTCCGGCAACGAAGACCGCGGCCGGAACGCGGAATCCGGCCGATGAGCGCCACTGTGGCTGATGCCACGGGCTCGGCTCGCCCGGCTCGAAGCGAACGTGGCGATGCCGGCGTGTCGCCCGCGGCGCCTCGCCGGCATCTAGCGGCCATTCGAGCGTCTCCGCCCGACCGGCCTCGAGCGCGTGGTCGTAGTGCAGCCGACGCAGCGGGTCGCGCAGCTCGGCCCACGCGCGGTTGAGAATCGAGGTTCGGCGCGTTGCGACCTCGGACGACGGCGCCCGGTCGGGGTGGTGCCGCAGGACCGCGCCCCGGAAGGCGGCACGCAGCTGCGCGCTCGAGGCCGTCGGCTCGGTGCCGAGGACCTCGTAGTAGTCCCGAATCTCGGTGCGGGCGGGCGCGGTGGTGGGCATCCGATCGAGTCTAGGGACGTTCGACCGGTTCTGCAGTTCGCTATGCTGCTCGCCATGCCTGCCACGCCCAGCCCGGGGCAGGCCCGGGCCGGCCATCTGCTGATCATCGGAGGCGCGGAGGACAAGCTCCGCCAGCGCCAGATCCTGGCGCGCTTCGTCGCGCTCGCTGGAGGGACTGATGCGCGCGTCGTCGTCATCTCCACCGCCTCCTCGCTGGGAGACGAGGCGACCGAGCTCTACCTGTCGCTCTTCCGCCAGATGGGGATCGGCGACGTGCGCGGCCTGCGCCCGCTGGTGCGCGACGACGCGAACGACAAGCGAGTGGTCGCGGCGGTCAAGGACGCGACGGCGATCTTCATGACCGGCGGCAACCAGCTCCGCCTGTCCAGCGTGATCGGCGGCACCCTGCTCGGCAAGACACTCATCGACCGCCATCGGCACGGGGCGGTGATCGCCGGCACCAGCGCGGGAGCATCGGCGATCGCCAGCTACATGGTCGCCTTCGGCACTGGCGGGGCAACGCCGAAGCAGCGCATGACACAGATGAGTGCCGGGCTCGGGCTCCTGCCGGGCGTGCTCATCGACCAGCACTTCGAGCAGCGCAACCGCTTCGGACGCCTGCTTGCCCTGGTCGCGCAATCACCGGCCCTGCTCGGCATCGGCATCGACGAGGACACGGCCGCCCTGGTCAGCCCGATGGGGATTCTCGAGGTACTCGGCAAGGGCTCGGTCACGATCATCGACCCGGCGCATATCCAGACCGATGCCTACGAGGTCAAGCGCCATCGGCCGATCATGGTCTCCGGCGTCATGCTCCATTCGCTTCCCTCGGGCTATCGATTCGACATCCGCAGGCGCAGGCTCATGGCGCCGCTGCGCCCCGTCAGCGCCACCGACCGCGAGCTCGCCAGCCTCCAGGCGGCGACGAATCACACGCGGCGCCTGATTCGGCGGATCGCGGCCGAGGGAGCCGATGATTCGGCACCTGAGCGTGCCCGCCGTCGCGCGCTGCGGGCAAGCCGCAGGGATCAGGAGGCGAGTGAATGACCGCGCCCGCCAAGCGCTCGACCAGGCGTCCACGTGTCGCCGATGCGCCACCGGGCGCGGTGCCACTCGCCGAGCTGACGGTCGTCGAGACTCGCGTCTACCGCGGCCCGAACTACTGGAATTACGACCCCGCCATCAAGCTGATCGTCGATCTCGGGGTGCTGGAGCACTTCCCGACCAGCACCATCCCCGGCTTCGTCGTGGCGCTGCTGGAGATGCTGCCGGGAGTCGGCCAGCACACCTGCGGGACCGGCAAGGTCGGCGGCTTCGAGACGCGGCTGCGCGATGGCACATGGGTCGGGCACGTCGCCGAGCACATCGCGCTCCAGCTCCAGCGAGAGGCGGGCACCGAGGTCGGCCGCGGCAAGACGCGCGGGACCGGCGAACCGGGGCGGTATCACGTCGTATACGGCTACGGCGAGGAGACGGTCGGCCTGGCCGCGGGGCGCCTCGCCGTGCGTCTCGTCAACCATCTCGTCGAGGCCGAGCTGGGGTTCGACTTCCGCGCCGAGCTCGAGAACCTGATCCTGCTCGCCCAGCGCTCGGCCTTCGGCCCATCGACGCAGGCGATCCTCGACGAGGCGGCGCTGCGCGACATCCCGTCGATTCGCCTGAACGACCAGTCGCTCGTGCAGCTCGGTCACGGCATTCATCAGAAGCGTATCCGAGCCACCATCACGAGCCAGACCGGCTCGCTGGGCGTCGATATCGCGTCCGACAAGAAGTTGACGAACCGACTCCTGGCGGCCACCGGCGTGCCGGTTCCCCGCTCCCAGCTGGTGCGCGACGAGGACGAGGCGGTCGACGCCGCCAGGCGCATCGGCATGCCCGTGGCCATCAAACCGCTCGACGGCAACCACGGCCGGGGCGTCATGCTCAACCTCGCGGACGAGGAGGCCGTTCGAAGCGGATATCGTGCGGCGCGCGCGCAGAGCCGCGGCGGCGCCGTGGTCGTCGAGTCGTACCTGGTCGGGAACGACTATCGCTGCCTCGTCATCGGTGGCGTGCTGCGCGCCGTGGCACAGCGCGTCCCCGCCCACGTCGGGGGCGACGGCAAGCACTCGGTGGCCGAGCTGGTGGAGATCGTGAACGCGGATCCGCGGCGTGGCATCGGCCACGAGAAGGTCCTGACACGAATCACCATTGACGACGAAGCGATCAGCTACGCGCGCGAGCAGGGCTTCGAGCTGTCGGACGTGCCGCCGCGTGGGCAGCGCGTCTACCTCAAGCGGACCGGCAACATGAGCACCGGCGGCATCAGCATCGATCGGACGGAGGAGGCGCATCCGGACAATGTCGAGCTGGCCGAGCTGGCCGCGCAGGTGGTGGGCCTCGACATCGCGGGCATCGACCTGATTTGCCCGGATGTCGGCGTGCCCGTGCGCGAGACCGGTGGCGGCATCGTCGAGGTCAATGCGGCTCCAGGATTCCGCATGCACACGCACCCAACCGAGGGCGAGTCGCAGTACGTTGCCGCGCCCGTCATCGACATGCTCTTTCCTCCCGGCGCCGATGCGCGCATCCCGATCGTCGCCGTCACGGGCAGCAACGGCAAGACGACGACCGCCCGCATGATCGCCCACATCATGAAGGGGATGGGCCGCAAGGTCGGCCTCACCAGCACCGACGGAATCTATGTCGACGGCAGGATCGTCCGCCGCGCCGATGCGTCCGGCCCGAAGTCGGCCTCGATGGTGCTCCAGAACCCGACCGTCGACTTCGCCGTGTTCGAGGTCGCTCGTGGCGGGATCCTGCGCGAAGGGCTCGGCTACCAGCGCAACGACGTGGCTGTCGTGCTCAACGTCACCGGCGACCACCTCGGTCTCGGAGGCATCAACAGCATCAGGCAGCTCGCCGGCGTGAAGCAGGTGGTCGTTGAGGCGGTCCCACGCGACGGCGTTGCCGTTCTCAACGCCGATGACCCACTGGTGGCCCAGATGTCGCGTCACACCTCCGGATCGGTCATCTACTTCAGCATGGATCCCGAGCACGAACGGCTGAAGTTCCAGGCGTCGCGCGGGCGCCGCTCGGTCACGTTGGAGCAGGGCCGCAACGGCGAGATGATCGTGCTGAGGCAGGGCCGCAAGAGCATGTCACTGGTCTGGACGCATCTCATCCCCGCGACCTTCGAGGGCCGGGCACGCATGAACGTGCAGAACGCGCTTGCGGCAACCGCCGCGGCCTGGGCCGCCGGAGCGCGCCTCCACGACATCCGGCAGGGGCTGCGCACCTTCACCACCAGCTACTTCATGGCGCCCGGCCGCCTGAACATGTTCGAGCTCGACGGCTACCGGGTGGTGGTCGACTACGCGCACAATCCGCCGGCGCTCCGCGCGCTCGGGGAGTTCGTCGACCGCCTCACCGAGCCGTCCGCAGGTGGCGCCCGGCCGCCGGTGACCGGCCGACGGATCGGCGTCATCGCCACGGCCGGCGACCGCCGCGACGAGGACATCGTGGAGCTCGGCCAGGCCGCCGCCGCCTACTTCGACGAGATCATCGTGCGCGAGGACGAGAACAACCGCGGACGGCCGCGCGGCCAGACCGCGTCGCTGATCGCCCAGGGCGTCGGCTCGGCCGCAGCCGGCGCCTCACGGGTCGACTCGATCATCACCATCCTCGACGAGCTCGCGGCCACGCGCCACGCGCTCGACAGCGCGCGTGAGGGAGACGTGGTGGTCGTGTGCGTCGACCATGCAAACGAGGTCTGGAAGGAGCTCCAGCGTCGTCAGCACGGCGCCGCCAGTGAAGCGGATGGGCTGCGCGCCGTGGTCGGCGTCGTGGACGCGGACGACGAGATCGACATTGACACATGAAGGCCGTCAGGCGCCGATGAGCTCGCGTAACCGATCGGTGCCGACCGGCTTGAAGCCCTCGGCGGCGAGCCAGTCGAAGAGCTCCGCGCGCTCGACGTGGGCCATCACCGCGCACACGTCCCCGCGCCTCGCGCGGCCGACCAGTGCCTGGGACGCGGCCATCTCATTCGGCAGCGCCTCGATCTCGCCGGTGTAGCCGCCGTCGCGCGCCCCGACACGGAGGAGCTCGTTCATCTCGTCGTTATCACGCCCGCGCAGGTAGTGGATCTTCTCGGCGATGACGAGGTCATCGGCCCCGCCGGCCAGCACACCGAGCGCATGAAGGATCTCGTCGGTGCGGTCCCCGGCGGTCCCGAACGCGAGGCGCACCTTGCGTCGCCTCGCCACGGCCCTGGAGACGTCCATCAGGCCGGCCAGACCCGCCTCGTTGTGGGCGAAGTCGACCACGAAAAACACGCCGCGTCGCTCATAGAGATTCAGGCGGCCGGGGTTGGCGGCCGCGTCCTGCACGAATGATCGAAGGCCGCGCGCGATCCGGGGCGCGGGAATGCCGAGCGCGTCGCAGGCGGCAGCCGCGGCGAGCGCGTTGGCGATGTTGTAACGGGACAGCCCGGCGACCGTGACCGGCAGCTCCGCGGCGGTGGCCAGGCGCCTGGGTCGACGTCCGGCCCCTCGGAGCACGAGCGCCCCCCGCTCGAAGACGGCCGCCCGTCCCCCATCGTCGAGGACGCGCTCCACCCGATCCGAGCGCGGCTCCATGCTGAAGACGTACAGATTGGCCCGCGTATGCCGGTGCATGGCCCAGGCTCGGTCGTCATCGGCGTTCAGGACGGCCCACCCGTCGCGCTTGGTGATCCGCACCACGACACCCTTCACCTCCGCCAGCTCGTCGACGGTGTCGATCCCCTGCAAACCGAGATGATCGGCGCTGACGTTGGTGACCACGCTCACGTCGTTGGTGGCGTAGCCGATCCCGCGCAGCAGGATCCCGCCGCGGGCGGTCTCGAGCACGGCCAGATCCAGCCTCGGCTCCGCCAGCACGCGGCCCGCGCCGCCGAAGCCGGTCCAGTCCCCCGCCTCGACGAGCTCGCCGCGAACGAAGATGCCGTCCGAATTTGTCATCCCCACCCTCAGCCCGCACTCCGACGCGACATGCGCGATCAGCCGGGTCGTCGTGCTCTTCCCGTTCGTGCCCGTCACCGCCACGATCGGGATCCGCGGCCTCGGCAGATGCGACAGCGGGCCGTGCGAGGTGGCGCGCAGGCTCGCCAGCTCGCGTCGATCGGTTGAGCGACCCAGCGCGAGGCGAGCCGCGGCGGCGCCGATCGCCTGGGAGATCGCCCGGCGACGCCAGGCGAAGGCGAGGGCAGTCCGCAACCGGTCGACCGAGCGCCGGGTCGTCAGGCGCGGCTCCGACAGGCCAAGGGCGTTGTGTAGGCGCTTGATGGCGAGCGCGGCGCTCGCCGCCACCTCGTCCGCCTGCCCCGGCCGCTCGCCGGCGAACTCGAGCTTGACGGCCGGGCGCGTGAAGAAGCGGTTCGGGCCGTCGAGCACGCGCAGCTCGACCAGCTCGACGCTGGAATCCGGTTGGGCGGCTCCGCGCGGCATGGGCCTGAGTATATTGGTCGGCATGCCCGACCCGAAAGCGCTGCGGCGCATCGTCGAGACGCGCCTGCCGCGCTACCTTGCCGAGCTCGAATCTCTGGTGAACATCGACTGCGGCTCCTACACGCCCGACGGCGTCAACCAGGTCGCCGCCCTGGTGGCCGATGAGCTCGAGGAGCTCGGCGCGGACGTCGAGCGCGTGGTGCACGAATCGACCGACGGCCGTCCGCAGCTCGGCGATCTCGTCATCGGTCGCCTGGCGGGCGACGGCCCGCGACTCCTCCTCATCGGCCACATGGATACGGTCTTCGATCCAGGGACAGCCGCCGCGCGACCGTATCGGTCGAATGGCGGCCGCGCGACCGGTCCAGGGGTGACCGACATGAAGGCCGGGCTGCTGGCCGGGCTGCACGCGATCGCCGCGCTTCACGAGGCCGGCGAGCGACCCGCGATCACGTTCGTCGCGAATCCGGACGAGGAGATCGGCTCGCCGTTCAGCACGCCCCTCATTCGGCGGCTCGCGCCGGACCACGATGTTGCGCTCGTCCTCGAGTGTGCGCGCGCGAACGGCGACATCGTCAGCGCGCGCAAGGGGATCGCCGACTATCACCTGGACCTCGTCGGGCGGGCGGCGCATGCCGGCGTCGAGCCGGAGAAGGGCCGCTCGGCCATCCTGGAGGCGGCGCACCAGGTGCTGGCCCTCCACGAGCTCAACGACCGGTGGCCGACCGTGACCGTCAACACCGGCGTCATTCACGGCGGCACGCGCCCGAACGTCGTCCCCGAGCGCTGCGAGCTGCAGGTTGACCTGCGCGCGGCGACCCTGGGTGCCTTCGACGCCGCCGCGGCCGAGGTCGAGCGCCTGGCCCGATCCCCGCGCGTCGAAGGCGTGACCATCGAGCTTCGGCGCATCGCCGGCCATCCGCCGATGGAGAAGACCGCTGCGTCCGCGCGATTGGTCGAACTTGCCGTGGCGCTGGCGGCCGAGATCGGCTTCCGCTTGCGCGATGCCGCCACCGGCGGTGCCTCCGACGCGAACACCACCGCCGCGCAGGGCGTTCCGACGCTCGACGGACTGGGGCCGGTCGGCGGCGACGACCACTCCGCCGACGAATGGCTGGACCTGGCCAGCGTGGTCCCGCGTACGACGCTGCTGGCCGGCCTGATCGGAACCATCAGCCAGGGGCTCTAGG
>Ga0136633_1000659_pt1 | contig 26177 bp, 36 predicted proteins | sample AntDrymeUQ832206_2_FD_105494 | JGI IMG/M metagenome (GOLD analysis project Ga0136633, IMG submission 105494) | Polar desert sand microbial communities from Dry Valleys, Antarctica - metaG UQ83 (22.06) | ecosystem: Environmental > Terrestrial > Soil > Desert | place: Antarctica: Dry Valley... | reverse complement strand
CGGAGCCCCGGTTAGTGACGGCGCTCGATGATCTCCTCTGAGGTGAGGTCCCGAGATGCAGTCGGCATGCAAGAGTTCGAGATTGGAGCCTCTCCTCGAGTTCTTTCGAGGTTTGGCGGCGCGCGGATCGCACCTCGATCGACGCGTCGGTGAGGAGCTCGTCAACGACGTCGGCGACGGCTGTGCGGCTCCGCTCGTCGTGGCGGTCGGTGGCGATGCACGGAGTGTTCGCCTGGGTGGCTGACGGTGGCCTCGGTGAGGCCCTATCGATCCCAGGTGACCGGGAGCAAGCGGGATGACTGGTCCTGGGTAAGCTGTTCGGCGACGTCCGGTCGAGTGTTACGAGCTCGGCCGTCGAGTCTTTGTGGGGACGTTGCTAAGGGCAAAGTCGCGAACCTTGCTTGAAATTGAGGAACAAGGAGGAGAAGTAAGGAGTGCGACGGTCAGATGGAAGTTGTGCTGACCCGCCACTCCGACGTGACCACAGCGACCGAGCGAGCCGTCGATGCTGGCCACATGGGTCATCAACCGATCTGCCGGTAGCCCTCGGCCACGGCCGTCTCGAGCATCTCGGGTGGATAGGGCCAGCGGTCGCCGCCCTCGGCGACGGCCTCGACAGCGGGGACGCCGGTATCGTGGAGCTCCCGGATGAGGGTGGCGACGCTTTCGAGCTCTCGCTGCTGGGTACCGGCAAACTCCGGTCCCACCGGCGCGCCGTGCCCGGGAACGAGTGTTGCGCCGTCGGTCACGCGGTCGCGCAACGACGCGATGCGGCCAGTCGAACGGGAAGCACCCCGATCCGTACATCGGCGGTCCAGACTCCTCGAGCAGATCGCCCACCAGCCAGGTCTCGGCGTCGGGCACGTGCAGGAGGAGATCTTTGTCCGTGTGACCGCGACCGAGATAGAGCATCTCCACGACGCGATCGCCGAGGTCGAGCAGCGCGCGCTCGGCGACCAGCTCGGTCGGAGGCGTGATGACGATCTCAGCCAGCGACTCGGGCGTCCCGACCGACTCGACGAGCCACTCCTCCGCCTCGGCACCAGCACCCTTCTCGATCCACTCCACCAGCAACTCCCGCTCGTAGTCGTCCAGGTGCCTGGGCATCAGCTCATGTCCGTAGATGGGAGCCCCGATGTCGGAGTTCGGACCGAACCGGTAGTTGCCGAAGCAGTGGTCGAAGTGGGCGTGGGTGTTCATGATCCATCGCACGGAGGCGGCGCCGAACTCGCACAGGTCGTCGCGAATCTCGTCGGCCTCGCGATGTGAGGATCGGGTGTCGACGACGAGCAGGCCGTCGTTGCCGCGCACCACGCAGACGCTCACGTCGATCGATCCGTACCGACGCTGGTAGACCCCGACACCTACCTCGTTCCAGAGAGACATGAGTGCATCGTAGGTCGCCAGGGAGTCGATGCTGAACCTGCGGATTAAGTGACGGCTGACGGGATGTCGGAAGAGCGCTTCATCGATCCGGCCAACCTCTTCCACCTGAAGCAAGGCGTCCCGCCGGGCAATGAACGGCTCCGGACCTGATGGAGGAACGGCGTTGTCCGGGGGCCCGTCCACTCTCCTCACCGTTCGAGCAGATGGATAACGGGCTTCACGTCCACGATCGGCGTCCCGTCGAGAGCCTCGAGGTTGTTGACCCTGACTCTCAAGCCGGCCCTCGACAAGACTCTGACCCGGTGCAATCCGATCGGGTTCGGCCGGTCGGGTGAACGAGTGCTGAATACGCCGGTTTCCGGGTTCGCCGGATCGCCTCCGGGGTGCACGCGCAGCACGTCACGGTGAGCCCGGTCAAGCCAGGTCAGCACGATGATCTCGACACCGTCCTCGAGGTCACGAAGGCCCTCATCCATGGCCTCCTCGAACACCAGCCAAGCAACGGGCGCTCCCTGTTCACCTTGCCTGGGGGCAGAATCGCGGTCCACCAAAGGCGACTCGACCCATCCGATTGGCTGGAGCTCATACAGATGTTCATTCAATGGCGCCCCCAAGAGCTCATGATCGGGCGCCTCTGGTCGCGGATGGTATCGAGGATAACCAAGGTTATCGCCGGGCGATCTAACGCTGGGAGCGATAACTCATGGCTCGGAGGCCCTTCGCTGAGCACCCCCTGTTTCCTTGTGGGCGGTTAGCTCCGCGGATTCGAATTGCCGACGCAGACCGGATCTTGATGAGGTCGCCGACTGCTGCGACAGAGGGGATCGGCCTTTTCGGCGGCAACGACCTGGCCCGTTCATCCCGGTGGGGCGCCCCGAGCGCGAAAGATCATGTACTGAAAAGTCGCCCAAATGCCTCGGCTGTGGGCTCCGCGCGCGGATCATTGCTCCGTGATCGTCATTCACGCCCTGTGGCCGGCCGGTTCTCGGCTGTGTCTGTGGGCAGAAGATCCTCACCGGCCCGGGACCGCGCTGCCGCGGCGGGGCCGGCCCCCACGGTACCCACGACCGCGGCCGCACCCGTTCGCATGCGAGGTCTCACAGCTGCTTGAGGTCGTGAACCAGCTCGTCGGGCTGGAGCCGGTCCCAGTCCAGGACATCGAGCTCGATATCTTGCTGCCCTCGTCGCGAGACGCGCCCGGGGTGTCCCCTCACCTGCTTCGAGACGAGTCGGTTGAGAGCGCGCCTCTGACCGGAGTGGCGCCCTGGAGCGTACCTGCGACTGCGCTTGCCGCCGAGCACTCGCTCGATCTGCTTCTGTCCTTGCCTCGGGGAAATCCTCCCGGCGTCCGCGTGGACGACTCGGTCCGGTTTTTCCTTGAGGTGGCCCAGCTGGCTCTCGAGCTGGTCGCCCGTGGCCGCGTGCTTCCCACCCTCGAGGAGAGGGGAGTGAGGTGGGCGGCGCGGTGGCGACCGGCGCCGGCGACTGCAGCGGACGCCGCGCGTTTCGAACTGCTTGTCACCGCCATGCCCGTCGTGTGCCGAGCGGAGTACGAGAACGAGGCGAGCCGCGAGGGCCGCCCCCCTCATGCGGTCCTCCACGACTCGCTGGGCTCGCTGGTGGACGCGTGTGCTCGGGACGCGCTGCAACGGCGCACCCTGGTCCCACCCCGACGCGGTCGGCGGAGGCAACCACAGCCTCTTCACGAAGTCTGGCGGGGCGGTCTGGCCTCGGGCGAGCCCTGGGTCGACGGAGATCCCTATGAGCTGGAGCTGCTGCAGAAAGAGCTCGACGAGTGGGCCTATCCCCTCTGGGAAGTGTCTGACCGAGAGTTCAGGACCTGCTTCCGACTCTCGGAGCCCGAAGCACTCGAGTCCCGAGTCGATCTCAAATTCATGGAGGGCGCGCAAGGAGGGGAGGGCCCCTGGCGACTGGAGATCCTGCTCCAGGGCACCGATGACCCCAGTTTGCTCGTGCCCGCCGAGGACGTCTGGGCCGCCGATGGGGTGCTGAATGCGTTTCGCAAAAGCATCGAAGACCCCCACGAGCTCCTGCTCGAAGACCTCGGACGAGCGCTGCGCCTTTACCCAGGGCTCGAGCCGGCGTTGCACAGCTCGGCCCCCACCGGGATGGATCTGGATGCCGGTGGCGCGCACGATTTCTTAACCAGCGCCGCCGCCCCGCTCGAGCAGGCGGGTTTCGGCGTGCTCGTTCCGCGGTGGTGGGGGAGGCGCGACGCAAGCCTCGGACTCAAGCTCAACCTGAGCTACAAGGAGGAAGCGAACGTCGCCCACAAACCCCTGCTCGGCACCGACGGACTATGCAAGTACCGGTGGAGGGTCGCGATCGGCGATGTGGAGCTGACGCTGGCGGAGCTGAGGCGGCTCGCCGCGGCCAAATGGCCGCTCGTCAAGGTCCGAGGTCGCTGGGTGGAGTTGCGCCCCGAAGACCTCGAGGCTGCCCTCGGGCTCTTCAAGCGCGGCGCGGACAAAGGCGAGATGAGCCTCGGGGACGCGATGCGAACCGGGCTCGGGCTGGGTGAGTCGCCCGCGGGGTTGCCGGTCCGGGGCATCCAGGCCAAGGGCAGACTGAACGAGCTGTTCGCCCCCGACGGCGATTCTCGAGTTGCGGTCATGGCGACCCCCGAGGGTTTCCAGGGCGAACTACGTCCGTATCAGGAGCGCGGTCTCGGGTGGCTCTGGTTCCTCGACAGGCTCGGCCTGGGGGCGTGCCTCGCGGACGACATGGGCCTGGGGAAGACTGCTCAGCTGCTCGCGCTGCTGGTGGCCGAGCGCAAGGCGAAGGTGCACCCCCGGCCGGGACCCTCTTTGGTGGTATGCCCCATGTCGGTTGTCGGCAACTGGCAGCGCGAGGCGCAGAGATTCGTTCCCCTCCTCGACGTGCACGTCCATCACGGCGAGCGGCTAAGCGGACGCGCTTTCGCGCGCGCGGTCAAGGCATCGGACCTAGTCGTGACGACCTACGCCACCGCGACCCGCGACATAGAGACGCTCGGGACGGTGAGCTGGGAGCGAGTGGTTCTCGACGAGGCGCAGAACATCAAGACCAGGGCGGCGAAGCAGACCCAAGCGATGCGCGCCCTTAATGCGCGATCGCGCGTCGCGCTTACAGGTACGCCGGTGGAGAACAGACTCTCGGAGCTGTGGTCCATCCTGGAGTTCTTGAACCCGGGGCTGCTCGGATCAGCCCAGGCGTTCAAAGAAAACTTCGCAGTGCCGATAGAGCGGTATCACGATGACGAAGCTGCGGACAAGCTCAAGCGCATTACCGGCCCCTTTGTCCTCCGTCGTCTGAAGTCCGACAAGGCTATCATCAAGGATCTACCCGACAAGTTCGAGATGAAGGTCTTCTGCAATCTGACGCGCGAGCAGGCGACTCTTTATCAGGCGGTGGTGGATGACATGCTCGGGAAAGTCGATGCATCCGAGGGGATGGCGCGAAAGGGCATGGTGCTGTCGACCATCCTGAAGCTCAAGCAGGTGTGCAACCATCCAACTCAATTCCTCAAGGATCGTTCGCAGCTCGCTGGCCGATCGGGGAAGCTCCAGCGGTTAGAGGAGATCCTCGAGGAAGTCCTTTCCGAGGGCGACAAAGCACTGTGCTTCACTCAGTTCGCCGCGCTGGGCCAGATGCTCAAGGCTCACCTGCAGGATCGCTTCGGTCGCGAGACTCTCTTCCTGCACGGAGGCACGAGCAAGAAGATGCGCGACGATATGGTAGCGCGCTTTCAACAGGACTCTGGCCCATCTCTGTTGCTCGTGTCATTGAAAGCTGGCGGTACCGGTCTGAATCTGACGGCAGCGAACCACGTAATCCACTTCGATCGATGGTGGAATCCTGCTGTGGAGGATCAGGCCACGGATCGCGCCTTCCGAATCGGCCAGACTCAGAATGTGCAGGTCCGAAAGTTCATCTGCACGGGCACTCTGGAAGAGAGGATCGACATGATGATCGAGCGCAAGAAGGTGCTGGCGCAACGGATCGTGGGGGCCGGGGAGTCGTGGCTCACCGAGCTCTCGACGGCGGAACTCAGAGACGTCGTGGCACTGGCGGCAGACGCCGTGGCGGGGTAGGGAGCGGCGATGGGTACGGGCTACTACCCCTTCTACCAACCGACGCGGCGTCGTCCGGCGGACGGCATCCGAGCCCGCAGCCAACGGGGAGCGATCGGTGAGACCTGGTGGTCCCAGCGCTTCATCGGCGTCCTCGAGTCCTTCAACATGGGGGGGCGGCTCACGCGCGGCCGTTCGTATGCGCGCAGTGGACAGGTGTTGGAGCTAGCGGTCGGCCCCGGGGAGGTAAAGGCCCTCGTCCAGGGATCGCGCGCCAAGCCTTACCGAGTTCGCATCGAGGTCAAAACGTTAGGCCGAAAGGACTGGAGGCGGGTTGAAGGCGCGATGGCGGCTAGCGCATTGTTCATCGCCAAGCTGCTCGCCGGCGAGATGCCAGCGGATGTCGAGGAAGCCTTCGAGGGCTGCAACCTATCGTTGTTTCCCGCCTCGAAGAGGGAGCTCAGGACTGAGTGCACCTGCCCGGATTGGGAGAATCCCTGCAAGCACATAGCGGCCGCTTTCTATATCCTTGCCGAGCAGTTCGATGAGGATCCGTTTCTGATCCTTGCCTGGCGCGGCAGGAAGAAGGAGGAGCTGCTCGGACAGTTGCGCTCCAGGCGCAGGCCGGTTCGAACCGAGCGGGGGCCGCGTGAGTCACAACCAGCGCTTAAGGACTCCGTCGATCTCGCGAACTGCCTGGACTCCTACTGGGCGTTGAGGTCGGACCTCTCAGAACTGCACCTCGATCCTTGCGCTGCAGGGCGCCCCGGTTCGTTGCTGGTTGAGTTGGGTGCGCCCCCCGAGGAGGCGGGAGGTGCTCACCTGGAAGCTGCGCTCGCGAACGCCTACGTTGCGATGGCGCGGGCGGCCCTAGAACGAGCCTCGGGATCGTTAGAGCTTGATGAGAGGAACTCATGATCACGCGCGGAGAAGACGCCAAGACAGTTAACGGCAGGGTGACCGCATCGGAGGCTTGGTGGGGGCTTGGCCATCAACAAATCCATCATCCGCAGCAGTGGCGGCCGGGTGCCATAGCCATGATCCGATCGATTCGTATCCAGCCAGCTCGTTCAGGCGCTTGAGCCGATCGGGGTAGGTGCGAGCCGTCTTGTCATCTTTATCATCGACGCCGCGTTCTGCGGGGGCTCTATCGCCGTGCCGCTAATCGTCCTCGGCGCGAACCGCCGTGAAGCCCGAGTCATCTCCTAGGTGGAAGAAAATGCGGCCTTTCAAGGAACCGTCGTCCTCAAGTGCTGCCCAGCCCCGGCCGATGGCACGATCACATTCGTCGCTGCCGTCCCACGTGAACTCGACGAACGGCCGCCCCTCTCGCCGCTGGTGGTGGCAGTCCATCCACCCCTCGACCGCGATGAACCGGAACTGACCCGACTGGCCGGCGCTGAACTGGATGAAGGCAGGCCCGACGAGATCGATGGCCTCCTGATCCCAGAGGTCCATGTCGGTGATCCGCCACCTTCCGAAGAGGCTCATCGCTGTTCCTCCCTGCGCTCGCTACCTCAAACTGTGAAATCTATTCTCAGCGTCCTGCACGAAGAGGCGCATCCCCGCGCGGCGTGAGTCGTCAGAACGCACCTCCACCATCTGGTCACTATGCGACGCGCTGTCCGTGGGGACCGCCTCGCCCCAAGCATCGAGCAGCTTGCCGAGTGCAGCCGGCGTGCCCCCTAAGATCCGACACGCGACTGTCCCCCCGAAAAGTTCCCGCCTCCCCGTGCCGGCCCTAGGCGATCGCCTCTGACTAGCTCGCTAATTTGCTGTGCGCTGCTTCCTTCCTTGTTGCGTCCGACTGACGGATCACGCGCGCCGTGCTGGGAGGCCAGCCAGGTGTCGAAGGTCGTCGGCGCGATCCTCGCATCGGGGCCCGGCAGCAGGACGTCTCCGGCCATCTCGGCGCTGAAGGGAACGACGTCCCCACTCGGGACGCCGGAGGTCCTCGCCACGGGCGGCGAGCGTGCGGCGTGCCATGTCGACCAGATCCTGGGGTTAAGGTGCGGCGAGCTCGGGCGCGCGGCCTTGCGGAGCGTCGGTCGCGATCTCTGTGAGGACCTCGGCGACGTCTGTTACTGCGACGGGCTGGACGAGGAGCGGGGCGGCACGGTCGCGACGCCACCCTTACGGGTCCAGCCGACGACCATCCCCGCGAAATCGTGAAACTGGGTGGCGCGAAGGATGGTCGACGGGACCGGGCCGGCCTCGACGAGCTCCTCCTGACGTCTCTTGCCGGCGTAGTGACCGTTGTTCTCGACGCGATCCACGCCGACTATGGAGAGGACCACGTGATGCCTCACCCCGGCGCGTCGCTTGGCCGCCAGCAACGCTCGGTAGCCATTCCGAAGAACTCCCGGGCCAGGGCAGGGTCCCCGGCGTTCGTGACGTCAACGACCGCCTCGGCTCCGGCCATCGCCTGAGCGAGCCCCTCACCCGTGGTGACGTCCACCCCGTGGGAGCGCGCAATCACGACCACCTCGTGTCCCGCCCTGGGCAGCAGCTCGATAACATGACGGCCCACGAGTCCGGTCCCACCTACAACAGCGGTTTCGCATGTCCTTTCTCCTTCGTTAACATTGGTTGTCTGACCGGACTCTTCGTGTGACCTTGTGAGGTCTACTCTGTTCTGGAGACTTCCACTTAGGTCACCCCATCGTAGCGCGGTGCTCTTCCCGCCGGCGGAGTAAGAAATTGGCTTCACATGCGTCGCCAGGTTCGAGCGGAGCCAAGCTGTTTTGGGATACCGAATCCTCGGGCGGCTTCTAGATGGAGGACGGCGCCGGCGCATCGGGACGATGGTGAGAGGAGGTATGTCGTGACCGACCCCGAGCTCACGCTCCATTCCATGATCGATGAGCAGGCGCGCGAGTGGCTGCTGCGCGAGTTGCGCTTTCCAGTCCTGGCGATTGTGACGCCGAATGGCGCGCCGAACCAATCGGTGATGTGGTTCGATCTCGATCCGGAACGGCCCGACACGATCGTGATGAACACCAAGAGCGGGCGCGCTAAGAACCGCTGGCTGCGAGAGGGCGCCCGGCTCAGCCTGCTCTTCGAAGACGGGCTCTTCTACTACGCGTTTCAGGGGCGGGCAGAGCTCGACGACGATCCTGACCGCGCCCTCGCGGTCATCAAGGACCTCGCTCGGCGCTACGGCAGTGACCCCTCCACCTTCGACGGTCAGAAACGCGTCACGATCCGGATGCGAGTGGACAAGGTGATCCGCCACGATTGACTAACCCACGGGCGCGTCGGGGGGCCCTTGGGCGCGCCTCCTACCGCCACGATAAAACCGGTCGACCACTTACCCGACGCCACAGTCACGAACATCTGGCGAGTAACGCGACGAGCTCAACCGCGGTGCCCATACCGACCCTCTCGCCATTCCTGGATCGCGCCAGATGCATCGCTGGCTGTGTCCCAGATCGCCGAGTTGACCGGCCTGCTCCACCCTGCCCGGCCGGCCGCAGTGTATCGTGGTCTCAGCGGAGGCGCGGGCGGGTGTCGCTGCCTACTAGCCGTCATGCAGGGAGGTCGCCGTGAGCACCGAGTTCTTGTTGACATCGCTCATTGTCGTCGCCACGCCGGGTACCGGCGTTCTCTACACGATGGCGGCCGGTCTTTCGCGTGGGGCCCGCGCGAGTGTCGTCGCTGCGGTCGGATGCACCCTTGGCATCATTCCCCACATGGTGGCGGCGATCACGGGTCTTGCGGCGCTGTTGCACACGAGTGCGATGGCATTTCAGATTCTCAAGTATCTGGGTGTGGGCTATCTCCTGTACATGGCGTGGACCACACGAAGGGACAAGGGCGCGCTAACGGTGGAGAAGGACACCGCCCCCCGCTCGACGAAGAAGGTGATCGCCGCCGGCATCCTGATCAACATCCTCAATCCGAAGCTCACGATCTTCTTCTTCGCGTTCCTTCCGCAATTCGTGAGCGCCAAGGAGCCAAGTGCGATCCTCCGCATGGTCGAGTTGAGCGGCGTTTTCATGCTACTCACGTTCGTCGTCTTCGTCGGCTACGGGAACTTCGCGGCCGCGATTCGCAACCACGTCATTTCACGTCCTCGGGTGCTGACCTGGATGCGCCGCGTCTTCGCAGGCGCGTTCGTCGCCCTCGGCGCCAGACTGGCCGTCACCGATCGGTGACGGCCCCTCGCCTCGGATCATCCCCACGCCACGTCCCCGGAGATTGCACGGATCGTAGTCTGCTTAGGCAGCTCTGATCTTGGCTTTGTCGCCGGAACGCCAACTGTTCGGTTCGGGTTAGCGAGGTAACTCATGTACTTTCAGCATGCGAGCGAGATTTGGAGAGACTTTCCTGAGCTTGTACCCGGTGTGCTCTTCGCCGACAGAATCACCAAGGATGTCTCTGTCGTTCGGCGGCTCGCTTGCCGCTGGAGTGGTTGGTCTGGTCGTCGGCGGTATCTGGAGCGACGCGGCGGGCCTCAGGCGTTCGGTGTGGCAGGGGGTGGCGTGGTTCGTGATCGGGCTCGTGATCGCGGGGCTGGCGCCGTCGATGTGGGTGCTGATCGGGGGCCGCGTTGTGCAGGGGTTCGGCGGCGGGCTGCTTTCGGTCGCGCTCTACGTCGTCGTCGGCCACTGCTATCCGGCGAGGCTCCATCCGAGAATGTTCGGCGCGTTCGCCGCGGCGTGGGTCGTTCCGTCGATCATCGGGCCCCTCGCTCACCGGCCTCGTGGTGACGCAGATTGAGTTGGCGGTGGATCTTCCTCGCGATCGCACTGCTTGCCGTCCCGGCGGCCTTGCTGGTGCGACCTGCGCTCGCGAACTTCACGGGCGATCCGTCGCGAATGCCTGCCCCAGACTCTCGGCGCAGGATCGCGTGGGCGTTCGGCGCCGCCGCGGGCGTGAGCGCACTCCATTACGGCGGTCAGCAGCGAGGTGTGGTCGCACTCGCCATCGTTGGAGCCGGAGTCGTCTTCGTCGCCCGCTTCACCTCGCGTCTGCTGCCCCCGGGCACGGCGCGGATGCGACGGGGGCTGCCTTCGGTGATCGCGCTGCGCGGGATCGCCTCGGCGGCGTTCCTGGAGGCAGAGATCTTCGTGCCGTTGATGCTGATCCGCGAGCGCGGCCTCTCACCGGCGGGCGCGGGGGCGACGCTCACGCTCGCTGCTCTCTCGTGGTCGGCGGGTTCTTGGTACCAAGGACGCGATGGCCGGCCGCTGCCAGGAGTGCGGCTGCTGCAGCTAGGTATGACGTTCATCGGGCTCGGGATCGCGAGGACCGGCTTGGCGCTCATCCATCCGTTCCGATCTTTGTCGCGATGGTGGGCTGGGGGATTGCGGGGGCCGGCATGGGACTCGTCTATCCGACGCTCTCGGTGCTGACGCTCGAACTCTCGTCGCCCGACGAGCAGGGGACGAACAGTTCGGCGCTGCAGCTCTGCGACTCCCTGTTCGCAGTGTCGGCGATCGCACTAGGGGGCTCTTTGTTCGCCGCCCTCGTCCAAGACTCGCCGATCGCCGCCTTCGTGTCGTTGTTTGCGATCGGATCTGCGCTCGCACTGGCCGGTGCCGTGCTCTCGAGTCGGGTGCGACCGCAGTTGCGAGCCTCGCTGGGACACCAGAATTCTCGATCCTTCCGCGGCTGATCTCGCTGATCGAGTCTAAGGGCAAAAAGGGTCGGCCTATGATGGCCGCTGGCTTGATCGCAGAGAAGGGAACTCAGTGACGGCGATGGATGATTTCGACGAAGTGGTTGAACAGACTCACCGCGCTTTGGCCGAGTTCGTGAAAGGCAACCCTGAGCTTATGAAGATGATATTTTCCCACAGGGAAGATGTAACCCTCGCGAATCCCTTCGGCCCTCCCGCATGTGGGTGGGACCAGGTTGCTGCGACGATGGATCGCGCTGCATCGTTCTACCGAGATGGCGAGGTCTCTGCCTTCGATGGCGTATCGAGGAACGTAACTCCCGATCTTTCCTACATCGTGGAGGTAGAGCGATACAAGGCCAAGATTGCGGGAAGCGAAGACCTCGCCCCATGGGCTCTGCGGGTCACGAGCATCTTTCGGCCTGAAGAGGGCACGTGGAAGATTGTGCATCGGCACGCGGATCGAATCACGGCGGTTCAACCGCCCGAATCGGTAGTTCAGAAATAGATCTTGAGGCGCCCGCCGCTTTATGGAACCACCGACCCGCCCACAGCAGATTGGGGCGCACCGGCTGGCATCTCCAGTGCACCCCAATCCTCATACAATTGAACTCTTAGAAGACCGCCAGGCCAGAGGCGCCGTCGGCAACCGGAAGGTCACCTTTGACTACACCTAGGGAATGGAGTCCGCCGCCGTCCTCTATCTCAAAGGCGGCGACTGCACCGGTTCCCCTGAGGAGTAGGTAGAGGTAGCGGCTGTCCTCGCTGAGGGCGAGGTCCACAGGTTGGCTCAGAAGCCCCAAGAAGGCGGCCTTGCCATCGATCAGGCGGACCTTTCCAGTGGAGGTGAACCTGTAGCTGGAAATTGTGCCGCTACCGAAGTTTGCCGTGAAGGCGTAACGACCGTCGTCCGTGACCACGATCCAGCAAACATCCGTCTGCCGGTTGGGCACCGAACCACTAATCACTCGTAGGGACCCCTTGGAAGTCATCCGATAGGACGAAACCGCGGATGTGCCCGGTGCCGCGTTGAACGACTCGGCGACAACGAGCTTGTCGTCCTCACGAAATGCCAGGCTGAAAGGACGAAGGCCGTGAGACGCTATTCGCCTCGGTGTGGAGCTCGTCAGGCCGTCGTCGCGGACCCTGTACGAGTCGATGGCGTTTTCCGGAGGCAACAGCACGTTGGTCGTCTTCTCCGTGACGAGAAGCCGGCGACCGTCGGGGCTGAACTCCACTTGGCCGGGGACTGCGATCGGCGAGCTGAGCAACCTGAACGAGTCCGGTATCTCCGTCAGAGTACCGTCGGAAGCTACCTTGAAGCCCAGAATTCCGTTGCCGGCGACTGAACCGTCTAGAACGTAGAGCAGATCGTCGTGGATGGTCAGGCTGTTTGGCTGATCTCCTGCGTACACCTTTTGCAGGAACGTTAGGTCCGTTCCGTCCACGGAAAAGACCGTGATTTCGTCACTGCCTGCGTTGACTGCATACAGGAAGCGATGGTCGCTACTGAGGCGCAAACCACCTTGCGTGTCGAGATCGACCCCGATCCCGTTCCCGCGTGTGGATATGCTGCCGACCTTCGACAACGCGCCGTCGGCCGCACGACTGTATCTGATTATCCGATTGTCGGCGGTGGCGTTGGTCATAGCGAACGCCGCGCCTGTCTCCGAAGCGCGTTGCGCTAAGGCTTTGTTGGTTGAGATCGATCCTTGTGCCTGCGGGATCGTCCATAAGCTTACGAGCACGACCAGAGATAGGACGCTTATGGCCAGTCCCTTGAAGCGACTGACCCGTGTTCCGCTCTTGTTTATTCGTGACGCTCTTTCCATTATCTCTCCTCCTCCTGCAACCAGCAGGTTCCGACTTCAAGAGTGACTTCACATGTTTCGAAGGCAGAGGGGCGCCCAGCTGCCGCAACCTCCTTTGCAGGGGGTGTGTGATCGACCTTACAAGAGACGTGACTTATCGATAGCAGTTTTTACCGTATCCGAGACCTTGTCATCGAAACGTAACTTCTTGATGCGTGAAGCGCACTAGCCAGCGACCTTTTCCACGCAAGGAGCGCTGACCGCTGCTGAGGTGGAGAAGATCGGCCTAGATCCTGCTGGGCCCGAGGGTGATCCACACGCGGGGGTCGGTTCAGCGACAATTGGACCGCCGAGACCACCGATCCGACGTTCAAACGGCGACATCACAGTTCAACAGGGCGAAGTTACGGTTTGGCGAAAACAATCCTCGTCGGGTACAGGGTCGGCTGCCAGGCAATACTCCGCTTCTTGGCCGAGCGAGAAGGGGGGATAGGCGTCAAGGTGTGCTTTGGGTGGTTGGTTGGCAGGACGTCGACGAGCCCCGGCCGTCCATACGGCCCTGGCTGCGGCTCGGTGTTCGACATTGGGCGGGCGGCTGGAGTGGAGGTGTCGCGTTCTTGTTTCCGAGAACCACCCCTTCACCAGCGACTTCGAGCGCACTGCTGGCGACTCGCGAACGCGCGTCAGAGCGGAGGTGCGAACTGTCGCCGACGTTGGGCACTTCAACAATCTGCGCGAGCCGCTCGTTCTGAGGAGTTGGGGGCGCTCGCAGGCCACGAGGCAACGTGATGCGCTTCTCTACTCTGTCGACGATTCTGCGGGAGATCTCTGAGCGATTCGGCCCTCGCCGCCAGACGCGCTTTATGGAGGAGACACCGTTGACCCAGGGTGCCATTCCAGCAATGGGTGGAGTTGCGGGGCCGGCTTCTCAGCGGCTAAACGGCACACCCAACGCAGAGGACGGCCCACGGGAGGATCTCTAACCGTTCCTGCGCTATGTTCATGTGGCACTTGTCACACGAGCCGTAGCTTTCTTCCTCGAGTTTCGCAAGTGCACGGTTCACGTCGGCGAGCGTCGCCTGAAACTTGCTGTGGGCGTCGACCTGCACTATGCGCTCGACTGCGATGCTGGTGCCCTCGCCTACACGTTTCCCGAACGAGATCCCACTCTGCTCCTCCGGAGGGGCCGACATGCGCACAAGCCGGTCTTCTAACTCGGCTTTCTTAGCCTCCAGAGTCGCTGTGACGCCGCCCATGCGCTCATTATCGCCGAGCCGAAACGATACCCGACGCGACGAGGGCGCTCCGTCGGGGGCCGAGAACTCAGGCAGGCCTGTGTGCATCGATGATCCCCTTGAGCAAACCCTTCGGTACTTCGTCACGGCGAGGGGGGCGAAAGCGCGACGATGATCGCCGACCAGAGCAGCGACCGGGTCACGAAGTAGCCTGCAGGGTGCCCGCGCAGGGCCTCGATTTCTGAGGCCTGGGTAAAAAGCCGCACCGCATCCACCATGTAGCTGATGGGCCGGTTCTTGGCGAACACCTGAAACCAAGTGGGCATGGACTCGACCGGCACATACGCGCTGGAGACGAAGGTCGGCGGGGGACCATGAGGGCAAGGCCCTGATATTTCGGGGCTACTTCGTTCGAAGAAGGTGTGGGTCTGCAGTCGCCCACAGGCGAGGACCTGCCGCATGAGGAGTCGATGGGGATGATCCGGGATTAGATGGGAGTCGCTACCGGTCGATCGTTTCCCGAACCTGCGGGCCTCTCCTTGGGAAGCTCATCAGCAGCAACAGCGACGAACGCTTCGAATGGGGATTGGATGTGATCGTGAAGGGCCTCGCAGCCACCGCCGAATGAGCAGAAGTTCTGCTGGGTGGGGAATTGCCCTTGTCGGTTGGACCTGTAACGCTCACGCGGCGTTCGAGAATGAATCTTGATTGCTCCGGGCTGGGCTCGGGCGAACAACTCAAGGTGATCGACATCAGCCGAGCCCTTCTGGCGTTTTCCCGCAGTTCTCCTCCGCCGGTCGCGGGATCGGTCGTGGCCCGAAGCTACGGAAGACCGTCGCGCGCTGTGAGTCATACCCAACCGCCCAGTAATGTGAGGTGGAAAAAGCGCCGACTGGCCACCTGATCTGTGACCCCGCTGCCGTTCAGCGACGTCCATGTCTCAAATCGCAAGGTGTTGTGAGTCTGCTTCAGGGCGCGACCGTCACCGGCGCTCTCATTCCGTAATCGTAGTGGGCGGGGAGATGACACCCGATGATGAGTCTGCCCGGATCGGTGAAATCGTAGGTGGTGGACACCGTGGCTCCCGCCGGCACACTTATCTCGCCGGGGATCGCGTCGTGTCGCGCGTGGTTGCCGCGCTCGTGGCGATTCTGAACGGAGGTGTCGCCGAGAATGAACTCGTGGTCGATGGGGTCGCCGTTGTGGATCACGAACTCAACGGTCGTGCCCGCTTCGAACTGATAGCGATCAGGAGAAAAGCGGGAGTGGTTGATCTTCACGACCACCTCGGGTCTGCGCGCCTCGGCGGGCGCGCAGGCGCCCAGGACCAGAACCACAAGACCGAAACCGAGCCGCAACCCGAGTGTCATCGCTTCGGGGACACGAGGCGATCGACGGCGACGAGGACGACCAGGCCGACAAGCCCGGCCCCCACCCAAGCCCACACCGGGGCAGGTTCTTGGGGAACCGTTGCACCGGCCAGCGCGAAGCCCGCGTCCACCGGTGAGGGCGCCTCATGGTCGACGCTCAGCGCGAGGTCGTGGTCGAGCTGAGCGGCGGGCACGTTGATTCGGATGTAGTCGAGCCACATGTCCGTCGTCGGCAGCCATTCCATGCCGCGATCTCCGGCGAGGTCGGTGAGGAGCGGCTCTGTCGCCTCCTCACTGCGCTCCAGCACGAGTCCTTGCGACGAGCCAGGAGCTTCCATTTCCGGCATCAAAGTCGGCTTGGTCTGAGTCAACAGGAAGACGTCGGCTTCGACGATCTCCTCGGGCTGCCGCCCGAGCGCGAGGATGCGGAGTGGCACCCAGGGGCGATCCGTCGGGATCGTCAGGTGTACCGGGATGCCGTCCCCGGATTGGAGGCCTTTGGTCTGGGCGCGCTTCAGGTCGAAGCGGACCGCCATAAAGATGGGACTCCGCTCGGCGTAGAAGTCGAGCACCTCGGGAGCATCGGGTGGCAGGAAGAAGCCGTTGTCCTTGGCCCACTTCCCCACCTCGTCGCCGCCGCCTCGCAGCACGGTAACGTCGAGCGCGCTGACGCGTTTCTCGAGCAAGACCTCCACCTTGTCTGCCGCACGCAGGGTGAGCGACTGGCTCTCCAGTTGGGCTACGGGCGGCTGAACCTCCTCGACGAGACGCTGGAGCGTCCACCTCCCGGCCTTGTTGACGTCTGAAGGCACGTCGGGCAGCGGGACAATCGAGCCAAATTTGCCCCCGCCTGCGCCGGTGAACTCGAACGAGGTGACGTAGTGCTCGACACCGTCGACGTAGGCAGCCAGCGTGGTCGTGCGCACCAGGTTCACCGAGCCGTTCGGTGCGACGAGGCCGCCGCACGCGAGGACCGGCCCCACCGCAAGCGCCGTGATGACAACCGATAGCAGGAGCACCTTGACCGTCCGCATTACCCACCTCTCTCTGTGAGCCCGTTCGTTGCTGGCTAAGACGGGGCGCGCGCCACGGTTGTTCCCACCATCTCCAGAGGTTCGTTGTGGGCGGTAGCATCACCGGACTATGGAGCTGGCGGCCGCGAAGGAACTCTGGGAACCCGAGTCCATCTACCTCAACACCGCCAGCTACGGGCTGCCTCCTCGGCCGGCCTTCGATGAGCTGACCTCGGTGCTCGCCGACTGGCGGGCGGGCAGAACCAGTTGGGAGCCGTGGGGAGAGGCAGCCGAGGCCTCCCGCGGATCCTTCGCCAGGCTGGCCGGGGTCTCTCCCTCGGAGGTCTCGATCGGCACCACCGTTTCGAGCTTCGTCGGACTTATCGCCGGCTCGTTGCCGGACGGAGCGCGAGTGGTTGCACCGAACGTCGAGTTCGCCTCGAACCTGTTCCCCTACTTCGTGCACCCCGACCGCGGCGTCACAGTCGAAACCGTTCCGGCGGCGCAGTTGGCCGACTCCATCGACTCCTCGACAACTGCGGTGGCGTTCAGCACGGTGCAGTCGTCGACGGGGGAGGTCGCCGACTTCGATGCAATCTGCAGCGCGGCTGCAGACCACGATGCGATGACCATCGTCGACGCGACCCAATCGTGCGGATGGCTCCCTCTCGACGCCGCACGCTTCGACTTCGTCGTCGTGCACACCTACAAATGGTTGATGTCGCCTCGCGGCGCAGCCTTTCTATATGTGAGTTCGGATCGTCGTGAGGACCTGAGGCCGCTCGCCGCGGGTTGGTATGCGGGGGAAGACGTGCACGCCTCGTATTACGGGCCGCCCTTGCGGCTGGCGAGTTCCGCTCGTCGCTTCGATACTTCGCCTGCCTGGTTCTCGTGGGTCGGAGCGCGCATCGCGCTCGAGCTCGTAGAGGAAATCGGCGTCGACGCGATCAACGAGCACAACGTCGGGCTCGCCAACGAGTTTCGTAACTCGATCGGGCTCGAGCCGAGCAACTCCGCGATCGTGTCGATCGACGTCGACGGCGACGTTAGCCGGCTCGATCGCGCCGGGATCCTGGCGGCCTGGCGGGCTGAGAGCCTCCGCGTCTCGTTTCATCTCTACAACGACAACTCGGACGTCGACGCGCTACTGAACGCGCTCGAGGCCTGAGGGACGCGACGCGGGGTTCGATACAGGTTATGTCTCCCCCGCGACGACCGACGTCGAGCTCAGCGCCTCCTTGGCGCCGAGCGCGCGCGTTTCTAGCAATGGATGAGACTAGGCAGGAATTGGAGATTCGCGATCTTCAACCCGGTGATGAGGAGGCGGTGCGGGCGGCCACGCTCGCTGCGTTCCGCGAGTTCGAGTCAGCCCTTCCACCGGTGGAATGGGCCAAGTGGAGCGTTCACCTCGCGGATGTCGAGGCGCGTCGCAGGCGCTCGCAGACAATCGTTGCCGTGGAGTGCGGCCTATTCGGAGTAGTCGACTACTCGCCATCTTCGATGTCCGAACTGCGTGTTGGGGCGACTGCGAGGTACCTTCCGGCCGAGTGGGCCGTGCTATCGGCGCTTGCCATCGCACCACAGTTTCGCGGTTCGGGTATCGGCAGGCGCCTGGTGGGGGAGTGTCTGCGGCGGGCGAGACGCGATCGCGAGGCCTCGCTTAGCCTTCTGACCCTTGACGTCATGACTGCGGGGAGATGTCTGTACCAAGGGCTCGGCTTTCGCCTGCATGCCAGAGTGGGCGAGTGGGCCGGACACGAGATGTTCGCGTACGTGCTGCCGCTAGACGAATCTGGGTCCCTCACACCGCAATAAGGTCGCCACCGCCGAGCGCGAGTAAGGCCTACGGAGCGGGAGTAACGGACGCTATTGGGCGCAATGTTTCACCTGGGGCCGACCAGATGGCTAATCGTCTGGAACGCAGTCGCGCGTGGGGGTGTGCGAAGTTTGCGTCCCCGACCACCTTCCAGGTGGTTCCGGCGACAGGTCGAGGGGCTGGTCCGAACGTGTGCGAACATTTGCGTCCTCCGACTACCTTCCCCAGGTGGTTCCGGCGACAAAGTTTGAGCCGGGCTGACCAGGGAGTGTACGCAACCAAGGCCCGCTACCCGAGCGGGGGGGTTGCTGAACCTATTTCCGCCCCCGTGCCCATACCGGAGCCACGCGGGGACGGCCCGGGGTCAAGCGCATCCTTGCCGTGCAACAACGCCTGATTGAACCCGAGCGCAACCCGATCCACCCACTCGGCGTTCCGGTGAGGGTCGACCACACAGTGAAGGCCGAGTCGTTGCTCCGGCCCCTTGACTTTTCCGAATGAACGTTCATACTGAGCGGACATTCATTCAGTAAACTCAGGAGGTAGTTATGGCGTGGACGACGGCCAACATCCCGGATCAGAGCGGTCGGGTCGCGGTGGTTACCGGCGCTAACGGCGGGCTCGGTCTCGAGACCGCCCGCGAGCTTGCCCCCAAGGGCGCCCATGTCGTCCTTGCGGCTCGGAACCAGGACAAAGCCGAGACCACTCGACGCGACTTGCTCACGGAGATCCCCAATGCCTCGCTCGAGGTGCGGCGACTCGACCTTGCTTCGCTCGAATCGATCCATGAGCTCGCCGCGGATGTTCTCGGAGATCAAGTCGCCATCGACCTGCTCGTCAACAACGCGGGTGTGATGGGCACTTCGCGTCGCGAGACGGCCGACGGATTCGAGCTGCAGTTTGGCACCAACCACCTCGGGCACTTCGCCCTCACTGCGCTGCTGATTCCGGCGTTGCTGCGAGGCAGCGCCGCGCGAGTCGTCACGGTCACAAGCACTGCCCGCCACTTCGGGGGCCCGGTGGACTCCAACGACCCCCACCTCCAATCGAACTATGACCCCTGGCGGGCCTACGGACGCTCAAAGATGGCCAATCTGCAGTTCGCAGTCGAGCTGAACCACCGGCTTGAGAACGCCCGGGCTTCGGTGGCGAGCCTCGTCGCCCACCCCGGCTTCTCTCGTACGGACCTCCAAGCGCAGAGCGTGCGTGCCAGCGAGGGCGGGGCCAGCCAGCGCTTTTTCCACGCCATGGTTGGGCGGTTCGGCATGACTGCTCGCGACGGAGCGCTCCCGCAGCTACGGGCCGCCACCGACCCTGCGGCCCGCGGAGGAGAGCTCTACGCCCCCCGCTGGGTAAATTTCGGCCCCCCGGTGCGCCGACCGATAAGCGAACGATCGAAGAAGCCTGGGGCCCTGCGTAGCCTCTGGGACATCTCCGAGCGCGAAACGAGGATCGGCTTGGACATCGGCGCCCTCACCCAGAAGGCGCGCAAGGGGTGAACCCAAGCGCCCCCCGTGTCGATCGCGCCGCTCTGGTTCGCCGAGCACTGCTCGAGCTGGTCGCCGAACGAGGCTTACGAGGGGCCAACATGGCCGCGGTCGCCGAGCGCGCGGGCGTGGCCGTAGGCACGATCTACGTCCACTACGGCTCCAAGGACGAGCTCATGCTCGCCACCCACCATGAGGTGAAGCAAGAGCTTGGACGAGCTGCGGCAGCCACGATCAAACCTGCCGATTCCCCCGCGGAACGGTTCCGCCTCCTCTGGCGCAGCGTGTACGGGCACCTCGCCCACGACCCGGATCGGGCCAGGTTTCTCGTGCAGATCGAGAGCTCCCCCTACTCGGCCGCTCTGCATGCGGAAGGAGCCGCGGACCCCGAAGACGAGCTGAGGCGCGCCGCGGCGGCCTCCGATCTGGCCCCGCTGCTGGCTGACCTCCCCCTGGAGGTGATCTACGACCTCGGGATCGGGCCGGCCGTGCGCCTCGCGGCAGACCCCAGTCAAATTCTCGACGAGGCATCCCTCGAGCGCCTCGCCACGGCCTGTTGGCGAGCCATCACCAAGCCGTAAACGAAGTGCAGGCGAGATCAACAAGGGGCTGGCTGGAATCTCGAGAAGCTGGACGCCGTGCTCGAGCTGGGGCTCACGCGTCGGATTAGTTTCCCCCTACCCAAAGGTCCATGTTTAGCACCCGACGACAGGAGAATCGAGATGACCGAGAGTGAGAGGACGACACATATCAGCCGGGTCGGGACGGTGATCATTCCCGTCGCGGACCAGGACCGGGCCCTCGAGTTCTACGTGGGCAAACTCGGATTCGAGAAGCGCCTGGACGGTCCCTTCGGAGAGGGCGGCCGCTGGATAGAGGTGGCGCCGCCGGGCGCAGCGACGACGATCGCGCTCGTAGCCACCGGCGCGGGGGGTCCCGCCGGAATCGAGGTGAGCTTGGCGACTCAGGACGCCGCCGCAGATCATGCGGAGCTGCGAACGAAAGGCGTCGAGGCCGACGCGGAGATCATACGCATGGATTACGTGCCGCCGATGTTCACTTTCCGAGATCCAGACGGCAATAGGTTCCGGATGGTCGAGCGAGACTGACACCCTGGGCTGCATAAGAGCGGCCGATCGGGCCATGGGAGCTCGTCGGGCCTCTGGAGCCGGTGGAGCTTGACGGGCCTTCGCCTATTCAGGAGTCCATGTTTGAAGGGACGACTTCTCGAAGACGCGCTATTCCCTCATCTATCGCTCCATTCGAGAGGCCGCCGTAGCCAAGCACGAGCGCGGGTGTGCCTGAGCTTCCGGGGAAGCGATGCTCTCCCATCCGATACACGCCCACCGATCGTGCCGCGGCTGCCTGGACGACCCCCGCCTCATCCATTCCGGGCGGCAATCTCACAACGAGATGCAATCCGGCAGCCACACCTTCGACCACCAAACCGGGCAGATACCGGCTGAGAGCTGCCAGCAGCGCATCTCTGCGGGACCGATACAAGCTCCGATTGCGCCGCAGATGGCGATCGAACGATCCGGCTAAGACAAAGTCGGAGAACGCAAGTTGGTCCACAATGGGCGAGCCCATATCGTCATACAACTTTGCTTCGGCGACCGCATCGACCCAACCCGAAGGAAGGACGAGCCATCCGAGGCGGGGGCTCGCCGGGCGCGAGCGATTTGCTCGCCGATCCCGCGTAGACAACCCTCTCGGGTGCGAGACCCTGGAGCGCACCGATGGGTTCCCGGTCGTACCGGTACTCCGCGTCGTAGTCGTCCTCGACAACTATGGCACTGTTACGTTCGGCCCAGGACCGGAGCGCAGCGCGGCGTTCTGGTGCGAGCACCACGCCGGTGGGAAACTGGTGGGCGGGGGTCACCAGCGCGGCATCCGCATCCGAGCTTGAGAGGAGATCGGTTCGCAGGCCCCTGTCATCGACCGGCACTGCAAACGGTTCAAGACCTGCGCGTGCGACGATTGTCCGCTGGCCTGGATGACATGGATCCTCCATTGCAACGCGGCGCGCGCCTCGGTCTTTTAGTGCCCGGCACACAAGCGAGAGCCCCTGCGAGAACCCCGTGCAGATGACCACCCGACTGGGGTTTGCAACGACGCCCCGGACCCGCCCCAGGTAGGCGGAGAGCACCGACCTAAGCTCGGCCGAGCCGCGCGGGTCACCGTAGCCGAAATCGAGGTGAGGTACCCCGTGGAGAGAGCGGCGGGTCGATGCGAGCCAGGCCTGTCTCGGGAAGGTGGAAAGGTCGGGGACGCCGGGCCGAAAGTCGTATTGGAGCCGTGTGGTTCTGGGCTCCCTAACATCCTCGGGAGTGGCAGCGAGGCGGGCTGATGCAACTCGCGTCGCAGAGCCCGGCTGCGCCACGAGGTAGCCCTCCGCAATGAGCTGATCGTAGGCTTCGACGACGACACCTCGCGAAACTCCGAGATCGTGGGCCAGGGATCGCGTGGAAGGGAGAGCGGCATTCGCAGGGCGTTAGGCCGGAGCGGATCGCGCCGCGAAGCTCTCGTTCGATCTGGACGTGCAGCGGCGAGCGCGCCCGGCGATCCAGCGAGATCAGCAGCTCTTGGGCTCGACTGGTTCTCTCCAAATCTCTCAAACAGGACCTTAACAGAGGGCCGCCTCACCCCTAGGCTCAATACTTCGTTGCTTCTCGCAGAGAAAAGGGAGCGTCCAGACTGGAGAGTAAGTTCGCAGCTATCCAACCTGGCTCCGGGCGCCCCCGGGCCGTGCTCCTTGCGGCCGCACCGCCGGCCGTGGCGATCTGTGTCTTCGGCACGATCTACGGTGCCGCAGCGAGTGCCTTCGCTACTCCGGCAGAGATCATCTTGTCTCCCTGGTGATCTTCTCCGGCGCAGTTCAATTCGCGCTTCTCGGCTTGCTGCTTGCGGGGGGTTCGCCCCTGGCCATTCTGGCGACGGCTGCGATGCTCAACGCGCGCTACGTTCTCCTCGGCGCCGCGCTGAGGGGCAGGCTGCGGCAGCCACGTCTCCGCCGCGCTCTCTTGGCTTGGTGGCTGCTGGACGAGACGGCGGGCCTGGCTCTTGCGTCTGGCGCTGGTGCGGCCCGCGTGATGCTGCTATCAGGGATCCTCTGCTATTCGGCCTGGGTCATCGGGACGACGCTTGGCGTAGTGGGAGCTTCGCTCGCGTCGCTTCAGGGCTTGGCAGAGGCGATTTTCCCCGTCCTGTTTGTGGGGCTTGCTGCCCTGTCCATCGTGAACCGCACCGCAGCAATTCGAAGCGGGAACGCGGCGCTGGTAACCGTCCTTCTGATTATTGTTTTTCCACAGGCAAGAGGTCTGGCACCCGTGATCGCCGCCCTCGCGGTCGTCCTACCCGAGGCTAAGCGATGAGCCCTTGGCTGATCGTCACATTGGCCTTGCTGACTTATCTCAGCAGAGCCGCGTCGCTGGTGCTCCTCCCAAAGCCATCACCGCGCGTGGAGCGGGTGGTCTCCCGCGTCCCGGCCCCATTGTTCGCGGCATTTGCGGCGAGCTCGTTGTTGACGTCATCCCGGGATCCAGCGTCCGTGGAAGCGTTTACCGCGGTCCTGGTTGCGGTGGCAGTCGCGGTCGCGACCCGGACGAGGTCGCTGCTGGTCATTCTTGCAGCGGGTCTGGGCGGCTACCTCCTGGCAACAGGTGTCCGCGCTCTGGTTTGAGATCTCACAAGATGAATATCTTGAGTGGCCGGCCGCGCACATCTTCAGCCCACTGTCGCCACAGGCCGCGGGCACATCGAACTAGCGATCAAAGCTCGCTTTCCACTCCATAAAGCCAGGACGGGACAAAGTAATCTGACGTCGCCCGCGATCGGCTCTCTAGATCTAGAGGCGGCGCGGCATGTGGCGACGAACGCGCACCAGCATGCGCACCATCTCCTCCCCGAGCTCCTCGGCCGGAGCCCTTGGGTTGTTGTAGAGGACATACTCCTTGGCAACCAGCGTGGCCAGGTAGTCGAGCAGGGAGCTTTCATCCTCCTTGACTAGTAAGTAGTCGGGATGGCGGTCGTTGTAATAGACGATGCTCTGGTCTTCGTCGAAGCGGCTCCGGGCGCCGTCGGGGTTTGGGTCTGGAGCGATGTCCGGCAACGGGCGTGTCGTGCGACCGGGTTTGGCAGACGAATTGGCCTCTGGTTCAACCGGAGGCGGCGGGGGTTGGGTGACCGATTCGAACGTCGGCGGCTCCTCGGGCAACGGAGTCGGCTGTAGAGGAGGTCTCTCCCCGGATTCAGAACTCTCAAGCATGGCGCCGTTGCCGCTCTCCGACCCTACTGCTGTTCGCATGGGATTGTCGATGTCGTTCAGCTCCTTGAGAACCCGGCCGAAGATCTTCCTGACCGCGTCCGCGAGCCGATCGGCGGTCTCCTCACCGACGTCGCGGGCGACCTGCTCAAGGGTTTTCACGACGACAGGTTCGATGGCCTCCGCCGCTCTAACGAGCACTGGAAAAGCATCCCTGTCCCGGAGCAAGGCGCGCCGCCCGGCGGTCTGACGCAGGGCGTCGAAGGCGATCTGGCCGGAGATCTGGTCGCTGTCCCACGGCGCGCCGGCGAACTCGTCCAGCTCGCTGAGGTCGTCGATGATCGTGGTCCCACCCGCCCCCACCACCGCAACGCGCCTCTTCTTGTCAGGGCGGGGCGATACGTAGAGGAAGAACTCGATCTTGCCCAAGTTAGAGTGGCGGGCCGGGAGCTCGAGTCGCACTCCGTCGGGCTCTTCCGGCGTCACCATCACGGGATGTCGGCCCTCGGTAACCTCGATCACATAGTCGCCGCGCGCGAGTGCCACCGCCCGGCGGCGGCGCAGGTAGTTGACCACCTTGTTCTGGGTGAGTACACGGAGTACATCTGGATCGAGACCGTAGATGTAGACCGTTGTCCCAGGCTGACTGCGTGCCCTCCTGCGCTCATTGGACACGAGCTCGGCCGTGGCACGTCCACGCTCCAGTCGAAGAGCAAGCGTAGTTCTCGATCCTCGAGGGCAGGTGATTATGTCGCAGCGCTCACCGAGCTGCTGAAACGCGAGGATCCCGATAGCTTTCTCTCCCAGCGTTCGCGGGTCACCCGCCTTCGTGGAGTCAAACAGGCTCCCCGTAATTGCGCGTAACCGTGCAGCATCCATCCCACGTCCCGCGTCGTCGATCGCCAGCATGGGGTAGCGGCCGCGCCGGCGCAGCATGATCCGGATGGGGCCTCCCCGCATCTCTGCCTCTGAGTACTCGTCCGCAGCATTGGACACGAACTCGTTCAGGGCGTCCTTGGGATCCTGGTAGGCCTGACCCGTCACCAGTACGGCCTTGGATAGATTGCCGATGCGGAGGCGGATCTTCTCGGTGGGCATGCCCCGATGGTAAAGCGACGGCCGCGCCTTCTTGTGGATTGCTCGAGGGAGAGCTGGGCGGCCCGATTCGCATTTGCGGCAGCTCAAGTTGGATTTCAGGAGGCTCCGGTGGTTTCAGCATCGAGGACTGCTGGCATCTCGGCGACCAGAGCAGTGGCTAGTCTTCCTTGAGGGCAGGTGCCCAGTGTGCCCCTACCGCGAGCAGGGCGGCGAGCACGGCGACGCCGGCCAACGCAATCGGCAGGGTGGATGCTGAGGCCACAATGCCCACGGCCGCGGGGCCGATGAGGAAACCGAGATACGCGATCGTGGTGACGACCGAGACAGCGCTGGCGCGCATCTCCGCTGCTGCGCTCCGGCCCGCAAGTGTGATCAGCGTCGGAGCGCACACAGAGGTGCCGAGACCGGCAAGACCGATACCGAAGAGCGCGAGAATGGTGCTTCGGGCGGTTGCACCCAGCAGCGTCCCGGTGGCCGCGACCCCTGCCCCGACGGCGACCAACGCGCGCTCGGAGACTCGGCTCGCCAGTTGATGTCCGAGTAGCCGACCGATCAGCGCCGAGGCGGCGAAGAGCGCCGGCCCCAGCGAGGCGAAAGCGGCTGAGCTGTTCAGGGTTTCGTGCAGATGCACGGCACTCCAACTCTGCCAGGCACTCTCAACCAGATAGGCGATCGAACAAAGGCCGCCGATAATCGCCAAGGGCTTGGGAACGCGCAGGTCGCGGGCGCGTCCCTCGGACACCGATGCGGGTGGAGGCGCGGCCTCGATTCGGGAGAGTAGGAACGCGCTCATCGCAAGAACGGCCGCCGTCGCGCCGAGCACGACGGCAAGATCGGCGTCGAGGCCTCGGAGGAGTCCTGTCAGCAGGCTTGCAACAACAACACCTGCGGAAAACGGTTCTCCTCACCTTTCCGTGGGTAGCTGGATGGTAATCCCGCCGCAACAGAGATAGATCATCGAGATCAATGCCGCCGCGGAGTGGTGACCGTAGCCGCGGTGG
>Ga0136633_1000658_pt1 | contig 26184 bp, 34 predicted proteins | sample AntDrymeUQ832206_2_FD_105494 | JGI IMG/M metagenome (GOLD analysis project Ga0136633, IMG submission 105494) | Polar desert sand microbial communities from Dry Valleys, Antarctica - metaG UQ83 (22.06) | ecosystem: Environmental > Terrestrial > Soil > Desert | place: Antarctica: Dry Valley... | reverse complement strand
GATCAACACGTTCTGCTTGGTGCTCTGGAGGGTCTCGATGATCGCCTCGGCGACCTTGCGGTCGGGAGCCAGGATCACGCCGATGCCCTGCGTGCCCTCGAGCAGCTTGATCACGACCGGGGCACCGCCGACCCGCTCGATCGCCGGGATCACGTCGGCGCGGTCGCGCACGAAGGTGGTCGGCGGCATCACGACGTCGTGGCGGGAGAGGATCTGCGAGGCCCGCAGCTTGTCGCGGGAGTTGCTGATGCCGGCCGCGGTGTTGGGCGTGTAGACGTCCATCTGCTCGAACTGCCGCACCACCGCCGTACCGAAGTAGGTGATGGAGTTCCCGATGCGCGGCAAGATCGCGTCGTAGTCGGAGAGCTGCTTGCCCCGGAACTGGAGGTCGGGCTCGTCGCCGCTGAGGTCGATGCCGAAGCGCAGCGTGTTGAGGACCTTCACGGTGTGACCACGGTCGAGCGCGGCCGTCCGAAGTCGCTGCGTACTGTAGGCGCGCGGTGAGCACGAGAGAATCGCGAGCTTCACAGCAGAAAGCCCCTGACCTGAGAGGATGGAGTGGTGGCGGGATCGAACACTGACTCAGCCTCACACACCATCGCGGGCTGGCGGGAATGGGTCGCCCTTCCCGACCTCGGGGTGCCCTGGCTGAAGGCCAAGCTCGACACCGGCGCCCGCTCCTCGGCCATCCATGCCTTCGACATCGAGCCCTTCGATCGCGAGGGTGAGGACTGGGTCCGCTACTCCCTCCACCCGTGGCAGAAGACCGCCGACGAGGCGGTCGGTTGCGAATCGAGGATCATCGGGCGGCGGTCGATCCGCAGTTCCTCGGGCCACAGCGACGTGCGCTACGTCGTCTCGATGGACATCTCCCTGGTCGGTCGCGTCGTGACCTCGGAGGTCACGTTGAGCCGCCGGGACGAGATGGGGTTCCGGATGCTGGTCGGCCGCGAGGCGTTGCGCCAGGGTTTTCTCGTCGACCCCGCTCACTCCTACCTCGGCGGCCGGCCGTCGAGATCCGTACGCCGCCAGAACCGCGGTCACTGATGGCGCGTGAGTCGTTCGCGATCGGCTCGGTGCGGGTGCGTGCCGGCGCGTCGCGAGCGCTCGAGCTGCCGATCACCCGCTTGGTCACCGGGGCCGAGATCAGCCTGCCGGTGCGCGTGATCCACGGTCGCGAGGACGGCCCGACGGTCTGGGTGAACGCCGCCATCCACGGTGACGAGGTCGTCGGCGTCGAGGTGATCCGGCAGGTCATGGCCGATCTCGACCCCAAGACCTTCCGCGGCACCCTGATCGCGGTGCCGATCGTCAACGTCCTCGGCTTCATGACCGGTGACCGCTACCTGCCGGACCGCCGCGACCTCAACCGCTCGTTCCCCGGCTCGGCCCGCGGCTCGCTCGCGAGCCGGATCGCCCACCTCTTCATGGAGGAGGTCGTGGCCAAGTCCGAGGTCGGCATCGACCTGCACACCGGCTCCGACCGCCGCTCCAACCTGCCCCAGATCCGGGCCGACCTCGACGACCCGAGGACCCGGGCGCTGGCCGAGGCGTTCGCCGCCCCGGTGATGCTGCACGCGAAGATCCGTGACGGGTCCCTGCGCCACGCGGCCCGGGAACGCGGGGCGACGGTGATGCTCTACGAGGGTGGGGAGAACCTGCGTTTCGACGCCTATGCGATCGACGCCGGCGTCGCGGGCGTACGACGCGTCCTCGCCGTGCTCGACATGATCGACCCCTACCCCGATCCCGACCACGAGCCGAGCGTCGAGTGCCGAGCCAGCGGCTGGGTCCGCGCCCGGCGTACGGGCATCCTCGACCTCGACGCCCAGCTCGGCCAGCAGGTCACCGACGGCGAGCGGCTCGGTGCGCTGGTCGACTCCTTCGGCCGCACCCTGCGGCTGGTCCACGCCAACCGCACCGGCATCGTCATCGGCCGCACGGAGGCGCCACTGGTCAACTCCGGCGACGCACTGGTCCACATCGCGACCTGACCCGAGAAAGGTGCCACCGGCCACCGTGGCGTGAGACCCGGCGCGTCCACTACCGTGCTGTGCGCCCACTTACTCGGAGGTACGCCGTGCTCAAGACCCTGTCCCGACCCCTCGTCCGGGTGGCGGAGCGCTGGTTGCCCAGCGCCCTCACCTTCGCGGTGATCCTGACGCTGATCGTCGCCCTGCTCGCCCTGGCCCTCACCCCCTCGGGGCCGGTCGACGTCGTGCGAGCGTGGGGCGACGGCCTGATCGGGCTGCTGGCGTTCATGACCCAGATGAGTCTGATCCTCCTGCTCGGTCACATGCTGGCCAACACCGGTCCGGTGCGGGCGCTGCTGGTCCGCGCGGGCGGCGTGCCGAAGACCCCGGCGCAGGCGTACGGCTTCGTGGCCCTGTGCGCCGCCGTGGCCTCCCTCATCACCTGGGGGCTCGGCCTGGTCGTCGGGGCGCTGCTCGCCATCGAGGTCGCCCGTGCCGGCAAGGAGCGCGGCCTGCGGCTGCACTTCCCGCTGCTGGTGGCGTCGGGCTACTCGGGCTACGTGGTCTGGCACATGGGGTACTCCGGCTCGGGCCCGCTGGCCGCCGCGACACCGGACAGCTTCGTCGAGGCGCAGCTCGGCTACCTCGTCCCCGTCACCGACACCATCTTCACCTGGTGGAACATCACCGGCGTCGTCATCGCCGTCGTGGTGGTCGTCGCGGCGATGGCCGCGATGGCACCGGGCGACGACGACCCCGTCGTCGAGCTGCCCGAGGGTGCCTCGATGGCGCATGCCGAGGCCGAGCTCATCGACACCCGCGGCGACGAGGCCCCGACGCCGGCCGAGCGGCTCGACGGCGGCCGGCTGGTGACCACGACGCTGGGCATCGCCCTACTCGCCTACCTGGCGACCTACTACGCTCAGGAAGGCTTCGCGCTGACGCTCGACATCGTGAACTGGACGTTCCTGTGTCTGGTGATGCTGCTGGTCAAGTCACCGGCCGAGCTGGGTCGGCTGGTGGTCGATGCCGCCCGCAACGTCGGCGACATCCTGGTCCAGTTCCCGCTGTACGCCGGCATCCTCGGGATCATGAGCGTCAGTGGTCTGATCGAGATCTTCGCCGACTTCTTCGTGTCCATCTCGACCCAGGACACTCTCGGCCTGTTCGCGTTCCTGGCGGGCGGGTTCATCAACCTGTTCGTGCCCAGCGGCGGCGGTCAGTTCGCCGTGCAGGCGCCGATCTTCCTCGAGGCGGCCGACCAGCTCGGGGTCGACCCCGGCATCGTGATCATGGGTATCGCCTACGGCGACCAGTGGACCAACATGATCCAGCCGTTCTGGGCGCTGCCCGTGCTGGCGATCGCCAAGCTGCGGATCCGCGACATCATGGGCTTCACCGCCGTGACCCTGGTCGTGACCGGCTTCGTCTTCGCGTTCACGATCATGCTGCCGGTCTGGTTCTGAGCACCGACCGTTGGGTAACGGGCCGTCGATGTCGCTCCTGCGCCGTTACAGCGGCGCAGGAGCGCACCCCGCGGCCCGTTACCCAGAAATAACGTCCGCCCTCAGACCCAGTACGTGTCGTGCTGGAGCATGAAGGCGGCGCGTTCGTCGTCGGTCATGGTGGCGCCGAGACCGAGTGCGTGGAGGGTCTCGAAGTAGTCCTCGCGCGGGGCACCGGGCGTGAACATCAGCAGCATCCGGGCGTGGTCACCGCCGCGGAAGCCGTGGATGCCGCCCTCGGGCACGTGCAGGAAGTCGCCGCCCTTCGCGGTGACCAGCCGCTGCCGTCGTACAGCTTCACCGCGCCCTCGAGGATGTAGAACGACTCGGTGATCGCGCGGTGGAAGTGCGGGTCGGGGCCGGCCTCGGCCTCGCCGAAGGACCAGCGGTAGAGGCCGTAGAGGCCACCGGTCTGGTCGCCGGTGGCGAGGTACTCGCAGGTGCCACCGTTGGCGTAGCTCAGCTCGGGCTCGGTGCCGTCGGGCCGCAGCCACGCTGACACCTCGCCTCCGTCGCCGGCGTAGACGTCGTCGGGGTAGGGCCGGTGCAGGGCATTGGGAAGGCTCATCAAAAACATCCTGCCGTAGCGTTCTGACCATGAAGACCCACCCCTTGAACGACGGTCGACAGTTGCCCGCGATCGGCTTCGGCACCTATCCGCTGAAGGGGGACGAGGGCATCGACGCCGTCGTCTCGGCGATCGAGGTCGGCTACCGGCTGCTCGACACGGCCGTGAACTACGAGAACGAACGCGAGGTCGGCGAGGCGATCAGGCGATCCGGCGTGCCCCGCGAGGAGCTCGTGGTGTGCAGCAAGCTGCCCGGCCGCCACCACGGGTACGACGACGCGATCGGCTCGGTCCGCGGGTCCCTGGAGCGACTCGGCCTCGACCGGCTCGACCTGCACCTCATCCACTGGCCCAACCCCAGCCAGGGCCGGTACGTCGAGGCCTGGCGCGCGCTCGTTGACCTGCAGCGCGACGGCCTGGTCACCAGCATCGGCGTCTCCAACTTCACCGGTGATCACCTGCACCGGATCATCGATGAGACCGGCGTGACGCCGGCGGTCAACCAGATCGAGCTGCACCCCTACTTCCCTCAGCCGGAGATGAGATCGGTGAACGCCGACCTCGGGATCCGCACCGAGTCGTGGAGCCCGCTCGGCAAGCGGCAGGCGCCGTTCACCGAGTCACCGGTCGCCGCGGCAGCCGAGGCGCACGGCGTCACCCCGGGCCAGGTCATCCTGCGCTGGCAGGTCCAGCTCGGCGCCGTACCGATCCCGAAGTCGGCGACGCCCGCGCGCCAGCGGGAGAACCTCGACGTCTTCGGCTTCGAGCTCACCGACGACGAGATGGCGGTGATCACTGCGCTCGGTCGTGCGGACGGCCGGCTCTTCGGGGGCGATCCCGAGACCCACGAGGAGATGTGAGTCAGCCGGACCGTCGAGCGGCGGCGACGCGCACCAGCCGCTCGACGAACGCCCGGGTCGCGGGCACCTGCTCGGCTCCGGGGCGGTAGACCAGCCCGACATGGCGATCCCCGAGCGAGCGTGAGGTGCGGACGACCACCTCGGGGTGCTGGAAGGCGCGCAAGGCCGAGCGCGGCAGCAGCGTGACACCCAGACCTGCGGCCACCAGCGCCTGTACGGCGACGTAGTCGTCGGTCTCGTGCGCCAGCCGCGGCTCGAACCCCGCCGCGCGGCACCGGTCCACGAGGTGCTGTCGACAGCGCGAGCAGCCGCCGATCCAGGTGTCGCCGGCGAGGTCACCGAGGCGAACGGCGCGGCGCCGGGCCGTGGGGTGGTCGGGGGGCAGCACCAGGTCGACCGGCTCCACGGCCAGCGGCAGCCAGGTGAGGTCGCCGTCGTCGGGCGGTGGTCCGTCGTACCCGAACACCAGCGCGACGTCGGCCGTGCCCTCGCGTACCGCGGTCCAGGCCTCGGGCGGCTCGGCTTCGACGAGCGCGACGTCGACGTCGGGGTGGTCGCGGGCCAGCAGCTTCAACGCGGCCGGTGCCAGCGTCGCCGCCGCCGACGGGAACGCGACCAGCCTCACCCGGCCGCCGCGCAGCTCGGCGAGGGAGGCCAGCTCCTCGGCGGCCATGTGGAGCTGGCCGGCCACGGTGTCGGCCCGGCCGAGCAGCACCCGGCCGGCCTCCGTCAGCGTCACGCCCCGCGAGCTGCGGACCAGCAGCGGGCCACCGACCTCGCGCTCGAGGCGCTGCAGCTGTTGGCTGACCGCGGGCTGGCTCCAGCCGAGCTCGCGGGCGGCGGCACTCAGCGATCCGGCCCGCGCGACCGTGCGGAAGACAAGTACGCGGCGCGGGTCCATGACCCAAGTATTGCTTATGGGTCGGTCAAGGAGGTCGAGTCTTCCTTTGAGACGCGTGATCCGTCAGGCTGATGACATGCGGACCATCGGACTCATCGGCGGCATGAGCTGGCACTCGACGGCCAGCTACTACCGGATCATCAACGAGATCGTGGCGGATCGCCTCGGCGGTCACGCCTCCGCATCGATCGCCCTGCAGTCGCTGGACTTCTCCGAGGTCCGCCAGTGCCAGGTCGACGGCGACTGGGCGGGCGCGGGGGACCTGCTCAGCCGTGCTGCGGGGCACTGCGTGGCCGGTGGCGCCGACGTGGTCGCGATCTGCACCAACCTCATGCACAAGGTCGCCCCGGCGGTCGAGGCGTCGATCGACGTCCCGCTTCTCCACATCGCCGACGCGGTGGCAGGCGTCGCCGCCCCGCACGGGTGGGACCGGCTCGGCATCCTCGGTGCGCGCTGGGTGATGGAGGAGTCGTTCTACGGCGACCGGCTGGCCCGGCACGGCATCACCGCCGTCGCACCCGGCGCCGAGGACCGGGAGCTCATCGATCGGGTCGTCTTCGACGAGCTGACCCAGGGCCGGATCCTCGAGGAGTCGCGGGCGGCGTACGTCGCCGTCATCGAGCGGCTGGCCGAGCGGGGCGCCCAGGCGGTGGTCCTGGCCTGTACCGAGATCGGCCTCCTCGTGAGCGCCGAGGACAGCCCGCTCCCGCTGATCTGCTCCGCCGAGGCCCACGCCCACGCCCTGGCCGAGTTCGCGCTGTCCGCGCCAGTCGGCGCGACTTCACTCTCCTGACCCGCCGACTCGGCTCGGCCTCAGAACTCGGCGGCGTGCTCGCGCAGTTCGGCCTCGGTGTAGGCACGCAGTACGCAGAACTCGTTGCCGTCCGGGTCGGCCATCACCACCCACGACTCCTCGCCGGTCTGTCCGACGTCGACCCGGGTCGCGCCGAACCCCTCAAGCCGGGCGACCTCGGCGGCCTGGTCTGCCGGGCGCAGGTCGAGGTGCAAGCGATTCTTGACGGCCTTGCCCTCGGGCACGCGTGCGAAGAGCAGGTCCGGCGCGACGCCGTCGTGGGGGCTGCCCGCAGGTGGCTCGAGGACGACTTCGTCTGGTGTGTCGTAGGTGCGGCGCCAGCCGAGCGCCTCCTGCCAGAAGGTCGCGACAGGATCGGGGTCGGTGGTGTCGACGTTGACGCACTGGATCGTCAGGTTGGCCATGTCACTCACCGCGCCTCCAGAAACGCGAGGTCGCGTTCGGCGTAGCGCCGGTGCTCCCACTCCTCGTTGACGATCGTGCTCAGCACCAGTGCGACGGGGTAGGCCTGGGCGGGCGGGTAGCCCGGGCCATCGACGGGGGTGGTGTCGCCGGCCAGCTGCTCGACGGTCAGTGCCTCGACAGCGCGACGCATCGCGGCCTGCCGGTCGGCGCGCAGCTCGAGCGCCTCGTCGAGGGGGATCGCCGCGTCGCGGTCCCACGGCACCTCGGGGTGCGGCGTCATCTCGTCGTAGGGCAGCGACATCGGGTGCCACGGCCGCGGATCACCACCGAGTGTGCGCAGGATCCAGGTGTCAGTGGCGAAGGCGAGGTGGCGCAGGGTCTGGATGAACGACCACTCGCCGTCGACGCTCTCGTGCAACGCTCCGGGTCGCCGCGCCTCCAGCGCCCTGGCCCTCTCGACGGTGCCGGCCCAGAGCTCCTCGAGCAGGTCCCACGCCTCGCGGAAGCCCGCCGGATCGGTGGGCCGCATCTTCGCGCGGCCCGGCTGCTGGGCGTCGAGCTCGCGCTCCACGTACGCCGAGATCTCGATCCCGTTGACGGTGACGTTGCGGATCTCGCCGGTGATCTCGGCGTCGATCAGGTCGACGCCCAGGATCCTCGCGCCGACCATGTCGATGTTCTGGAACGTCACCCGGTTGAGATATGCGCGCCGGAACGTGGCGCCGGTGAGGTCGACGGACTCGAAGGTCGAGTCGCGCATGTCCTGGAAGCCCTCTGTCATGGCGCCGACGCTACAACCAGTTCAGGACGGATCGCGTCTGCTTCCCGTCAGCGACCAGGCCGGATCGAGACCGAGGAATGCGCCGTACCGTGCGGCGGCCCCCTCGACGAGCGGCGACATCTCCGGTGCCCAGGAGTCGTAGGCCTGCAGCGCGAACGCGACGCCTTGGGAGGTGACGGTGCGCTTCATCGCCGCCACCAGCTGGCCGTCGACCAGTGCCATCCCGATCGCCGACTCCCGCGTGCGCGGCACCGCGCCTGCGGCGTCGAGCACCCACCGCGAGTCCTGGTAGCCGCGGTAGGTCTCGTCGAGGATCTGCAGCAGGTGGCCGCGCGGCTCGCCGGCGTCGGTCGGTGGCTCCTGGCCGGGCAGGTGCCAGAAGGTGCGGTCGTCGTGCTCGAAGCTCGACAACCGATCGGCCACCGCGGCGAGCCCGGCGCGAGCGTCGCCGAGGGTGAGCGTGGCCCAGTAGGCGAGGTCGCGGTCGGTCACCGGGCCGTGGCCGGCGACGTAGCGCAACGCCAGCTCGGCCAGCGCCTCCGCACGGTCGAGTCGACGTGGGTGCGGGATCCGGTCGGCGAACAGCGCGTAGGTGTGGTGCCCATCGGTCGGCGGTCCGCTGCACACCAGGCACTGCAGCTCGAGGTCGGCGAGGAGCATCATCAGCTGCTGGCCGGTCAGGTCACGGCCCCGATCGCTGAGCCGCGCCGCGAGCGTCGGTCGGTCCAGCGGGACGCCCTCGCCGAGCAGGTCGAGCACCACGCCCGCGGCGGCTTCCGCGTCCTCGCGCGTCAGCCCGAACACCTCGCGCATCACGTGGTCGGCGGTGCCGCGGATCCGCGGGGCGGTCACCTCGATCAGCCACGCCGCGTCCTGGGCCGACACGTAGTGCCAGGTGGGCCGCAGCACGTGGGTGCGGATCACCGCACCGGAAGTCAGCAGCAGGTTGAGGTCGGTGGCGTCGGGCGAGCTGGTCCGGGCGGCGACCGCCCAGGCCGATTGCGACGGGTTCTCGGCCTGCACCGCCAGCAGGTGGGAGACGACGGCGGCTGCGTCCTCGGCGTGGGGAGTGACGAGGCGCTGGCTGCGCAGCCGCCAGCGGGCGATGTCGAGGTCGGTGAGCATGGCGTCACTCTAGAGTCGGGCCATGACTCGCTACGGCGCCCAGTTCGGGCCAGACGTTACCTTCCTCGGCGTCCCGCCCTGCGACCTCGACGACGAGGCGTCGTACGCCGGAGCCGACGCTGTCGTGCTGGGCGCCCCGTTCGACGGCGGCACCTCCCATCGACCCGGGACCCGCTTCGGACCGCAGGCGATCCGCACCACCGACTACCTGCCCCACGACGGCTCGCGGCCGTCGCTGGCGCTGCGGACCGACGCGCTGCGCGACCTCGTGGTGGTCGACGCCGGCGACGTCGAGATGCCGCCGGGCGACATCGAGGTCGCGCTGCCACGGCTGGAGGCTGCCGTTGAGAAGATCGCCCGGGCCGGGGCGATCCCGGTCGTGCTCGGCGGCGACCACTCCATCGCCTTCCCCGATGCGAAGGGCGTCGCCAACGTGCTCGGCCACGGCCGGGTCTCGATGATCCACTTTGATGCTCATGCCGACACCGGCGACATCGAGTTCGGCTCGCTGTGGGGCCACGGCCAGCCGATGCGGCGACTGATCGAGTCCGGCGCGCTGCGTGGCGACCGGTTCCTCCAGGTCGGGCTGCGCGGCTACTGGCCCGGGCCGGAGACCCTGGACTGGATGGCCGCGGAACGGATGCGCTCCTATGAGATGACCGAGATCGGCCACCGCGGCCTCGCGGAGTGCCTGACCGAGGCGTTCGCGATCGCGACCGACGAGTGCGACGGCGTCTTCCTCTCCGTCGACATCGACGTCTGCGACCCGAGCCACGCGCCGGGCACCGGGACTCCGGAGCCGGGTGGCCTCTCAGCCCGCGAGCTCCTGGATTCCGTACGCCGGATCTGCCTCGAGCTCCCCGTGGTCGGGATCGATGTGGTGGAGGTCAGCCCGCCCTACGATCACGCCGACATCACCGCCGCGCTGGCCAACCGGGTCGTGCTCGAGGCGTTGTCGGCCATCGCCCGCAAGCGTCAGGATGAGCGCGACGGCACCACCTGGGACCCGTCGCGGCCGCTCCTCGAGGGTCGCGATGAGTGAGACCGCTCAGGGCTTCCCGTACTCCCGGGTGACCGTCGCGATCCGCACCCGGTAGGCGGCGTACCACTCGACGTGACCGCGGCGCTGCACCCGCCGGTGCTCGGCGACCGCCTTCCACGCCCGCGCGCTCTCGTCGTCGGTCCAGTAGGACACGGTGATCCCGAGGCCGTCGCGCGCCGCCTCGATGCCGAGGTAGCCCGGCTGCTGCGCGGCCAGCTCCTCCATCCGGGCCGACGCTTGCGCATAACCGTGGTCGTCGTCGGTGCGCAGGCTGCTGAAGATGCAGGCGACGTACGGCGGCTCGGGGGTCTTGGCGATCGCACTCACGCCCCCATCCTCCTCCGCCAGTAACGTCACCCTCGTGGCTGACACGATCTGGGAGCGGCAGGCTCCCCCTCCGGCGGCGGTCGACGAGGCGCTGCGCGACACCCGCGACGCCTGCTTCTGGATCGAGGACGTCACCGCACCACCCCGCTTCGAGGCCCTCGGCGCCGATCACAGCACCGATCTCGCGATCGTCGGTGGTGGCTTCACCGGCCTCTGGACCGCGATCCGCGCCGCGCAGCGAGACCCCGGCCGCCGGGTCCTGCTGCTCGAGGCGCGCCGCCTCGGCTGGGCGGCGTCAGGTCGCAACGGCGGCTTCTGCGCGGCCAGCCTGACCCATGGCGAGGAGAACGGTCGCTCGCGCTGGCCCGACGAGTACGACGCCCTCGCGCGGATGGGCGAGGAGAACCTCGACGGCATCGAGCGGACCGTCCGCGCCCACGACATGGCGGTCGACTGGGAGCGCACCGGAGAGCTGGCGGTCGCGGTCGAGGACCACCAGGTGCCCTGGCTGGAGGAGATGACCGAGGGCCGTTTCCTCGACCGGGACGCGGTGCGGGCCGAGGTCGCCAGCCCCACGTACCTCGCCGGGCGGTGGCTCGATGACGCCGCGCTGCTGCACCCGGCTCGCATGGTGGCCGAGCTGGCCCGGGTCGCGATTGATCTCGGCGTCGAGATCGTGGAGGACACACAGGTCACCGGGCTCGACTCCGGGTCCTCCGGTCCGGTGACGCTGCAGACGCCGCGCGGGCGGGTGCGGGCCGACCGGGTCGCGCTCGGCACCAACGTGTTCCCGGCACTGGTGCGCCGCTACCGGCCGCTCACGGTCCCGGTCTACGACTACGTGATCATGACCGAGCCACTCACCGACGCCCAGCTCGCCGAGATCGGCTGGCGCCAACGGCAGGGACTCGCCGACCTCGCCAACCACTTCCACTACTACCGGCTCAGTGGCGACAACCGGATCCTGTTCGGCGGGTACGACGCGATCTACCGCTACGGCAAGCAGGTCAGTGCCGACTACGAGCACCGCCCGGAGACCCACCGGGCGCTGGTCTCCCACCTGCTGACGACCTTCCCGCAGCTCGAGGGCATCCGGGTGACGCACCGCTGGGCCGGCGCGATCGACACCTGCACGCGATTCTGCGCGTTCTACGGCCTCGCCCACCGGGGCCGGGTCGCCCACGCGGCCGGCTTCACCGGGCTCGGGGTCGGCGCGAGCCGGTTCGCCGCCGACGTGCTGCTGGACCTGCTGGCCGGCGAGGACACCGAACGCACGAGCCTCGAGATGGTGCGCCGCACGCCGCTCCCGTTCCCACCCGAGCCACTCGCGGCGGCCGGCATCCACGCGACCCGGTGGTCGCTGGACCGCTCCGACCACCGCGGCGGTGAACGCAACCTCTGGCTGCGCACCCTCGATCGGCTCGGCCTCGGCTTCGACTCATGACCCCGCATCAACTGACCCGTCAGGACGCGCGTCGGATCGCGGTGCGCGCCCAGCTGCTGGGGTCCGAACGGCCGACCTCGGTGCCCGAGGTGATGCACCACCTGATGGTGCTGCAGGACGACCCTGTCAACGTGATCGCGCCCAGCGCGCACCTGGTGCTGTGGAGCCGGCTCGGCTCGTCGTACGACCGACGCGAACTGACCGACGCCGTGCGGACCGGCCGGGTCGTGGAGCTGAACATGATGCTCCGCCCGGCCGAGGACCTGGCACTGCTGCGGGCGGAGATGGCGGCGTGGCCGGTCGGCTTCGACCAGCCGAGTGAGTGGCACCAGAGCCTGCGCACCTGGGTGGAGGCCAACGACGACACCCGCCGCGACATCCTCGAGAAGCTGTACGACGAGGGGCCGGTCACCGCGCGGGCGCTGCCGGACACGACGTTGGTCCCCTGGCAGTCGAGCGGCTGGAACAACGACCGCAACGTTCGCAAGCTGCTCGACGCGATGGTCGGTCGCGGAGAGGTCGCGGTCGCCGGCAAGGAGGGTCGCGACAAGCTCTGGGACCTCGCGGAGCGGGTCTACCCCGACGACCCGGTGCCCGACCTCGACGACGCGAGGCGCAGCATCTGCGAACGTCGGCTCCGTTCGCTCGGCGTGGCCCGCGGCAAGGGACCGCAGCTGCCCAACGAACCCGTCGACGTCGGAGAGGCCGGCGAACCGGCCGTGATCGAGGGCGTGCGCGGAAGCTGGCGGGTCGACCCCGTCTACCTCGACGGCGCCCGGTTCGAGGGTCGGGTCGCGCTGCTGTCCCCGATCGACCGGCTGGTGATCGATCGCAAACGGATGGCCGAGCTCTTCGAGTTCGACTACCAGCTGGAGATGTTCAAGCCCGCTGCGAAGCGGCGGTTCGGCTACTGGGCGCTGCCGATCCTCTCCGGCGACCGCCTGGTCGGGAAGCTCGATGCCACCGCCGATCGCGAGACCGGCGTGCTCCGCGTCGACGCGATCCACGAGGACGAGCCCTTCCCGAGACAGCTCGGCGGCGCCGTACGCGAGCAGATCGAGGACCTCACCGCGTGGCTCGACCTCGAGTTCCTTCCGGGCTACGGGGGCTGACTGCTCGGCCACACTTCGCCGGTTCCGCACCGCTGGGCAGAAATCCCGTGCGATTCTGACAACGCTGTTTGCGCGGCCCTGAGAAGTGGGGAGGTGCTGTGCGCACAGAAACGTGGGCGCGCCACCGACCTCCTTCGGTGGCGCTCAGAATCGTGGGTGTGGTCCTGGCCGGCGCCATCGCCGTCGTGGGGGCTCAGGCCCTGTTCCCGCACGCCTCGGAGTGGCTGAGCGTCGGTACGTCGCTGGTTGGCGGGCTCGGATGCGGCTTCGCCGCAGTCCGCACCGCCGGGGCGATGCGGCTGGCGTGGGTGCTGCTGGCGATGCTCGTCGTGTTCTACGCCGCCGGCGACGCGCTGTGGATCATCTACGCCGACGCCACCGGTTCGCCTCTGATCCTGTCGCTGGCCGACGCGATGTACCTCGTCGCGTTGCCACCGGCCACCCTCGGCCTGATCGCCTATCCCGTGCTCCGCGGTGTCACCGGCCGCTGGCGTCCGATCCTGCTCGACGCCGCCGTCCTGGTGCTGGCCGTCAGCTCCATCAGCCACACCCTCGCGCTGAGTGAGGTGTTCGCCACGGTCTCGACCCGGACCGAGGGTCTGATGCTGGCGGTCTACCCGCTCACCGACGGCATGCTGATGTCACTCGCCTTCGTACTGTTGTTGCGCAGCGTCGGCCAACCACGCCTCGACGTGGTGCTGATCGGGTGCACCTTCGCGATCTACACCGCAGCCGACAACGGCTACGCCGTGATGACGGTGCGCGACATCGACAGCATCGGCACCTGGGTGGACACCGCCTACGTGGTCGCGCCGCTGCTGCTCGGCGGTGCCGCGCTGGTGGCCGCACTGACGCCGACCCCCCGCCGCGTGGCGACCCGGAACCTCAGCGGGCTGGCGGCGCCGCTGCTCCCCGACCTCACCGCTCTCCTGGCCCTCGGCCTGAGCTTCACGCTCGCGCCGGATGACACGCCGTCCCGTGCGATCGCCCTCGTCCTCCTGGTCGCGGTAGGGATCCGGCAACTGGCCCAGACGGCCTCGGCGCAGAACCTCCGGGTCCGGCTCGAGCAACGGCTCGCACAACGCGGTCGCGAGTTGACCGGACTAGCGGCGCGGCACCGGCAGCTCGAGGTGGCGAAGTTCGAGTTCATCACCAGCGTCAGCCACGAGCTGCGGACCCCGCTTGCCGCCATCCGCGGGTCGCTGGAGCTGCTGCACGACGGCGATCTCGGCCAGCTCCCGCCGCAGGCCAGACCGATCGTCGACGTCGCCACCCGCGGCAGTGAGCGCCTCAGCCGGCTGGTCGACGACATCATCGACCTCGAGCGGCTGGAGAACGGCGCCTTCGGGATGTCACCGGTCTCCACGGACCTTCGCGCGCTGGTCACCGACACCGTGGCCTCGCTGGCTCCGCTGGCCGACGACCGCGGTGTCCGGCTCCTGGCGACGCCCGGCCGCGCCTCGGCCCGGTGTGACGCCGACCGGATCCTGCAGGTGCTGGTCAACCTGGTCGGCAACGCGCTGAAGTACGCGCCCGAGGGCAGCGACATCACCGTCGGCATCGAGCAGCGGGGCGCCCTGGCGGTCGTCTCGGTCGCCGACGCCGGCCACGGCATACCGCCCGACGAGCTCGAAGCGGTGTTCGGCCGCTTCCACCAGGTCAATCCCACCGACGACCAACGTCGGGGCGGGACCGGCCTGGGCCTGGCGATCTGCAAGGGGATCGTCGAAAGGCACGGCGGGACGATCTGGGTCGAGAGCGCGGGTGCGGGCGCGACCTTCCGCTTCACGCTGCCACTCGCGGTGGTGACCGACGCCGTCGAACCGGCGGTGCCGGCACCGGTCTGAGCGCTCCGGCCGGACACCGCCGTACTCACCACCGGATCTCGAAACCGGTGACACCCCTCGACTCGATCTCGGTCACGTCGACGCGCCCGACCCGGGCGCCGCGCGGACCGGTGCGGCACCAGGCCACCAGCTCCTCAACGGCCTCGCCCTCGAACTCGGCGGCGACGCTGCCGTCCGGCTCGTTGCGCACCCAACCGGAGACACCGAGCCGGGCTGCCTCGCGCCGGCAGGAGTCGCGGAACATGACGCCCTGCACCCTGCCGTGGACCCGCACCCGCACTCGCCTCACGACGCCAGACTCGCCAGCCCCGAGGGAAATGTCGAGTGCCGACGGTCGGTCTTCACCGTGGCACCATCGGGGAGAACCCACCAAGGAGCAGAGCGATGGATCCAGGAACTCGACGGGCCGGGCCGGCCGACGCGGAGGTCGCCGGCCGACTGCTGTTCGACTTCAACACCGAGTTCGAGACGCCGACCCCGGACGCGGATGCGTTCGCCGGCCGGTTCCGCGAGCTGCTCAGCCGCGACGACGTGGTCGTGTTGCTCAGCGGCCCGGCCGGCGGGGAGACCGGTCTCGCCCTCCTGACGCTTCGACCGACGCCCTACTACCAGGGCCCACTGGCCCAGCTCGAAGAGCTCTACGTGCTGCCTCGCCTGCGCAACGGTGGCATCGGCACCGCCCTGTTGACGGCGTCGGTCGACGCCGTGCGGGCGGCCGGGGCTGAGGAGATGCACATCGGGGTCGACGAGGTCGACTCCGCCACCCGGCGGTTCTACGAGCGACACGGCTTCGTCAACATCGAGGCCGGCACCGACTACCGGATGCTGCTCTACACGCGGGAGTTCTGAGCCCACTCGCGGTCGAGCAACGCGTAGACCACCAGGGTCGACCACTCCTCCTTGAACCACTCACCGTCGACGTACGTCGCTTCGTGACGGAATCCGAGCCGCTCCAGCAGCCGCGCCGAGGCGGTGTTGCGCTCGTCGAGCCGCGCCGAGACCCGGTGGGCGCCGGCTCCGTCGAAGGCCAATCCCAACAGCGCGCGGGTGGCCTCCGTGGCGTAGCCGTGCCCCTCGTGGTCGGGGTGCAGCACGTAGCCGACCTCGGCATGCAGGTCGGTGTCGCTGTGCCAGAACAGCACCAGGTCGCCGATGACCTCGCGGGTGTCGCGGTGCTCGACGACCAGGCAGATCACCTGCCCCTCGGCGTCGATCACCGAGCGGGTGCGTTCCCGATCGGCGAGCCGCTCGGCCAGCTCCTCCGGCGTACCCGGTGAGAAGGGAACGTAGCGGCAGACCTCCGGGATCGACCGGTAGGAGTGAATCGCCATCAGATCGGCCTCGGCGTCGATCGGACGCAGCAACAAACGCTCGGTGAGGATCGGATAGTCGGGCGCCAGGATCGGGTCGGTCACACGGCCAGCCTAGAAGCCCGGCTCTGGACAGGTCCGCCTGCTTCGGGGCAGGGTCCAGACATGCGAATCCTTCTCGGGACCTTCGGCCTTGCCCTGCTCACCACCGCCGTCGCGCTGACGCCATCCCTGTCGGCGAACGGCGCGCCACCCGCCCCCGACCTCGGCTGGGACGTCAGCGTGGTCGACGTCGGCCAGAGCTTCCGCGGCCTCGACGCCGTCGACCGCGACACCGCGTGGATCAGTGGCGGCAGCCTGACCGCGGGTGGAGCGGGCAAGGTCTACCGCACCACCGACGGCGGCGAGACCTGGCAGGACGTGAGCCCGCCGGGCACCGAGGGGTTGTCCCTGCGCGACGTCGAGGCGCGGGACGCCGAGACCGCGGTCGTGCTGTCCATCGGCCCTGGCGAGGCGTCCCGGATCTTCCGCACCACCGACGGTGGCGCGACCTGGACCGAGACGTTCCGCAACACCGAGGAGACGGCGTTCTACAACTGCCTCGACTTCTACCCCGGCGGCCAGCGCGGCCTCGCGGTCAGCGACCCGGTCGACGGGAAGTTCCAGATCGCAGCCACCGACGACGGCGGCGCGTCGTGGGAGGTGCTGCCGGACGAGGGGATGCCCGACTCGACCGGCGAGGCCAACTTCTCCGCCAGTGGCGACTGCCTGGTGATCGCCGGCCGCGATGCCTGGTTCGGCTCGGGCGGTTCCGCGGCCCGGGTCTTCCACTCCACCGACCGCGGCCTCTCCTGGGAGGCCACCGACTCCACCCTTCGTGCCGGTGACGCGGCTGGAGTCTTCGGCCTCGCGTTCCGCACGCCGCGCCACGGCGTGGCTGTAGGCGGCGACTTCGCCGCCCCGGCCGACGGCACCGACGCAGCGGCGTACACCCGCGACGGGCGGACCTGGACCGGCGGCGACAACCTGCCCCACCTCGGCGAAGATGCGTCGTTCGCCTCGAAGAAGCTGCTGCTGGTCACTGGCGAGTCCGGCCCCACCGCCGGCAGCAGCGTCAGCCACGACGGCGGCCGAACCTGGGAGCAGTTCTCGACCACCGGCTTCCACACCCTCGACTGCGTGGCAGGTGGCTGCTGGGCCGCAGGGGGCAACGGCCGGGTTGGCGTCCTGTCCCACTGACGTGGAGCCGCTAGCGTCGGCCCATGCACTCATGTGCCCGCCGCTGGCATCTACTGACGGCGGTCGCCGCCCTGCTCGCGCTGGTGCTCCAACTAGTGCTCGTGATGAGCGGTTCCGCGGTCCTCGCTGAGGATGAGGGCCCCGGCCTGGCCGCCCGCACCGCACGGTTCTTCGGCTACTTCACGATCCAGGCCAACGCGCTGGTCGCGGCCACCACCGCGGTCCTAGCCCGCGATCCGGCGTACGACGGGCCGCGCTGGCGCGCGTTCCGCGGGGCAGCGACCGTCGGGATCACCATCACCGGGCTGGTGCACTTCGTGCTGCTGCGGCCGCTGCTGGACCTCGACGGCCTCGACCGGCTCGCCGACTCCCTGCTGCACCTGGTGGTGCCGGCCCTCGCGGTCGCCGGCTGGCTGATCTTCGGACCACGGCCACGCATTGGCCTCCGCGAGCTCAGCCTGGCGTTCCTCTGGCCAGTGGCCTGGCTGCTGGTGACCTTCGCGGTCCGGGCCGCGACGGGGTGGGTCCCCTACCCGTTCCTCGACCCGGACGGCGACGCCGGCTGGGCGGGCGTGACCATCGCATGTGTCGGGATTACGGTGCTGTTCGCGCTGACCGCTCTCGCGGTGCACGCCGTCGACCGGCGGCTGGCCCCCCAGCCGACCATCCCGGCGGGGCGGTGACTGCCCGCCGTCAGCGGTTGCGCGGGTGTTGGCGCGCCTGTCGCTCGTTGCCCCGCTTGTAGTTGCCGGTCCAGCGGGCCATCACGCCCTGCGGATCGTCGTCGACCTCGGCCAGGAACTCCTCGGCCCTCGCGGCCCGCAGGACGGTCGCGCGGCGGCCGTGGTGGGTGATCGCCACCGTTCCGTCGCGACGTACGTCGAAGTCGAACCCCTCGGCCGTCACCGGACCAGGCTACGAGTCGTCCTCGACGACACCCAGCACGTCGGTGTCGGCGTGGATCGCGTCCGGGTCGTCGCCGCCGAGCATCCGGGCGGCCTCCCGGTCCGCGTGGTCGTCGGGGGCGCCGTACGCCGTCCCCGGCTCGGCCACCTCCTGGCTCAGCCGCTGCGAGAGGGTCTCGCCCTCATCGGTCTCGACGCCGATCAGCTCCGCGCCTCGCGGCTGCCGATCCGGCGGGCTCCAGGGCTCGTCGGCGCTGGAGGTGGGGTCGTCGAGGTTGACGTCCGCCTCGGCCTGTTCCCGGGGGTCGAGATCGGTGCGACCCCAGTCGCCCTCGCTGTCAGTACTCCGGTTCTCGGTCATGCCTACCAGCCTGCCCGTCCGACCCGCTCGGGACAAACCCCGGGTCGGTGCCATGGCGCGTGTGACCCTGCGCCGGGGCCCAGTCCAGGGCCGGCCTGCCAGGAGGAGCGATGAGTTCTGGGCTGACAGGGGGTCTGTACGAACATGGCTGACCCCCAACCCCTGGACATCACGTTCACCGCTCGCCTGGGCAAGGCGCGGCCAGGAGACACCTGGACCTGCGTCCAGCTACGTGGGTCAGCCGAGATCTTCGGCACCCGAGGTCTGGTCAAGGTCGCCGGCACCGTGGACGGGCACCCGTTCACCGGAGCGTTCATGGCCCTGGGCGACGGCACCCACAAACTCCCGGTGGCATCTCCCATCCGCGCGACCATCCGCAAGAGCGACGGTGACGAGGTCGAGGTTCACCTCACCGAGCGCCTCAACTGACCCAGTCAACGCTGACCCGGTCAACGACCTGAAATCAGCAGTGGAAGCGGACGGATCGCGCCCGCAACTCGTGGCACGCTGACCGTCGTGGACACCGCCAACCCGACCGCCCGGGCCCTGCTCGCGCTCGAACTGATCTCGAGCACGCCCGGGATCGGAGCCGACCGACTCGGCGAACGGCTCGGCGTCTCCGACCGCGCCGCCCGCCGCTACGTCGCGACCCTGCGCGAGGCCGGGATCCCGGTCGAGTCGGCGCGCGGGCCCTACGGCGGCTACCGGCTCGGCCGCGGGCTGCGGGTCCCGCCCCTGATGTTCAGCCCGACCGAGGCACTTGGCCTGGTCATGGCGGTGCTCGACGGCCACCACGCCGCGGCCGACGGCGACGACCCGGTCGGCGCCGCGCTCGGCAAGATCGTGCGGGTGCTGCCCGCGCCGGTCGCCGCCCAGGTCGAGGCCGTGCGCCGAACAGCGGCGCCGGTCCCCGATCGCGGAGCGGCCCGACCCGACCCCGGCACCACCACGACGCTGGTCGGAGCCATCTCCGATCGTCGCCGGGTGCGGGTCGACTATCGCACCGAGGCCGGCTCGGAGCTCGAGGTCGAGATCGACCCGTGGGCGGTGGTGGTGCGGCGCGGCCGGTGGTACCTGTTGTGCTGGTCGCACGCCGCCGGCGCGCCCCGCACCTACCGGGTCGACCGGGTCCGGGCGGTCACGCCCCTCGACGATCGGTTCGAGCCGCCCGCCGACCTCGACCCGGTGGCCGACCTCGAGCACCACCTCGGGGTGGGCTGGGAGTACGAGGTGGAGATCGAGCTCGAGGCGGCGTACGACGACCTCGTCGCGCAACTCCCCCGCGCGATGGGCCGGCTGGAACCGCTCGGCGACGACCGGACCCGGTTGGTCGGCTCGACCAGCAACCCGGTGATGTACGCCGAGTGGCTGGCGGCCGTCGCGGTGCCGTTCCGGATCGTGCGCGGCCCGGAGCTGATCCACGCCGTCCGCACGACCGCAGAACGATTGCTGGCGTCGGTGTCCGGGATGCCCGACTAGCCGGCGTCGAGCCGGTTCAGCTCGTCGGTGGTGAGCTCGAGGTCGGCGGCCGCGGCGGAGTCGGTGATCGACTGGGGCCGCTTGGCACCGGGGATCGGGATCACCACCGGCGACTGTGCGAGCTCCCAGGCCAGCGCCACCTGCTGAGCGCTGACGCCGCGCTCGTCGGCGATCTCGGCAAAGGCCGGGTGCTTCCCGGCAAGCTCCTTGGCGTCGGAGAGTCCGCCGAGCGGGCCCCAGGGCAGGAAGGCCAGCTCGAGCTCCTCGCACACATCGATCTCGGGGAGGCTGCTCCGGAACTTCGGGCTGAACTGGTTCTGCACGCTGACCAGCGCACCTCCGAGCTCGGCGTGAGCGGCCCGGATCTGGTCTGGATCGGCGTTGGAGAGGCCGATCATGGCGACCTTGCCGGACTTCGCGATCTCGCCGAGGGTGCCGATGACGTCGGCGTAGTCGACCGAAGGGTCGGGGCGGTGGTGCTGCCACAGGGCGATCTGGTCGACCCCGAGCCGCGCCAGGCTGGCGTCGACGGCGCCCCGCAGGTGGTCCCTCGAGCTGTCGACGTCCCAGCCGCCGCCCTCGGTACGGACGTGACCGCCCTTGGTCGCCAGCAGCACCCGGTCACGCACGCCGAGCTCGCGCAGCAACGAGGCGATCAGCTCCTCGTTCGACCCCTGGGCCCCGGCACCCTTCTCATCGCCCGGCCCGTAGGCGTCGGCGGTGTCGAACAGCGTGACGCCCGCATCTAGGGCCGCCCTCACGGTGTCGAGGAGCTGCTCGCGGGGCTGGGTGCCGGTCTGGTCGAACGTCATCAGGCCGAGGCCGACGGCCCCCACCTCGACGCGTCCGACGGTGTCGTTGCCGATGGTTCGTAGGTGCATGGCCTCGACCCTACGAGCCCAGGTGCAACCGCATCACGACCCGGGGGAAGCCACCGGAGACAGCGTCGGTCGTGCTGGCGAGGGTGAAGCCGGCGGCCTCGAACAGCGCGCGGGTGCCGACGTACGCCATCGTCAGGTCGACCTTCTCGCCGCGATTGTCGGCGGGGTAGGCCTCGACTGCGGGGGCGTCCTCGCTGCGGGCGTAGTCGACGGCGCCGGGGATGAGCGCGCGGGCGATGCCCTGCCCGCGGTGGCCGGGACGCACCCGGATGCACCACAGCGACCAGACCGGCAGGTCGTCGACATGGGGGATCTTGCGGGACTTCGCGAACGGCAGCTCGCTGCGCGGCGCGATCGCAGCCCAGCCGACGACCTCGTCGCCGTCGTAGGCGAGGACGCCGGGGGCGACCGCGCGCCGGGTCAAGGACTCCACGTAATCAGCGCGGTCAGTCCCGACCAGCGAGCGGTTGGCGGTCGAGTCGAGCCGGTGGCTCAGGCACCAGCAGACGTTGGAGGCCGGGTTCTTCGGCCCGACCATGGTGCCGATATCGGCGAAGCTCCGCGCTGGGCGCACCTCGATGTCGCTCACGACCGCTCCCCCAACACCATCTGAACGTCGATCACGTCGCCGACGTCGAGGTTCTCGGCCCGGCGCACCAGGTCCTTGAGCGGTACGAGGTAGCGACCGTCCTTGGGGAACAGCGACGTCGTCCACTCGGTGTCGCCGACGACCACCCGGGCCGGAATCACCCCCCAGCCGTAGGTGAGCATCGGCGAGGCTTGCTTGATGTCGGCGCTGTCTTTATCGTGGACGGCGACGTAGTAGAACGGCGCCGGCCCCCGCCACTCGAAGACGTCGCCGGTGAAGTCGACCCCCATGCGGGCAGTCTCGCCGAGCAGGTCAGGGCGTGTCGAGCAGCACGCACTGCTGCGTCACCGGGCTGCAGCGCACCATCCGGCCTCCCTGATCGCCGGTGACGCTGGCGACGAGCCGGTCGGTGTCCTCCCACGTCAGGCTGAAACCGCGGACGGCGTACCAGTCCTTGAAGGTCGGGGTGTCCGACCGGATCGCGGTGAACATCGTTCTCACCACCTCCTCTGCAGTCTCACTCTTCTGACTCCCGATGTCGCCCGGAGGTTGCCTACGCCTACGGTGCTGTTCCATGTCGACAGCGACGCCCGAGCACCGGCGCGGTCACCCGAGCCCAACACCGGTGCAGCCGTGAGCGACCCGGTGGCGGCCCGGCTGCTGACCACCCTTGCGCCGCGCGATCCCCAGGGCGTCGTGCTGGTGCTGCACGGCGGCGCCGCGCGCCGCCACGGTATGCGGGTGAGCCCGGCCCAGTTGTCGGTGCTGCGGATGATCCCGGTTGCGCGTCGGGTGGCGCAGGCCGGTGGCGACCGGCTGGCGGTCTTCCGGTTGCTGAACTCGGTCCGAGGCTGGGACACCCACCACACCCCCGTCCACGACGTCGAGTGGGCACTCGACCAGCTCCGGGAGCGATTCGGCGAGGCGCTGCCCACCTGCCTGGTCGGTCACTCGCTCGGTGGTCGTGCCGCGATCGGGGCCGGCGCCCTGCCCGAGGTCCGCAGCGTGGCGGCTCTCGCACCGTGGGTCTACGTCACCGACGGCACCGGTGATCTCACCGGCAGGCAGGTCATGGTCGTCCACGGCACCGAGGATCACATCGCCAGCCCCACCCGCGCCCTGGCCGTCGCCCGGAACCTGCAGCGCACCGCCGAGGTGGGCTTCATCAGCGTCGAGGGCGGCCGGCACGCGATGCTGCGCCACCACCGCAGCTTCGACGGGTACGCCGCGATGTTCGCTGCCGCGACGCTGCTCGGAGACCCCGCGACCGGCCCGGTCGCCGAGGTGCTCGACGGCGCGACGTTCGTGGAGGCCTGACCCGAACGCTCAGCCGAGCTCGTCCACCGTGGTGAGGCAGAACGGGTGGCCGACCGGGTCGGCGAACACCAGGCAGTGCGCGGCGTTCGGCTGTACGTCGAAGCGGCTCGCCCCGGCGGCCTCCACCGTCACCGCGGCGGCCTCGAGGTCACCGACGAGGAAGTCGAGGTGGATCAGCGACGGGTCGTCCGGCCAGACCGGGGGCTGGTAGTCGGCGACGGTCTGAAAGTCGATCCGACCGCCGGGTGTCTTCAACGTCGCCCACGACGGGTGGGTGAAGGTCACCTCTCCGCCGGTGATCTGGGCGTAGAACCCTGCCAAGGTGGCGGCGTCGGGGGCGTTGACGGTCACCGAGCTGAACGAGATCTGGTCACTCACGATTTCTCCATCTCCTCGAAGAGGGTCAGGTGTACCCCACCCGGGGCGTCGAACCGGGCGTTGACCGAGTCCCACGGCGTGCGTGTTGGCGGGGCCACCTGCTCCGCTCCGCCCGCGACCGCCCGGTCCGTGGCACCCGCACAGTCGTCGACCTCGAGGGCCACCCGGAACTTCGGGGCGACGCGACGACCGACCTCGACGTCGTCGATCATCTCGATCTGCCGGGTGTTCGACAGCTCGAGGGTCGCCCGGCCGGCGTCGAGGATGCTCACCTCGGCACCTCCCTCGCCGGAGTAGGCCTCGGCGACCGGCATGCCGAGCACGTCGCGGAAGAAGGTGAGCGCCTCGGCGTAGTCCTCGGCGTGGATCACCAACCGCAGCTGACCCACCCCGCTCATGACCGGCTCCGATCCGGCAGCGCGCGTCGTCTCAGATCACGCACGTTGGTCTCGTCCAGTTCGTGCATCGGTGGCTCCTCGGTCGGGCGGGTTGAGCGGACGATGAATCTCTCGCCCTCGTCCGGTCTACACCCAGTAGTCAGTCCCGACCAGAAGCCGAGCGGCCTAGGCTGGCTGACCGATCCGACCGAGAGGACAGCATGGGGGAGATGATCCGGGCCCGCGGCCTGGTCAAGCGCTACAAGGACGTCGTCGCACTCGGTGGCCTCGACCTGAGCGTCGAGGAAGGCACCGTGTTGGCGCTGCTGGGTCCCAACGGGGCCGGCAAGACCACGGCGGTGCGCTGCCTGGCGACATTGTTGGTCCCCGACGAGGGCGAGGCGTCCATCGACGGCGTCGACGTCCTCGCGGACCCGCAAGGAGTGCGCCGACGGATCGGGCTCTCCGGTCAGTACGCCGCGGTCGACGAACAGCTCACCGGGGTGGAGAACCTCACCATGGTCGGCCGACTCTACGGACTCGGGAAGGCCCGGTCGCGCGAGCGCGCCCACGCACTGCTGGAGCGGTTCGACCTGGCTGACGCCGCTGGCCGTCCCGCGAAGACCTACTCCGGAGGCATGCGGCGGCGGCTCGACCTCGCGGGGGCGCTGGTCGCCGAGCCGCCGGTCCTCATCCTCGACGAGCCCACGACCGGACTCGACGTCCGCAGTCGGCAACAGATGTGGGAGGTGATCCGCGACCTCGTCGCCTCCGGGACCACCCTGCTGCTCACCACCCAGTACCTCGAGGAGGCCGACCGGCTCGCCGACAACATCGTGGTGATCGACCACGGGCGGGCGATCGCCCAGGGCTCCGCCGACCAGCTCAAGGCCCAGACCGGTGGCGAGCGGATCGATGTGGTCCTCGCCGACACGGCCGGCGTCGACACCGCCGTACGACTCCTGCAACAGGTCGTGACCGGCGAGGTGCAGGTCGCGGACCGCACCATGGGCGGCGCCGTCGGCGACGGCGCCGCGGCACTACGGCAGTTCCTCGACGACCTGCACCGAGAAGGCATCGAGGTGCTCGACGTAGGACTACGGCGACCGACCCTCGACGACGTCTTCCTCAGCTTGACCGGCCACGCGGCCGAGGCCGAGACGACCGAGGAGGAGTCGGCGTGAACACCTTGACCAAGAGCCTGAACGACGGCTGGGTGGTCGCCCAGCGCAACCTGATCAAGATCAAGCGAGTGCCCGAGGTGCTGGTTTTCGTCCTGATCAGTCCGATCATGTTCGTGCTGCTGTTCGCCTACGTGTTCGGCGGCGCCATCGACGTCCCCGGCGACGTCGACTACAAGGAGTTCCTGATCGGCGGGATCTTCGCGCAGACCGTCGTCTTCGGCGCAACGTTCACCGGCGCCGGCCTGGCGGAGGACATGCAGAAGGGCATCATCGACCGGTTCCGCTCACTGCCGATGTCGCGCTCGGCCGTGCTGATCGGGCGCACCACGTCCGACGTCGTCTACAACGTTCTGTCGCTCATCATCATGGCCCTGACCGGGCTGCTCGTCGGATGGCGGGTGCGGGAGGGCGTGGCCGACATGCTGCTCGGCTTCTTGCTGCTGCTCCTCTTCGCCTACTCGATCAGCTGGGTGATGGCCTACGTCGGGCTGCTGGTGCCGAGCGTCGAGGTGATCAACAACGCCTCGTTCATCGTGATCTTCCCGCTCACCTTCGTGTCCAACGCGTTCGTCCCGACCGAGTCCTTCGACGGGGTGCTCCGCACCTTCGTGCTGTGGAACCCGGTCTCGACCCTCACCCAGGCCTGCCGCGAACTCTTCGGCAACATCTCCGCCGCGGTGCCGGTCCCCGACGCCTGGTCGATGCAGCATCCGGCGCTCTACACGCTGATCTGGGTGGTGTTGATCCTGGTGGTCTTCGTCCCGCTCTCGGTGCGCCAGTACAAGCGCGCCGCCAGCAAGAAGTGACGCCCCGGCTCGATCTCAACCCGGTCGACACCCGCCCGCACCCGCACCCGACTGATCCCAGCATCGTCGAGTCGTAGCCGGACGAGGTCCGACTCCGGCTTCGCCGAGCGTCACCGTGTGCGAACTCGGTGATCGTCGGTGTCAGGCCCCCCTCAGTGGGCCATGTCGACGAAGCGCGAGTAGTGGCCCTGGAACGCGACCGTGATGTCGCGCGTAGGTCCGTTGCGGTGCTTGGCGACGATCAGGTCGGCCTCGCCGGGGCGGGTCGACTCCTTCTCGTAGACGTCGTCGCGGTGAAGCAGGATCACCATGTCGGCGTCCTGCTCGAGCGAGCCGGACTCGCGCAGGTCGCTCATCATCGGGCGCTTGTCGCCGCGCTGCTCGGGACCACGGTTGAGCTGGGAGAGGGCGATGATCGGGACCTCGAGCTCCTTGGCCAGCAGCTTGATCTGGCGCGAGAACTCCGAGACCTCCAGCTGGCGGGACTCGACCTTCTTGCCTGACGTCATCAGCTGCATGTAGTTGACCACGATCAGGCCGAGCTGGCCGCACTGGCGGGCCTGCCGCCGGGCGCGGGCGCGCAATTCGCTGGGCGTGAGGGCGGCGCTTTCGTCGATGTAGATGCTGGCCTTGCCGAGCTTGTCGACCGCCTCG
>Ga0136633_1000657_pt1 | contig 26217 bp, 26 predicted proteins | sample AntDrymeUQ832206_2_FD_105494 | JGI IMG/M metagenome (GOLD analysis project Ga0136633, IMG submission 105494) | Polar desert sand microbial communities from Dry Valleys, Antarctica - metaG UQ83 (22.06) | ecosystem: Environmental > Terrestrial > Soil > Desert | place: Antarctica: Dry Valley... | reverse complement strand
GAAAGTCGTGTCGCATCTGCTTCCCCGCGTGCGCGACATCCGCCGGATGGGCTCGGCGGCTCTGGATCTGTGTTGGGTGGCCGCCGGCCGGCTCGACGCGCATGTCGAGCGGGGACTGGCGCCGTGGGACCACGCGGCTGGCGCACTCATCGCCGCTGAAGCCGGCGCGGCCGTCCGTCGTCCGGACCCGGCGGAACCGTGGGGGCTGGTCATGGCTGCTGCGCCCGCTATCGCCGGGGAACTTTTCGATCTGGTCGACACCGCGGAGCAACTGGCCGGATCGAGGCCGGAATGAGGGAACTCGTGAGCCTCCGCAGCGTGGTGCGAGTCGCCGCAGTCCTCCGGCGGATCGTGTGGTTCGTCCTGAGACCGCGCACCATTGGTGCGCAGGTCTTGGTGCTGGACGACCGCGGCGCGGTGCTGCTGGTTCGTCACAGCTACGACCGCGGCTGGCTGCGTCTGCCGGGCGGAGGGGTGAAGCGCTCGGAGACCTTCGCCCAATGCGCGGCGCGCGAGCTGCGAGAGGAAACGTCGCTCGATGTCTCGGATCCGAACAGTCTCGAGCTGCTCGGCGTGTACACCGGTCGTGAGGGCAACCAGACCGCCTTCATCACGACCTTCGTCGCGCCGGCCGGGTCCTGGACCGGCAAGCCAACCAGCTCCGCGGAGATCGACACCGCCGAGTTCCACCCGGTGGACGACCTGCCCGCGGACACGTCTCCCGCTACCCGGGCCCGCGTGATCGAGGCCGTCTCAGGCCAGCGCGGCCTTTCCGGCCGCTGGTAGGCGGGCGCAAGTGTTCCTATCCCTCGGCGTGCAGCCGCGCGGTGGGGGGTGGGGGTCCCCCCACCGCACAGCGATGAGGGCTTGCCCGAAGAGCCGGAAACTCAGCCCGAGAAGACTCGGGCCACTTCGAGTAGTCGGGGGTCGATGGTCTTCAATTCGGTTACCGCCTCCGCGAGGGGCACCCGAATGATCTCCCCGGCGCGCAGGGCAACCATCGATCCGAAGGCCCCGTCGTGGACCGCGTCGATCGCCGCTACTCCGAAGCGAGTGGCCAGCACCCGATCGAACGCCGTGGGAGTGCCGCCGCGCTGAACGTGGCCGAGGATCGTCACGCGGGTCTCGAATCCCGTCCTCTTCTCGATCTCCTCCGCGACGAGATTGCCGATCCCTCCCAGGCGGACGTGGCCGAAGGCGTCGGTCTCACGGGATTGCAGAACCATCGAGCCCTCTACCGGCGTGGCGCCCTCAGCGACGACGACGATCGATGCGAAGCGGCCCTTGTCGTGCCGGGCCCGCAATCGGTCGGCAACGGCCTGAATGTCGAACGGTTCCTCGGGAACCATGATCTCGGCCGCTCCGCCGGCTATCCCCGCCGTGGTGGCGATCCATCCCGCGTGGCGTCCCATGACCTCAACGACCATGACTCGGTCGTGTGACTCAGCCGTCGTGTGCAGCCGATCTATGGCGTCCGTGGCGATCTGCACCGCGGTGTGAAAGCCGAACGTGACTTCCGTGGCGGAGAGGTCGTTGTCGATCGTCTTGGGTACCCCCACGATGGAGGCGCCGCCGTCGGCCAGCCGGCGAGCCACTCCGAGCGTGTCCTCCCCGCCGATGGCTACGAGGGCGTCGATCCCGGCCGCCTCGAGCGTGGCGTGCACGGCCTCGACTCCCCCGTCCACCTTGAAGGGGTTGGTGCGCGAGCTGCCGATGATCGTGCCGCCCTTCGGCAGGATGCCGCGGCAGCGCTCGACGTCGAGGGGCACGGTGCGGTTATCGATCACGCCGCGCCAGCCGTCCAGGAAGCCGACCATCTCGTCGCCGTGATCTCGCTCTCCCTTGCGCACGACGGCCCGGATCACCGCGTTCAGTCCGGGACAGTCCCCGCCGCCAGTGAGAAGGCCAACCCTCATGACTTGGCTCTCATGACTTGGCCCTCATGACCCAACTCCCACGACTGGCCTCATGACGGTTCCCCCGCTTCGTCTTTCAGTTCGCCCATCTCGCGCTCGAAGTCTTCGGCGTCCTCGAAGCTCTTGTGGACGCTGGCGAAGCGGATATAGGCCACTTCGTCGACCGCTCTTAGCCGTTCGAGCACCAGGCCTCCGATCCATTCACTCGTGACTTCTGGGCCCTCCATGCGCGCCGCCTCTTCTACGTCGGACGCGATTGCCTCGAGCCCATCCGGCTCGATGGGTCGGTTCTTGGCCGCGGCCTCCAGACCGCGCACCAACTTGGCCCGGTCGAAGGGCTGGCGCTCGCCCGAACGTTTGATGACCACCAGCGGTAGCTCCTCGACCCGCTCGTAAGTGGTGAAGCGCCGGCCACAGCTCAGGCATTCCCGGCGCCGCCTTGTAGCGGCGCCTTCCTCTGAGGCGCGTGAGTCGACGACCTTGTCGTCGAGACCCGTGCACCAAGGGCACCTCATCGCCGTCATTGTCGCTCAGTCGGCCCCGGCGAGTCAGCCGAGGCGTGGCTATGGTGCGGTCCAGCCGCTTGCGGCCGCTGTGCCATACGGGCATCTCGAAATGGCGGATGCCCGCTCATTCATCAACGGCGAACAAGGGGAGAGACGTAATGCGCACCAAAAGAACCAGGTTTATCGCCGTCGGAGCAGTAGTCGTCGTCGGATTGGTCGCGTCGGTTGGAGTGGCCTGGGCCACCCACGTTCCGACGTCCGCAATTGCCCGACTGATCGACACCAACGGCCGTCCGTCTGGAACTGTCACCTTCCAGCCGGTAGAGGGAAAGATGTCGATCTCCGCAAACGTGTTGCTGCCCCGTGAGTTCGCGGGCTTCCACGGCTTCCATATGCACCGCGTCGGTCAATGCGACCCGGCCGCAGTGGACCCGGCGACAGGACAGCGCGTCCCGTTCTTCTCCTCGAGCGGCCACCTCGGCAGCGAGGACGGCCACGCTCACGGAGTCCACGATGGCGACATGCCGCCATTGCTGGTCAACCGTGACGGTTCAGCTCGGGTGACCTTCCGCACCGACCACGTGTCGTTCGACCGGCTCTTCGACGCTGATGGCACCGCTGTTCTGATCCACCTGGGTCGCGACAACCTGGCGAACATCCCCGCCAGGTATGCGCCCAACGGACCCGACGCGGCGACCCTCGCCACCGGCGACTCGGGGCCCCGCACGGTCTGCGGAGTGGTCACCCGCAGCTAACGGGTCAGGTACAGCTCAGCCAAGCGGCTCAGTCAGGCAGCGGGACGGTGATCTCTTCGCCGACCTGCAAGGGTCGCCCGCCCCGGGTCGACAGGATGCGGTCGACTACCGGGCGCACGTCGCCCTGGGGCTGCACGCGGCGGGCGATGGACCAGATGGTGTCGCCGGGCTGAACGGTCCGGGAGACCACGGGACCCTGAGAAACGGCGGCGGGACGAGTGTTGGGGAGGGGCCCACCACTCGTCCCGCCGAGCTGTGCCGGCACCCCTCCGGCCTGCGCCGCCCACCAGACGGCGGTGCTGAAAAGGGCGCTGAGGAGGAGGCCACGAAGTCGCATGCCCCCACTGTGCCGACGGGTGGTGACAGAACGCATGTTCTGTAGTTCAGCAGAACACAGGTTCGGTGTCAAGAACGAATGTTTGCATCGCGGCTATCCGATCGGTACGGTGGCCGCATGACTGAAGCCCTGACCGCGAAGCGTCGCGAGATTCTGGAGTTCATCGCCGAGCAGCAGCGGGTGCGAGGGTTCCCCCCGTCGGTGCGCGAGATCGGCACCGCCGTCGGGCTGGCCTCATCGTCGACCGTCCACAGCCATCTGAAGACCCTCCAGGAGGCCGGCTTTCTGCGCCGCGACCCCACCAAGCCCAGGGCCATCGAGGTGCGATGGGACCCCGGTTCCGGCGCGGCGATCGAACGCCGGCCCGTTCACCATGTCCCGTTGGTGGGCGACGTCGCCGCCGGCACCGACGTGCTGGCCGAGGAGAACGTCGAGGAGCTGATCCCCGTCGCGGATGACCTCACAGGGGGCCGCGGCGGCCAGATGTTCATGGTGCGGGTCCGCGGCGATTCGATGATCGAGGCCGGGATCCTGCACGGCGACCTGGTGGTGGTCCGGCAGGGCGGTGAGGTATCGAAGGGCGACACCGTGGTGGTCGGCATTCCCGGCGGAGAGGCGACGGTCAAGTTCTTCAGCCGACGGGGCAACCGGATCACCCTCACACCCGCGAATGCCGCGTACGAACCCCTTGAGTTTCACGCCTCGGAGGTCGAAATCTACGGAAAGGTGGTTACCGTCCTCCGGAGGCTGTAACTGAAGCGTGACTCGGAGGGTTTCCAGTAGTAATGGGGGTCGAGTGGCACTAGGGCGGCGGGGGTTGGCCTGCCTGATCGCGTTCGCGTTGATCAGCACAGGCGCGATTGGACTCCCCGCGCGCGCGCAGCGTGCCCCGGATGACCCGGGATTCGAGTTCCAGTGGGGTTTCACGCAGATCGGCGTTCAGGAGGCGTGGGAGACCGGCCAGGGGCGGGGCGCCTCCGTAGCCGTCCTCGATACCGGGGTGGATCTGACCCACGAGGACCTCGCTGGACGGCTCTTGTCCGGCGGGCGCGACACCCACGGCGACGAGGCCAGTCCGCAGGATGACCGCGGCGAAGGAACCCACGTCGCCGGAATCATCGCCGCCTCGACGAACAACGGAACCGGCGTGGCGGGCATCGCCTACGAGGCGAAGGTCCTGCCCATCAAGGTCCTCGACTCCCGCGGCGACGGCTTCGAGGCCGATGTGATCGAGGGCATCCGCCTCGCCATCCAAAAGAAGGTCCAAGTCATGGTGGTGAACCTCGACGAGAGCATCATCCTGGCCGACGGTGGATTCGCCTTCAAACGCGCTATCCGCGATGCGTGGTCGGCGGGGGTTGTCCCCGTAGTGTCGGCAGACCATGAGTTCGTCCGCTCGAGCCTGTTCTCCGACGCCCCGGCCTTAGTCGTGAGCGCGGTCAGCCGCGACGGCAAGACCCCGCCGGACAGCAACGGCGTCGGGGCGGCCAGGTGGGGACTCGCGGCGCCCGGCGGCGCCGGCACGGGCGACGAGAACGACATCTTCTCGACCTATCTCGCGGGAACCCGGCGCGACGGCCTAGGCGGCACGCGCGAATACGCGGACTACTTGTACGACTCGGGGGACATTCAGGCGGCGGCCCACGTGGCCGGCGCGGCGGCCATCCTGCGAGGCCTCGGCCAGACGCCGCAGCAGACAGTCGATCGTCTGCTCTCGAACGCCAACGACGCGGGCTCCACCGGCCGGGACCGCATCTACGGCAACGGAATACTCCACGCCGGCAAGTCGGTGCGCGGCCTGCCGCCCGCGCAGTCCGAGGCCAGCGGCGCCGGTACCGGCTCCGCGACTACCGCGCCGGGAGGCCAGTCCGGCTCCGGCGGCGCCGCAACACCCGCTAACGGAGGCACGGTCGCACAGCCGGAGCGGGTAGGTCCGCAGGGTCCCGCAAGTGCGCCTCCCCCGGTGCCGGGTATCGGCGCTCCCGCCGGGGCGGATACGCCCGGCGAGGCCCCTGCGCCCGACGGCGAAGCGATCTCCCCGCCGGGCGACGTCGTCGGCGGACTGGCGACCGGCGCGAGCCCCGAGGCCATGCCGGGGCGCACGCCACTGTTGCCTCTGGTCGCTTTTATTCTCCTGGTCGGGAGCGCGACGATTGCCTGGACGCTGCGCCGGCGGACGCTAGAGCGGCCGCCGCCGATCAACGCTTCGCTCTAGACCGGCGGGCTCTCTCGCCGGTCTCTAAGTCGCGACCAGCCCCTCGAGGGCTGCGTAACAGGACTCGAGCTGGTCACGAGGCACCCTTTCCTCCGCGGTGTGCGCCAGGTTCGGCTCCCCGGGCCCGAAGTTCGTGGCGGGCACGCCGTGGGCGGAGAAGAAGGACACGTCGGTCCACCCGAGCTTGGCGCGCGGGGGCTGGCCGGTGGAGGCGACCAGATCCTTCAATAACGGGTGGTTGAGCGATGGCGGCGCGGCCGCAGATTGATCGAGCAGGGTGAAGCCGTCGCCATCGGCTTCGGCGATCGATTCGCCCAACAGCTCTCGAACCGAAGCCATGGCCTCGTCCACCGAACGGTCCGGAGCGAACCGGTGGTTGAGCACCACCCGGGCACGGTCGGGGACCACGTTGTACGCGACGAAACCCTCCACCGAGACAGCCTGGAGCGACTCCTTGAAGCGGCAGTGGTCGATCTCCGGCTCGCGCGCCACATATGCGGCGGTCCGTTCGAGCACCGGACCGAGCCGGTGCACGGCGTTACGACCCATCCAAGGTCTGGCCGTGTGAGCCCGCTCCCCGCGCAGCAGAACCTCGAACCTCGCGGTGCCCTGGCACCCGGCCTCCACCACCGCGCCCGTGGGCTCACCGAGAATGGCCGCATCCGCAGCTACGAGCTCCGGTCGGTCGCGCAGAAGCTGGACGAGGCCGTTGTGCTCCTGCTCGACCTCCTCGCACACATAGAACACGAACGACAGGTCCACCTTCGGCTCCGTAACGCGGCGGGCCAACTCCAGCATCACCGCGAGGCCACCCTTCATGTCCGCCGAGCCGAGCCCCCACAGCACGTCGCCTTCGAGCTTGGACATTTCGTTGCCGTTGGGCGGGACCGTATCGAGGTGGCCGGCCAGCAACAGGCGCTGGCTGTGACCAAGCGAAGTGCGCGCCACGACGTTGTCGCCCACCCGATCCACCTGCAGATTCGTCTCTCGAAGGAGGCGCTCGACGTGGTCGGCCAGTGCGGACTCGTGGTGGCTGACCGACGCGATGTCGACCAGCTCTGCCGTGCGCCTGAGCAGGTCGGGAAGATTGGGCAGGTCCGGCGGAGTCACCCGGTCGCTCCGTGCTCGCGAAGGATGGCGTTCAACGCGCCCTTGTCGTGCCGCTCGCCTTGGGGTAGACGGCGGATGATCAAGGCGCAGGCCAGGCCGAACAGACCGCCCGCGAACTGACGTGGCCTGGTGGCCTGCACCACCAGCGACCAGGGCGGCACCACTCCCCTGCCCACCTCTTCTCCGGTTTCCGCGTCGATGACCGGGATCGAGGGACTGAGCACGACACCGGCCCCGAGAAATGAGCCTTGGCCGACACGCGCCCCGTCGACGATCATGCAGCGACTGCCGATGATGCAGTCGTCCTCGACAACGACGGGAACTGCCCCGGGCGGTTCGAGAACGCCGCCTATGCCGACGCCGCCTGATAGGTGCACGTTGCGGCCGATCTGGGCGCATGACCCCACGGTCGCCCACGTGTCAACCATCGTGCCGGAGCCGACCCAGGCGCCGATGTTGACGTAGCTGGGCATGAGGATGACCCCCGGCTCCAGAAAGGAGCCGAAGCGCGCTGACGCTCCCGGAACGACGCGGACGCCTTGCGCGTCGAAATTGCGCTTGAGGGGGATCTTGTCCCGGTACTCGAACGGCCCTGCCTCGAGGGTGTGCATGCCGGACAAGGGAAACAGCAGGTTGATGGCCTGCCGCAACCACTCGTTGACCACCCACTCGCCGTCGCGGGGCTCGGCCACCCGCGCCTCGCCACGGTCGAGCAGCCCGACGGCCTCTTGGACGATGGCGCGCGCATCACCGTCTGCCGGACCCAGCTCGGCGCGGCGCTCCCAGAGTTCGGCTATCTGCTCCTCGAGACCCATGAAAAGTGTCTAGCGGAGAGTGGGCCTCTTTAGAACGAGGACTCCTTCAAGCGGGATAGGACGAGATCGAGGGCCTCATCCGGGGTGGTCATGGCGATGCGCGCGTGACTACGTCCGGATTCGCCGTAAAGCGAGCCGGGTGCCACGACCGCACCGGCTTTCTCCGCCAGCCGGCGGGCCAGGTTCCAGCCGTCGCCGTCGGGTGACGCGACCCACAGATAGATGCCGCCCGAGGGGAGGTCGACGTCGGCAAGGCCCCAGTCCCGAAGGCCGGCGGCGAAGCGCTCGAGTCTTGACTTGTAGCGATCGGCTTGGGCCGCCGCATGGTCATCGTCGTCGAGCGCGGCGGCCGCGGCCTCCTGAACCGGTCCCGGCACCATCAAGCCGGCGTGGCGTCGGACCTCGACGAGATGCTCGACCAGCGCGGGATCTCCCGTGAAGAACCCGGCACGCAGACCGGCCAAGTTGGAGCGCTTCGACAGTGAATGTACCGCCAGCAAAGACTTGGTTCCGTGTTCGAGGATCGTCCGGGGAGGCCCGTCCCAGGTGAGCTCCGCGTAGCACTCGTCCGATAGCACCGTCGTGCCGGTCTCAGTCGCCCATTGCGTGACAGCCGAGAGATCGTCCAGTTGGCCGGTGGGGTTAGACGGACTGTTCACCCAGCGACAGAGCGCTCCGCCGCGGTGACCGTCGAAAGGAGCCGCCTCGCCCCCCGCGAGGAAGGCCCCCATGGCGTAGCTGGGGTAGGCGAGATCGGGATGCAGCACGAGCCGGCGGTCGGGACGCAGCAGGCGCAGCCAGGAGGGAAGTCCGGCCACGAGCTCCTTGGTTCCCACGCACGCCGCGACGTTTCCGGGATCGACCGTCACCGAGAAGCGTCGCTCCAACCACGCGGCGGCGGCTTCCCGGAAACGAGGAGTGCCGTGCGACGGCGGGTAGCCGCGCTCGGCACCGGAGGATCCGAGGATGTCGAGGACCTTGGCCGGCGGCGGATCACACGGGGTCCCGATTGAAAGGTCGACGACGTCGTCGAAACCGGCGGCCAGGGTGTGAAGTTCCCCGAGAGTGGAGTGGGGATACGGGGGCAGAACTGACGTGGGGCTCACGATGCGACTGCAAACTCCCGATAGGCCGAAGCGCGGGTCGGTCCGAGTCGCGCCCGGATCCGGGTTCCTTCCTCTTCATGGGCTTCACTCACCACTTCGCCGTCCCGGTGGAGGGCGGCAACGACGTCTCCCCGGTCGTAGGGCACGAGGAACTCAGCGACCGGGCGGAGCGCCCGCAACCGGTCACTGAGGGTCACCAGGAGGTCCTCGATTCCGGCGCCGTTCGCCGCGGAGATCGCCACGGAGCCGGGGTTGGCGGCCACGAGGCGCTTCACCTCGAGGGGGGCCAGGTCCGCCTTGTTGAAGGCCAGGAGCTCCGGCACGTGCGACGCTCCGATCTCCTCGAGGACCTCGCGCACGGCGCGGATCTGATCGACCGGTTCGGCGGCCGACGCGTCGACGACGTGGACCAGGAGGTCAGCCTCCGACGCCACCTCGAGCGTGGAGCGGAAGGCTTCGACGAGATCGTGCGGAAGCTTCCGTACGAACCCGACGGTGTCCGACAGAAGGAGAGCTTCACCGCCGGGCAATTGCAATTTGCGCGTCCGAGGGTCGAGGGTGGCGAAGAGCCGGTCGGCCACGAAGACCTCGGCATCGGTCAGCTGGTTCAGCAGGGAGGACTTGCCCGCATTGGTGTAACCGACCAGCGACACCATCGGCAGGCCGGAGCGGTGGCGAGACCGGCGCTGCGTGCGTCGGGTCTTGGTGAGGTTCTTGAGGTCTCCCTCCAGCTTGGAGATCCGCTTCTGCAGACGGCGGCGGTCCACTTCCAGCTGGGTTTCGCCCGGTCCCCTGGAGCCGATGGGAGCACGTGCTCCGCCGGCCGTGGCGCCACCCGCCTGCTGCGACATCTGCCCGCCGCGGCCGCGCAGTCGGGGTAGACGGTGGCGGAGCAGCGCCAATTCGACTTGGGCTTTGCCTTCCTGGCTTCGCGCCGTCTGGGCGAAGATGTCGAGGATCACGTCGGTGCGATCGATGGCGGTGCGGCCGAGGATCTTCTCCAGGTTGCGTTGCTGCGCCGGCGAGAGCTCGTCGTCGAAGACGACGGTGTCGGAGTCGACCGCCAGAGATACGCGGTGCAGCTCCTCGGCCTTTCCCTTGCCGACATACGTCGCCGGATCGGGCGCGTCGCGTCGTTGGACGATTCGGGCCTCGACGTCGGCGCCCGCAGTGTCGACCAGGCGCGCCAACTCGTCGAGGCTCTCCTCAACCTCCTCCGGCGTGCGGCCCGGGAAGATCACGCCGACCAGCACGATCTTCTCCCGGAACGTTCTCTCGATCAGACTCACGAGAGGATCCTCGTTGAATCGACCTCGATACGCCCTATGAATTTCGCTGGACCGGTGAGAAGCGCCTCTCCATCGGCCGACAGCTGCACACTGACCGTGCCTCCCGTGGTGTGCACCGCGACACGGTCGCCGACCAGGCCCCACATTCGGGCAACGGCCGCCGCGGCTACCGAGCCAGAGCCGCAGGCGAATGTCTCGCCCACCCCGCGCTCCCAAACTCGCATCCGGATGTCGCCGGAGTCGATGGTGATGACCTCCAGGTTCACCGGCTGCCCCATGGCGGATTCGGAGACCATCCGCATGAACGGATCGCTGAGGGCGGTGAGGTCGCCCACCACCGCGACGAGGTGCGGGTTGCCCACGTCCGCCAGCGCGGCGTGTGTCGCGGGAAGCGAGTCGGCGGGCAGCCGGTCGATCACGTTCAAGCCCTCCTCGACCAGCATCACCGCACCCATCTCGACGGTGATCTGACGGTGACCACGCTCAGTCTCCGGTTCGATGCTCAGGCGACGAGTGGCACCACCCGTGCGGATGGTGAGGTCCGGCGGGCCCATCCCGGCGTCGACGATCGCCTGGGCCGCACAGCGCAACCCGTTGCCCGATGTCTCGGCGATCGATCCGTCGGCGTTCCATACGGTGAGGTCGAAGTCGGCGTCGCCGTTGGGTGGCCTCTCGAGGTGGAGCAGTCCGTCCGCCCCCATGCCGGTCCGGCGGTCGCAAACCGCCCTCGCCAGCTCCTCGACGACGATGACCTGTCGCGCCGGATCCAGGAGGACGAGGAAGTCGTTTCCGGCGCCGTGGTGCTTCGTGAGGTGGAGGGTGGTCATCTGCTCCCCCAGTCTCCCAGGAGCGCGGGCAGCAGGGTTCGGGGGTCGCCTGCCGTGCCCAGCCAGGTGATCCTCGGGTCCCGCCGGAACCAGACGCGCTGCCGTCTCGCAAAGACTCGGGTGCGCCCGGCCGCGGTCTGAAGGGCTTCGTCGAGGCTGCACCGTCCCCGCACGTGCTCCAAGAGCTCCCGGTAGCCCAGCGCCTGTGACGCGGTGCGGGACATCGGTGGGTCGAGTTCGGCGAGGTGTTCCACCTCTTCCAGGAATCCGGCCTCCATTTGGGCTGCGTAGCGCGCCGCGATTCGCTCCGCCAGGACATCTCGGGGTGTCCACAGGCCGACCTGACGGAAGCGGCTCGGTGGATAATCGGAGACCGAGCCGTGCTCGGAGAAGGGCTTGCCGCTGCCGAGGGTGACCTCGAGGGCGCGGATCACGCGGCGACGGTTGGTCGGCTCCATGCGCGACGCGGCGAGCGGGTCGAGCTCGCACAGTCGGGCGTGTAGGCGCTCCGTGTCCGGTTCCGTGTCCAGCTCGGCGCGATGTTCGGGGTACTGGGCCGGAGGTGAAAAGCCGTCGACGACCGCCCGCACGTATAGGCCGGAGCCGCCGACCACGAGCGCCCGATGCCCCCGTTCCTCGATCTGGGCGATCACGTCGCGGCCGACCTGCTGCAGCTGAGCGATCGAGAAATCCTCGTGAGGCTCGACGAGGTCAATCAGGTGGTGGGGAACCATTGCCTGCTGTGCCGCGGTGGGCTTGGCGGTGCCGATGTCCATCCCCCGATAGACGCACATGGCGTCGGCCACGACGACCTCGACGTCTCCGAGGTCCTCGGCGACGGTCAGCGCTACTTCGGTCTTGCCCGACGCCGTCGGCCCGACGAGGGCGAGGTGCCGGACCGCTGGCGCGATTGTTCCGACGATGTCAGCCGACGGCCAGCGGAATGCGCCGGCGGAGGCTCGGAGACCGAGGCTCGACGGTGAGCAGCTCACCTTCGAGGTAGTGCGGCCCGGCTCGGGTCACCCGCACGTCGGCGAACGATCCCTGGCGAAGCGTGGTGTCCCCCGCGCGGAAGTGAGCCAGCTTGTTCTGGCGGGTTCGTCCGCTGGTGACTGCAGGGTCCCGCTTGCTGGGGCCCTCCACCAGCACCTCCTCGGTGCGACCCACCCGGTCGGCGTGTCGCGCCAGTCCCGAGCGGTCGACCACGATCTCGAGGCGCGCGAAGCGCTCCGCGATCACATCGGGGTCGACGAACAAATCGGGCCGGGTGGCGGCTTCGGTACCTTCGCGGGGTGAGTAGATGAAGGTGTATGCGCTGTCGTAGGCAGCTTCGGCCGCCACCTCGAGGGTTGCGGCGAAGTCGTCGTCCGTCTCGCCGGGGAAGCCCACGATGATGTCGGTAGTGACCGCGAGGTCCGGAATCGCGTCGCGAGCCGCGGCGAGCCGGTCGAGGTAGCGGCGAGCCGTGTAGCCGCGGTGCATGGCGGCGAGAATCCGGTCGCTGCCGGATTGGAGCGGCAGGTGGAGGTGTTCGCAGACCGTCGGGACTTCGGCCATAGCGGCGATCGTCTCGGGGCGCAGGTCCTTGGGGTGGGGGCTGGTGAAACGCACCCGACGGATGCCATCCACCTCGCCGACCCGGCGGAGTAGTTCCGCGAAGAGAGGGCGCCGGCGCGTCAGGTCGCGTCCGTAGGAGTTCACGTTCTGACCCAGGAGGGTGACCTCGACGACGCCGGCCGCCACCAAGTCGTGGACTTCGGCGACCACGTCGTCGATCGGCCGGCTGATCTCCCGGCCGCGGACGGATGGGACGATGCAGAAGGCGCACTTGTTGTCGCAGCCGATTTGGATGGTGACCCAGGCGGCGTGCGAGACGTCCCGCCGAACGGGAAGTGCGGACGGGAATGCCTCGCTCTCCTCCCAGATCTCGGTGATCGGGCCCTCCAGCTCGGCGTGGCGGAGCAGGGCACCGACCCGCTCCACGTTGTGGGTGCCCAGGACGACGTCCACCCATGGGGCGCGTTTGCGAACCGTTTCCCGGTCCTTCTGGGCGAGGCAGCCGGCCACCGCGATCTGCATCCCCGGCTTGGCGTCCTTGTTGGACTTGAGGTGCCCGAGGGTGCCATAGAGCTTGTTGTCCGCGTTCTCCCGAATGCAGCATGTGTTGAGCACCACCACGTCCGCGTCGGCCACCGACTCGGCCCGAGCCAAGCCGTCCGCTTCAAGCACGCCCGAAATCCGCTCCGAGTCATGCGCATTCATCTGGCACCCGAAAGTGCGAATGAAGTAGCTGCGGCCCGCCGTCACCCCGCCAGATTACGAGACCGGTCGGGCGTGCCCTTCGAAACGCTCGAGCGGCACGGTCCTCGCCGGGTGGTGTGCTTCAGCCCGAAGCTCTGCGACGGTGCTCGTCCGTTCGAGGAGCTGCGAAGCCCGCTCTTCTCTGATCAGTGGGAGCGCTAGTCGACTGTCGGAGTCGATCGTTGCGATCATCGCTCCGTCCTCGACGATTGCCAGGAGGCTGGGGTCGTAGGCATACACAGGCGAGGGGCTAAGGAAGAGCACTGACCTACCGAGCGACATCATTCCGTCACGAGCCCGTTCCCAATCGGTGTCGACCCCCAAGCCCACAGTGACCGGATTCGGTCCGTCGCCTGCCAGGTCCTCGTCAACGCGGAACTTGAGATGCATCGTCCTCCAAGCAGCGGACTTGTCGTGGAACCCGAGCGTCGCGCCCGTCCCCCGGAATCCCTTACCTGGCGCCCCGCCGACGAACTCGCCGACGACGACGCGTTCCGACAGCACGAACTCCTTCTCGGCGCCAATTTGGTAGCGACGGTTGGGAAGCAGGTCCTCGAGATGGCGGTGGTATGGAGCCGCACGATCGATGTTTTCGAGCCCGGCTCGAAGCTCTGCGATGTAGCGCCGGTCGGCCGCCGCGCTCGACCCTCGATCGTTGCAAGCGACCAACGACAGCAGGCTTGCGCCAACGATCAGAAACGCGAGAGCTCTCCGAGTTCGGGTGTTCATCGTCGCGTCCGATCTTGACACCGAGACACATGTCCGCGGGACGCGGGCTTGGCCGGCGAAAGGCCGGCCCGAATTCGATGGTGACTGCTACTCGAGCGTGATGGGCTCGTCGTCGGGGTCGGGAGCGGCGCCGTTGGCTGAGACCTTCGTCTTGCCATTGGCCGTGGAGGCAGCCACAGCCGCCACCTTCGTCGGGACTTTCTCCTCGGACTCCTCGGACTTCGCGAGGCCGGACATGACCCGGACCTTCTCGTGCAGCTCGATGGTCACCTCGGGGTTCTCGATGAGGAACGTCTTGGCGTTCTCCCGGCCCTGGCCGAGCTGCTCGCCTTCGTAGGTGTACCAAGCGCCGGACTTCTTGACCAGACCGAGCTCTAGTCCGACGTCGATCAGTGAGCCCTCACGGCTGATGCCCTTGCCGTACATGATGTCGAACTCGGCCTGCTTGAAAGGTGAAGCGACCTTGTTCTTGACGACCTTGACACGAGTGCGGTTGCCCATCACCTCGCCGGCGTCCTTGATCTGTTCGATCCTCCGAATGTCGAGCCGAACCGACGAGTAGAACTTCAACGCCCTACCACCAGGGGTGGTTTCAGGTGAGCCGAACATCACACCTATCTTTTCCCGGAGCTGGTTGATGAAGAGAGCGATGGTGTTCGAGCGGTGCAAGTTGGCCGTCAGCTTGCGCAGTGCTTGGGACATGAGGCGGGCCTGGAGGCCCATGTGGGTGTCGCCCATGTCTCCTTCGATCTCGGCGCGGGGCGTCAGCGCGGCGACCGAGTCGATCACGACGACGTCGAGCGCACCCGAGCGGATCAGCACGTCGGTGATCTCAAGGGCTTGCTCGCCGGTGTCGGGCTGCGAGATCAGCAACTCGTCGATGTCGACGCCGATGGCTTTGGCGTAGACCGGGTCGAGCGCGTGCTCCGCGTCGATGTAGGCGCAGATGCCGCCGTTGCGCTGGGCCTCGGCCACCACGTGCAGGGCGAGCGTCGACTTACCGGATGACTCCGGCCCGTAGAGCTCGACGACTCGGCCTCGGGGAAGTCCTCCGATGCCGAGCGCGATGTCCAGGGACATGGCTCCGGTCGGGATGGCCCCGATGTCGACGTGGGCGGTGTCACCCAACTTCATGATCGAGCCCTTACCGAAGTTCTTGTCGATGTGGGCCAGGGCCATTTCGAGAGCCTTCTCGCGCTCCATGCTTGCTCCCCCTTGTGGGTTGTCGGTGGCTTCGGGCTTGGCGCCCCTGGCCGGTGCGTTGGACTGGGGGCTGGTCCCCCGGGCCTGAGTGATGGTCATGAACGAGACTCTAAGAAGGGCTGGTGACAACTACACCCGTGTAGTTCCGTCAGTGTAGGTCCGAACACCCGTTCGTGCAAGCACCGTGCGAGGCGAATCCGTCAGGTGACGGATGCGGCCAGGGGCCGGCATCGGCACACTCGGCTGGACATCAGCAGTTGGCCAAGGTCCAATGCCTCGATCGGCACTACGGTGGTTCTGGATGTTCAACGTGTTCGCGATTGCTGCGACGGTGCTGGCTCTCGCGGCCCCGATAGGTCCCCCTGGCCAGACATCTGCGTCCCAGACATCTGAGTACTGGTACGTGGCCAATCACGATGGCGTCGGGAGCGCCGCCGTCCCCAGGGCGCCGACGATCGGGCCTGTCGCCCCGAGGGCGATATATGCGGAGCCGAGCGGCTCGAGGTTCACGCTCAACATCGATGATTTCGGGACCCGCGACGGGCGCGACGTCCGGATCGAGATCTACGGGTTGAGCCGACGGTTCAATGAGTGCGCGCCCGTGCGGTCGACCATGACCATTACTGGAGCCCACCCGGGCAAAGGTGTTCTCATCCACATCGGGGAAGGCCAAGGGGGTCCCGACTTCACCCACTGCAGCGGAATCCCCACGGCCGGCGTGATCACCCTTGGGGGGGTGGAGTAAGGCCGGGATGCAGCGCCTCGCCGCGAGGGGAGGCAAGCAGGCGCTCAACCTGCCGGCGATCTCACCTCGGCGCTAGATCAGGATCCGAAGCGACGGCGGCGGTGAAAGCGGCGGCGATCTCCGCTGGAGAGGCGCCTTCCAGAGCGGCTAGCTCGGCGTCGACCGCTTCGCCCAGCTCTCCGCGCACGACTTTCTCCACCGCGGCGGCGCGCTCCCGGTCATATGGCGGCGTCTTCGGCCAGAAACTGCGGACGGCGGCCCCGACCAGGCGAGCCGCTCCGACGGTCCGACCCAGCGCGGCCAGCGTCTCGGCGGACGCGCAAAGCGCACTGTCAGCGGACTCACGCCCCCAGACGTACTCGAGAACCGGAGCCAGGAGCTCCGCGGCGGCAGTCGCGTCACCATCATCGAGCGCGCAGCGCGCCAGACCCAGGTTCGGCGCCGAAGCCGTACCGGCCTCCGCGTCCGCCATTCTGCGGGCCCGCTCGAAGTAGTCGGCCGCAGAGCGATCTCCCGATGACCAGAGCGCCTCCCCGACGGTTTGCAATGCAAGGACGGCGTCGCGACCGGTCGCGGCGTGGCTCGCGTCTATCAACGCCTCGATGGCGGTCGGTACTAGCGCGGCGCAACCCTGGCGGGTCGCCTCCCAGACGAGCTGGTTGAGGTCGGCGATCCTCAGGCGTTCGCTGGTGATCAAACCCTGCAGCAACGCCGGCGAATCAGGGTCGGCGCGCCGAATCGAGGTGAGCACTCGGATGGTCCTGGTGTTGACGCTCAGCCCGTCGAGACCCGAGGCGCGGCAGAGGGAGACGGCTTCCGACGCCAGGCGATCTGCCTCGTCCAGATTTCCCTCCCAGAGCTCGATCAGTGAGAGGTTCTCCAACGCCAGCACCGAACCGTGGAAGTCGCCTCCGGCCCGGTAGGCATCGAAGGCCGAGTCGAGATGCCGGCGCGCCGTGACAAGGTCTCCGTTCTGGTGGGCCACGTTGGCCAGCGCATACTCGGCGGTGGCCTGGGTCCAACCATCGTTCGACCGTCGGCCTACGGCCGCGGCGCGCTCCAACAACGCCACTCCGGCAGCCAAGTCGTCGAGTCGTCGTAATTGCCCGAGCCCGAGCAGGCACCGCCCGAGGAACAGGTCGTTGTGCGCCTGCTCAGCCAGATCAGCACCCCGACCACAGAATTGCAGCGCGGCCCGCCGGTCGCCACGCCTCGCTTCCAAGAATCCCAGCCCGTAAAGCGCCGCGGCCGCACCGTCGGCATCGTCCACCGCTTCCGAGAGGGCCAGTTGCTCGCCATGGGCTGCTTCCGCAGCCTCGTGATCACCCATGAGGGTGGCCAGGTATCCCGCCAGCCACAGAACCCATGCCCGCTCCTGGGGCACCGCGTCGGGTGCGACCGAGAGGGCTCGCTCGCACCACTGGCGCGCTTCGGTCCACCTGCCCCGGGCGTGCCAGAACTGCCAAGTCCCTCCCAGGACCCGTAGCGCGACCCGCCCGGATCCCGGCGACTCGGTCGCCCACTCCAAGGCTGCCCGCAGGTTCTCGACCTCGCTCTCGAGTCGCACCAACCACTCGCGGGCGGCTCCCCCGCCGAGACCGACCGCCGCTCCTGCGGCCATCTCCTCGATCCACTTGAGGTGGGCCTCGCGTACGACCGCGACTTCGTCCGCCGCCAGCAGTTTCTGGCGGCCGTAAGACCTGATGGTCTCCAGCATCCGGAAGCGCCCATCGCCGGCCGTCGTGGGCACGACCAAGGACTTGGCGACAAGGCCGTCGAGGACGTCCACCACATCCAAAGCGTCCACGCAACCACCGGCGCAGACGCGTTCGGCCCCTTCCAGAGTGAATCCCCCCACGAACACCGATGCCCGCCGCAACACGGCGCGCTCACGATCGTCCAGTAGTTCGTAGCTCCAGTCCACCAGCGCCTGAAGGGTCTGCTGGCGGGGCAGCGCGGTGCGGCTCCCGCCGGTGAGAAGCCGGAAACGGTCGTCGAGTCGCTCCGCGAGTTGCGCCGGCGTCAAGGACCGGGCCCGAGCCGCGGCCAGCTCGATAGCCAGCGGCATTCCGTCCAGCCGGCGGCAGATTTGCAGAACAGATGCCAGCTCCTCGCACGACCGTCCGATAGGCGCCCCAACGCTCTCAGCGCGCTCGATGAACAGTCGCACGGCGGTGGAAGCCCACGCGTCCTCGCCCCGCTCCTTCGAGAGATCCGGAACTTCGAGCGACGGCACTCGCCAGGCGTGTTCGCCCGCGATACCGAGAGCTTCCCGAGATGTGGCGAGCACGCGTAGCTCTGCGGCAGCTCGCAGGACGGTGTCGGCCAAATCCGCCACCGCGGTGATCACGTGTTCACAGTTGTCGAGGATGAGCAGCGCGCGGCGGCCGGCGAAGTGAGAAGTCACCTTCGAGACGTGGTCTTCCCCCTCGCCGGGGTCGCGGGGCCCCAGAACGTCGGCGACCGCCTGCCAGACCATTGTCGATTCCGTGACGCGTGCCAGCTCGACCAGCCATACGCCGTCCACGAACTGGTCCTTCATCGAGCCGGCTGTCTCGAGCGCGAGCCGGGTCTTACCCGCGCCGCCGGCGCCGGTGAGCGTCACCAGCCGGTGTGCCCCGAGAAGTTTCTCGACGGTCCGGAGCTCCTCATCCCGGCCGACGAACGACGTGAGCTGGGCCGGCAGATTGGTCGGTACCCCGAGAGCGCGAAGAGGCGGGAACTCGTCTTGCAGCTCCGGATGATTCACCTGGTGGAGCAGGATCGGCTCGTCGATGTCCTTCAGCCGATGCGCTCCCAACGCCACGAGGCTGACGTCTCCACCAGGGTCGCCGACCACTTGACGAGTGGCATCGGATATCACGATCTGCCCACCGTGGGCCGCGGAGCTCACCCGCGCCGCGTGATGCACGGCGAGTCCGACGTAGTCGTCGTCGACCACGGTGGCGTCTCCCGTGTGGATCCCGATGCGCACCCGAACCCGGGCCTCTTCGGGCCAGGGGTGCGTATCGATGCCCCGTTGAGCATCGGCAGCTGCGAGAACCGCGTCGCGGGCGCTGGCGAAGGCCACGAAGAACCCGTCCCCCTCGGTCTTGACCTCACAACCATCGTGGGCCCCGAAGCAGTCCCGAAGAATCCTGCGGTGCTGCTCGAGAACCTCCGGCCATTCGTCAGCGAGGGCGCCGGCCAGGCGCGTCGAACCCTCGATGTCACTGAAGAGGAACGTCACCGTCCCTCGAGGAAGCTCGACCACGGCACTCGATCGTGCCACCTCCGACCGACCCGCCGCCGGAGAGGAAGCAAGACCTCCCACCGGCGATTGAGCTGCCCGGTCCTACGCTTCGCCGCGGTGCCTCCCGGAAACAAGACGTCTCTCCAGCCCGTGATCGAGACAGAACGTCTGCTGCTGCGCCAATGGAGCGACGAGGACATTGGGCCTTTCGCCGACATGAACGCCGACCCGGTCGTCATGGAGTACTTCCCATCAGTGCTCACCCGATCCGAGAGCGAGGCGGTCCTGGCGACCAACCGCGCCACGATTGACGAGCAGGGCTGGGGTCTATGGGCGGTCCAGGTGCAGGCCTCCGGCGAGTTCATCGGCTTCACCGGCCTGTGGGCGGTGAAGTTCCGCGCCCATTTCTTCCCCGCCGTCGAGGTCGGGTGGCGACTAGCCGGTCAGCACTGGGGCAATGGCTACGCCACCGAGGCGGCGCGCGCAGCCCTGGCGCACGGCTTCGACAACCTGGGGCTCGACGAGATCGTGTCCTTTACCGCGGTCGACAATGTCCGGTCGCGCCGGGTCATGGAGAAGCTGGCCATGACGCACGACCCAGCCGAGGACTTCGACCACCCCCGCATCCCGGCCGGCCATCCCCTCCAGCGCCATGTCCTCTACCGACTAGCCCGGGCGAGGTGGGACGTTCAGCCGAGCGCGGACTCGACGACGGTCTCGTAGCGGGCGCCGCCCGGCGACAATGCGCTGCGAACCAGGGCGACCTTGTCCGCCGTCCATCCGGCTTCGAACGGAGTTCCCTTCAATGCTTCGAGCGCGGCCTTCGGTGCCTTGTTGCGCGCTCGGGCCAGCGTGAGATGCCCTTTGAACCGGTTGGTCCGGCGAAGGCCGGTGATCTCACTCACCTGGCGCGCGAGCTTGTCGAGTCCCGGCGCGAACGCGGGGAGGCACACGATCTCCCGTCCGAGCATGGTCACCTCCGGCCCGAGGCGCATGTCCAGCGGACGAGTGGTCCAGCGCGCTGAAGTGAGCTTGTCGGCCATCGCGTCCTCATTGCCCTCGCCCAGGAACTGCAGCGTGACGTGCCACTGGTCTTCGGTGGTCCACCGAAGCCCGACGATGTCCGGTCGGTCCACTCCCCGCAGTTGCTCGATGACCTCCGGCGTAGGCCACAGAGCGACGAACAGACGCGCCATCAGACCGACTGCAATCGGCGGCGGAGCGCGTCCAGCGCGCTGATGGTCCCTAGAGAACGGACCCGGGCGCGGTCGCCCGGCAAGTGCAGCTCCACCGAATCGGTCGTTCCGTCGAGGTAGAGCCCCACGAAGACAGTCCCGACCTCGACCTCCTCCTGCCGGTCCGGGCCGGCCACGCCACTCGTCGCCAGACCGACCTCGGTTCCCACCAACTTGGCCACGCCGGCGGCCATTGCCTCGGCGGCCTCCGCACAAACCACCGGCCCGCGGGGCACGCCCAACATGTTGAACTTCACTTCGCTGTCGTACGCCACCACTCCCCCGCGGAACCAATCGCTGGAGCCAGGAACATCGACCAGGCGCGAGGCGAGCATTCCCCCAGTCACCGACTCCGCCACGGCCACGCTCCAGCCGCGTTCCCCCAGCAGCCGTCCGACGACGTCTTCGATCCCCTGCTCGTCCACGCCGAAGACGGCCGGACCGAGGAGAGCTCGCAGCTCCTTCTCCTCCGCGTCGAGCACCGCGACCGCGGCCGCCTCGTCTTCCGCCTTGGCGGTGATGCGCACCTTGATTCCCTCGATTCCGCTGGCCAGGAAGGCGAGCGTGGACTGCCCCGCGTCCTCCAAGGCCTCGACCCGCGGTGCGACCATCTCGGCGACGGCCGACTCGCTCAGTCCCCACGTGCGAAGCACCCGACTACGGATCGTGGCCTGCTCCTCCCCGGCCTCCGCAGCGCGCCGCCGTAGGTCCGGAAGCACGGCGCGGGTCACCATCTCCTCCATCTCATAAGGGACACCGGGCACCGCGTAGACGACCTTGTTGCCGACCGGACAGATCAATCCCGGCGCCGTGCCCAGCTTCTGGTCGATCACTGTTGCCTTCTCGGGCACGTCGGCCTGGCGCGCGTTGGACTCGGGCATCTCGCGGCCGCGGCTGGCGAACATGGCGCGGACCCGCTCGACGATCGCGTCGTCGCGTACCAACGCGACGTTCATCACTTCCGCGATGGCCTCGCGCGTGATGTCGTCCTGTGTCGGGCCGAGGCCGCCGCTGACGATCACCGCGTCGCTGCGCGCCAGGCACGTCCGGATAGCGGCGACCATTCGCGCGTGGTTATCACCCACCACCGTGTGGTGATGGCAGTCGACACCCGCCAACGCCAGCTGCTCGCCGATCCACGCGGCATTCGAGTTGGTGATCTGGCCCAGCAGCAGCTCCGTGCCGATAGCCAGTACTTCGGCCCTCATGAGCCAGAGCCCGAGCGGCTCATCGGAGCGGGGTGCCAGAGCCCGAGCGGCTCATCGGAGCGGGGGGGTCGTGGGTGACCGGAAGTAGTCGAGTCCGGTGACGAGGGTCAACACGACGGCGGCCCACAGCACGACCTTGGAGACGTTCACCGCGCCGGCCAGGGGCAGGAGAGCGAAGCCCACCGCCACCTCCTGCACGATGGTCTTGGCCTTCGCCCACTGGCGGGCCGGCACGCTGACACCCCGTCGCCCGGCCCGGGAGCGCCAGACGCTGACCGCCAGCTCGCGGGAGGCGATGAGCGCCACGGGGAACCACCAGAACAAGCTCCGCGCCACGAGCGCGGCCATCGCGGCGAGAACCAGCACCTTGTCCGACAACGGATCGAGAAATGCGCCCGAGCGCGTGGAACCCTGGCGACGGGCCAGCCATCCGTCGAGGCCGTCACTGGCGGCCACGAGGATCCACAGGATCAACGTCCACCACGACGGCGCGCCGGCGAGAACCGCGGCAAAGACGGCCGGCGTCGCCAGGAGCCGGGCGATCGTGATCGCGTTGGCGGGCGTGGCCAGCGCGGAGGGACCGAAGCCCGTGGCCACGACTACGCCGCCTCGAGGTCGGGGCCGGCCGCCGCGGTCACCGTCACCTCGGCAAATGAGCCCTGGTCGAGGTTGGCCGGAAGCTTGATGACTCCGTCTATCTCCGGGGCCTCGCGATAGGAGCGGCCCTCCCCCGCCTTGTCGACGAGAACCTCGACCTTCTCTCCGACGATCGCAGCGCGACGCGACCGGGTGATGGAGTCCTGCAGCTCCGAGAGCTCGTTCAGCCGCTCATCCATCAGCGACCCCTCGACTGCCCCGTCGAGGCCGACCGCGTAGGTGCCTTCTTCGGGCGAAAAGCGAAAGAAGCTGGCCCAGTCGAGTTGGGCTTCCTCAACGAACCGCAGGAGTCGATCGTGATCCTCCTCCGTCTCACCGGGATAGCCCACGATGAACGACGACCGCAGCGCGGCGCCTGGCTCCCGATCGCGGATCGTCCGGATGCGCTCTGAGAAGCGCTCTCCCTCCCCCCACCTCCGCATCCGCCGCAGCAGCGGGCGCGACACGTGCTGGAGCGAGAGGTCGAAGTAGGGCACGCCGGTGGCGCAGATGGCATCCACCAGCGCGTCGGTCAGGTCCGAGGGATAGAGGTAGAGCAGTCGGGTCCGCCGGGCGCGGGCGGCCACGGCCTGGACGAGAGCCACGATGGCGCCGGCCTGCCCCAGGTCCCGGCCGTAGGAGGCCAGGTCTTGCGCGACCAGCACGACTTCCTTGGCGGCGAGCGACTCCACCTCGGCGACGATCGACTCGAACGTCCGGGACCGCTGCTTGCCCCGGAAGGACGGAATGGCGCAGAAACCGCAGGCCCTGTCGCAGCCCTCGGCCACCTTCACGTAGGCCCAGGGGGACCGCGACGGCGGGCGAGGCAGGTTCAGTAGGTCGAAGCTCGGGACCGCGCCGCCGGCTCTGGTGGCACCCAGCGTGAGGGGTACGCCGAAGCCCGCGATCTGGTCGGCCTCAGGTAGGGCGGAGGCCAGCTCGGCCCCGAAGCGCTCAGCCAGGCAACCGGTGACAACCAGCCGGGCGTCCGGCGACTTCTCGCGGGCGGCCGCCAGCACGGTGTCGATCGATTCCTCGCGGGCCGCGTCGATGAAGGCGCAGGTGTTGACCACCACGAGGTCAGCCTCGGCCGCCGAGCCGACCGGGCTCATGCCCTCGGCGGCCAGTGTGCCCTCGAGCTTGTCCGAGTCGACCTGGTTCTTCGGACAGCCGAGAGTTTTCAGGAAGTAGGTACGGGCGGGCGCGTCGAGCGCGCCGTCCTTTGTGCCTCCCACGCTCCGAGGTTACGGCCTTAGGCGCAGGGCCCAGTGCCCAGTGTCTTGGGCCCCCGCCTAATTGGGCGAAGGGCTCCGGGCCCCCGCCCCGCGATCCACTGCCGGCCCGCCGGACAGCAGCGTGGGAGACGTGACGGGCTACTCGGTCTTCTTGCCGAGCATCCGGTTCATCTTGGTACCGCAGGTGGGGCAGGTGCCCTGGGCGGCGCGGCGGCCGTTGGCCAGCTCGACTTCTTCACCGTCGAACTCACGCTTCTCACGGCACTTCACGCAGTAACCCTCATACTTTTCGGCCATCCGAGTTCTCCTCCTGGTTCGGGAGCGGAGGTCCGATCGCCTCCACGTCACGGGGGCCGAAGCCTCCGCCCACAACTGCCAAGCGCTCGCCTTATGAAAGCGGTTGCCTGGAACTGCCATTTTTTGGTAGCGGTGCTACAGGTCCGCTACCTGCAAGCCTCGCATGTCCGGCCGCAGGATGCGCGCATCCCCCGCCAGCCCCACGCTGGACAGCGCCGCCGCGCCCGCCGCCTGAAGCCGTGATGCGTCGCCGCGACGACAGACGGCGAGCACGCTCGGGCCGGCCCCCGACCAGGCCGCGCCGAGCGCACCGGCCGTCGTCATGGCCTCTATCAACGCGCCGGCTTCGGGCATTAGGGCTGCGCGATACGGCTGATGCAGCCAGTCGTCCATCACACCCGATCGGAAGGCCGACAGGTCACCCAACGCGCCGATCAGCACCCCCGTGCGGCTGACGTTCCTGGCCGCGTCCCGGTGAGGTACCTGCTCAGGTAGAGCGCCGCGGGCCTTCGCCGTAGATAGCGGCTGGTTGGGAATGAGCACCACGAAGGCCACGTCGTCATCGAGCGGTAGGCGCACCGCCCAGGGTGCGTCGCTATCGAGCATGGTGGCCGCAATCAGGCCCCCGTAAACGGAAGCGGCCGCGTTCTCGGGATGACCGTCCAGGCGGGCCGCCACGCCTATCGGGTCGGCGGCGCCGACGGCTGCTGCCGTCGCGACCGACAGCGCGGCGGACGAGCCCAGACCTCTCGACAGCGGAATCTCCGAACGGATGCGCAGCGCGACCCGATCGTGACCCAGTACCTCGCGCAGCACCCGGGCCGCCAGGTGCCGCGGCGTAACCGGGACGCTCTCTCCCTCCCCCTCCGCGGTGACGACGAATTTGTCGGCCAGCCGGGCGTCGACCTCTATCCGGAGCTCCAGAGCCACCGCCAGACAGTCGAATCCTGGGCCGAGGTTGGCCGACGACGCGGGCGCCGACGCGGTGCGGGGGACGAAGTTCCCAGCTTGAGGCACACGGGCAGTGTTACCCACCGCCCGTGTACCGGGTCCAATCCAGTGACGGGGAACAACCCACGACCACCCCGTCAACCGGAGGCAACCGCCGCCGGTCGACAATCCAAACGGAGGCAACCCAATGTACGAATTCGCAATCACCATGCTCCTGGGCCTGGCTCTGGTGACGGTGGTCAACCTGGCGTCGGAGTACCTCCCCGCCATCGACCGCTACCGCACCGCGGTGACGGTTCTGCTTGCCGTAGCCGGCGCCTACCTGCTCGACTTCTCGCTCTTCTCGGGCTTCGGAGTCGACCTCAGGGAAGCTTGGATGGGCCCGGTCATGACCGGCCTCATCGTTGCGGGATCCACGACCGTCTGGGCAGCCGTTCTCGGATGGCTCGGCTACACCGAGCCCGTCCGTGCGGAAACCGTCAAGACGCATCGCCCGCGCATCGCCGCCTAGCGCTCGACGACAACCAAAGGTGGGAAGGGGCAGCCGAGAGGCTGCCCCTTCTTCGCGTTCGCGCTCAGGCCGGTAGGCGGGCGGCCAGTTCCTTGGCGCTCATGGCCGACGGGCCGGTGCCGGCGCTCACAGCCTCCTGCGCGGCTTGTTGCAGCATGGTGTTGACCGGAGTGGGCACGCCGTGCAGGCGGCCGAGGAGCGCGATCTCGCCGTTGAGATAATCGACCTCGAGCGAGCCGGCGCCGCGGGCCAGGCTCTGCCACGTCGAGCCGCCGGACCGGCGTCGGCCCGCGATCGGAGGTCCGCCGAGGAGGTCCGCCCTTCGTTCGAGGTCCTCTTCTCTCGACGTGAAGGGAATCTCCGCGGCTCGCAGACAATCCTCGCCCTCGGCGCGAGCCGCCGCGGCTAGCGCCTTGGCCTCGTCGTCCCATTCACACAGCGCTTGGACGGCATTGCCGAGGTTCATAAGCAACTTGGCGTACTTCCACCGCATGATGTCGGGCCGCGGGACTGAGACGAACGTGGAGCTCTGGAGCGCGTCGGCAATCTGCTCGGCCGCTTCGTCGATGCCGCTCGGGTAGCGACCGACGTCGAGGACACCCGAGACCGGTGAGGAGTTCGCTTGGACCAGCCCGGGTTCGAGGTGCGTGGTGGGGCACATCACGCAGATTCCGTAGACATTCTCGAAGATGCGCAGCGCGGCAGGCTCGTTGGCCACACCGTTTTGCAGACAGACGACGGGGGTCCTGGCCGGCGCGTGCTGCGTCAGCTGGACGAGCGCGTCGGCCGTGTCCTGACTCTTCACGCCAAGTAGCACCACGTCGTCATCGGTGATCTTCGCGTCGCCCGGATTGGCTACAACCGGGGTATCGAGGGTGACCTTCGAGTCCGCGGACTCCACGGTGAGGCCTTCGTCGCGTATCCGCTCGTAGTGCGCGCCTCGGGCGATGAGCAGCACGTCGTGCCCGTGCTGGTGGAGCCGTCCTCCGACGACCCCGCCGACCGCCCCCGCCCCATAGATAACGAACCTCAAGGCGGCCATGATGGCCGAGCTATGG
>Ga0136633_1000656_pt1 | contig 26220 bp, 20 predicted proteins | sample AntDrymeUQ832206_2_FD_105494 | JGI IMG/M metagenome (GOLD analysis project Ga0136633, IMG submission 105494) | Polar desert sand microbial communities from Dry Valleys, Antarctica - metaG UQ83 (22.06) | ecosystem: Environmental > Terrestrial > Soil > Desert | place: Antarctica: Dry Valley... | reverse complement strand
TCGGCGTCCCGGCCGTGGTGGTGATGCCGGAGACGGCGCCGGCCGTGAAGGTGGACGGCGCCCGGCGCTGGGGTGCCGAGGTGATCTTTGCCGGGACCACCACGGTGGACCGGCAGGCCGGCGCCGAGGCACTGGCGAGCGAGCGCGGACTGGTGGTGGTGCCGCCCTTCGACAGCCTGCCGATCGTCGAGGGCCAAGGCACCGCCGGCCTCGAGATCGCTCAGCAGGTGGCGGGCGTACGGACGGTTGTGGCGCCGGTCGGGGGCGGCGGTCTCATCTCCGGCGTCGCGGCGGCCATCAAGCTCCTCGACCCCTCGATTCGCGTCATCGGGGTAGAGCCCGAAGGGGCAGCGAAGATGTCGCGCTCGCTGGCTGCAGGCATGCCCGTGACGCTGTCCTCGGTGAGCAGCATCGCCGATGGCCTGATGGCGGTGCGACCGGGGGCGCTCAACTTCCTGCACGTCCAGGCGTTTGTCGATGAGGTGGTCACCGTCTCCGATCACGACATCATCGAGGCGGCTCGCGTGCTGTGGGAGACGGCGCGCATCGCCATCGAGCCGAGCGGCGCCACCGCAGTGGCCGGCGCCCTTCCGCGCCTTGCCGACTGGGTGAAGGACGGGCCCGTCGTCGCGGTCCTCAGCGGCGGCAACATCGGCCTCGCTGCCCTCGCGGCGTTGTTGAGCCCATCGGCCGGTCAGCACGACCAGTGAGTCTGACGGTCCGCCGCACGCGGTCGGCGCCGGCGGCTTCTACTTGCGCACGTTGAGCTGGTTGTCGACCTCGAAGCCCGGGGCTTTGGCCGCGGCAATCCGTTCCGCGCGTGCCTTCTCTGCCGCCGACCGCACGTGCCCCTTCAACACCACCGTCTGCGTGTCGGCCCGCGTGTCGATGTCGATTGTGGTCGAGTCGACGCTCGCATCTGCCATCAGTGCCGCCTTGATCTGCGCGGTCTGCTGAGCAGCGTTGGCTGTACGGGCGGCGGCGCCCATGCCTTGCCGGGCCACCGCTGCCGCTGCTGCCGTCCCTTCCCGGATGGCCTCGACGGCCGGCGCAGCCGCCTGAGACACTTCGCGTGCCGCTTCGCGCGTCACCGCCGCCGTCTGCTCGGCGGCGCGCTCGACCTTGGGTGCGTTCGCCTTGACGTCCTTCTCCACGCCGTCGCGCGTGTTCTGGCACGCCACCGCCAGGCCTGCCAGGGCGATGACCGTCAACCCGACTCTCGATCGCATGTGCATCACATCCTCCTTGCGACCAGTATGCGCCGGTGCGTCGGGGGCCAGGCGTCGTCGCGCCGACCGAAGGCCCGTCCTACGTGGCCGCCAGCAGCGCCCGCGCGGCGGCGTCGGCCTCCTCCACGGTGGTCACTGCCCCATCCAGCTGCTGCTCGTAGATCGCGCGCAGCATCTCACCCATGGCTGGTCCCGGCGCCACGCCGAGTGCCATCAGGTGCCTGCCCAGCAGCAGCGGCGGCGGCGGGGCGTGTTCGACGCCGAGCGCCTGCACGCGCTCGAGGAACCAGCGACCGAACGAGCAGTCGAAGGTGCCGCCGCGTCCGTTGCAATCGGCTTCCGACAGCCGTGCCAGCAGCACCATGTCGACTTTGCGCGCAAGCCGCCGGAAGGCTCCGTCCGAGACTGGTGTTGCTGCCTTCCACCACGCGCCCGGCAGCATGTGCCAGGCCACCAGCCCGAGCACCTGCGTGCGCACGGGGTAGCCATCGAGCGTGTGTACCTGCCATGCGTCGAGCATGGCGGTGGCCAGCGGCAGACCCTCGCTCTCGTGCCCCGGTGACCTGACGCGGCCATCGATGACGGCGGTCACGCGCGGCTTGCCGATGTCATGCAGCAGTGCGCCCAGCATCAGGCTCACCTGCTCTGGATACGACACGTGGCTCTTACGGGAGACGGCTTGGTCGACGACCATGCAGGTGTGCGTCCAGACGTTGCCTTCGGGATGCCATTCCGCGTCTTGAGGACAGGTGGACAGTGCCTCCAGCGTGGGCCACAGACGCGCGACGACGTCGAGGTCGCGGGCCAGGTGCAGGCCGACCGACGGGCGATCGGCCTGCATGAGCAACTTCTCGACCTCGCCCCAGACACGCTCGGCCGGAAGGTCGTCGAGGGGGGTCGCGCGGCAGACGCGTGCCGTATCCGGCTCGATGTGGCATTCAAAGCGGGCCGCGAACTGCAGCGCCCGCAGGACCCGCAGGCTGTCGTGGCCGAAGGTGTGCGCATCCACCATACGCAGCACTCGCTGGTCGAGGTCGCGGCGTCCCCCGTGCGGGTCGAGGTACTCATCGGTGAGCGGGTCCCAGCCGATGGCGTTGATGGTGAAGTCGCGGCGCCGCGCCGCCTCGTCAAAGGGCAGCCATGGGTCGCCGTGCACCGCGAAGCCGCGGTGGCCACGCCCGGTCTTGGACTCGCGGCGGGGCAGCGACACGTCCAGACCCTGCACCTTAAACACCGTGAAGCTCTCGCCGACCGTGTTGACCGGGCCCCACTGCCCGAGCAGTGCGCGCAGGTCGTCGACCGGGAGGCCCGAGACCTCGAGGTCGAGGTCCTTGGATGGGCGTCCGAGCAGCGCGTCGCGCACGAAGCCGCCAACGACGAGCGCCCTGCCGCCGGCGGCGCGCACCTGCTGCGCGATCGCGCGGCCCGGCACGAGCGGATCGGCGTCGCGTGTCATCAGGGCCGCGGCGTCCGTCCAAAGCGCGTCGACACCCAGTCGGCCAGCCCCGGCAGCAGGGCGCCGGCTGCTGGAATGAGGCGCGTCAGTGACGACGGGTAGATGTCGGCGCGTGGTCGTCGCAACGCGCGCACCATGGTGGCAGCGACATGCTCGGCCGATTGCCGCGGCCCGCGCCCTGCGACGTCCTGGCCCCACTCACGGACCATCGCGGCGCGGAAGCCGGTCTCGGTGCTGATCGGATAGACGAGGGTGACGTGGATGGCCGTGCCGACCAGCTCCGCGCGGACCGATTCGCCGAGCCCCACCTGCGCGAATTTGGTGGCGGCGTAGGCACTCATGCGAGGGACCCCCTTGCGGCCCACGATCGACGACATGATGAACAGGTGCCCGCTGCCGACCGACCGGAAGTGCCGCACTGCGGTACGGGCCGCGTGGAAGGTGCCGAAGAAGTTGACCTCCATCACGCGACGCATCGTCTCGGCATCGGTCTCGTCGAGGCGCCCGTTGTAGCCGAGGCCGGCGTTACAGACCATCACGTCGAGGCGCCCGGTGGCCTTGATCGCGGCGGCCGCGAGCGCCTCGACTTGTGCCGCGTCGGTGACGTCGCAGGTGACCGCCGTGGCCGTACCCCCGGCCGCAGCGATCGCGGCTTGCACGCGGTCCAGTTCGACGGTGCGCCTGGCGGCCAGCACCACATGCAGCCCCTCACGCGCAAAGGCGAGCGCGCAGGCCTCGCCGATGCCCGACGAGGCACCTGTGATCACGGCGGTCCGGCGGTCGCTCATGGGGCGATCGTAGCAGCCTGCGGATGCTATCCTCGGCCCTATGAACGCTCGCCTGACCCTCGCGGCCGCGACGATCGCCCTCGTGGCGGTCGGGTGGCTGCATGCCGGGTCGCCGTTGACCGCGCAGGCGCCGGCCATGGCGCCCGCGCCAGCCAGCCGCACCGCCCCCGAGGTCCATCTCGGCGACATCAGGATGCTCACCGACAAGGGCGAGAACGCCGAGGCCTACTTCTCGCCCGACGGCAGTCATCTGATCTTCCAGTCGTCGCCCGACCCGCTGTCGTGCGACCAGATGTACGTCATGAAGGCCGACGGCACCGACGTGCGCCGCGTCAGCAATGGCCAAGGTCGCACGACCTGCGGCTTCTTCTCGCGGGACGGCACGAAGATTCTCTATGCCTCGACGCACGGCAAGGCGGCTGCCTGCCCGGAGCGGCCGTCGATGGCGCGAGGGTACGTGTGGCCCATCTTCGACAGCTACGACATCTACACCGCCAATGCCGATGGCTCGGCACCCGTGGCGCTCACCACGACACCCGGCTACGACGCCGAGGCGACGGTCGGTCCCGACGGTCGCATCGTCTTCACGAGCGTGCGCGACGGCGACCTGGAGATCTACTCCATGGCCGGCGACGGATCCGACGTCACACGGCTGACTAATCTGCCTGGTCCCGACGGGGGCGCGTTCTACTCGCCCGACGGCACCCAGATCGTGTTTCGGGGCCGGCATCCGCAGGCGGCCTCGGCAGAGTTCACCGAGTACTTCACGCTGCTCAGGGAGGGCCTGTGGCGGCCGACCTCGACCGAGCTGTACATCATGAACGCAGACGGCTCGAGGCTGCGACAGATCACCGACAACGGCGCGGCCAACTTCGCGCCGTTCTGGACCCCCGACGGGACGCGGGTGATCTTCTCCTCCAACCTGCACAACGTGAAGGGCCGCAACTTCGACCTGTTCCTGATCGACGCCGACGGTTCGGACGTGGAGCAGGTGACCCATCACCCAGACTTCGACGGGTTCCCGATGTTCTCCCCTGATGGCGCGACGCTCGTCTTTGCGTCCAATCGCCAGCAGAAGGCCCGGGGAGACACCAACATCTTCACTGCGCGTTGGAAGCCCTGACGTGGAGCGCGCGCGTCAACTGCTGCGTGACCTGGTCGCCATCAACTCGGTGAACCCGTCGCTGGTGCCCGGTGCACCTGGCGAGGCCGCCGCCGCCGCCTGCCTGGCCGCGTGCCTGCGGGAGTCGGGCCTGGCCGTCACCGAGTCCGAGGTGGCGCCAGGGCGGCCCAATGTCGTGGGTGTGCTCGAGGGCGCCCAGCCTGGACCCACCCTGCTGCTGTGCGGTCACCTCGATACGGTCGGGGTGCAGGGCATGGACGACCCGTTCACGCCGATCGAGCGCGAGGGGCGGCTGTACGGGCGCGGTACGCAGGACATGAAGTCTGGTGTCGCGGCATGCGTCGGCGCCGTCCGCATGCTGGCCGCCGAAGGTCTGTCCCGTGGCCGCGTCATCGTCGCCGGCGTGGCCGACGAGGAATACGGCAGTCTCGGCGCAGAGGCCTTGGTGCGCGACTGGCGGGCCGATGGCGCCGTGATCACCGAGCCCACCGATCTCAGCGTCGCCGTCGCCCACAAGGGCTTCGTGTGGCTGGAGCTGCAGACATACGGCAAGGCCGCGCACGGCAGCCGTCCCGATGAAGGCCGGGATGCGATTCTCGCCATGGGGCGCGTGCTTGGCGTGCTCGACCGATTCGACCAGGAACTTCGCGCGCGACCGACCCACCCGCTGCTCGGCAGCGGCTCACTGCATGCCTCGACCATTGCCGGGGGCACAGAAGCCAGTATCTATCCTGCGCACTGCCGGCTGTTCATGGAGCGCCGTACCTTGCCTGGCGAGGATGGCGCCAGGGCGCTGCACGAGGTCGAGCAGATGCTGGTCGTGCTCCGCAAGAACGACCCCGAGTTTCGCGCCGACGTGCGGCTCGTGGTGGAGCGGCCCGCCTACGATCTCGATCCGTCCGCGATGCTGCCACAGCAACTCGTGGTCGCCGGTCGGGCGCGCGGCCTCGAAGCCAGGATCACTGGCATGAGCTATTGGACCGATGCCGCGATCTTCGGCGCAGCTGGCATTCCCACGGTCGTCTTCGGGCCCCGCGGCGGCGGCCTGCACGGGCCCATCGAATACGTGGAGCTGGCCAGCGTGGACGAATGTGCCTACACCCTTGCCGCGCTGGCGCGTCAATTTGTGGGATGAGGGGCGTCGTCGCGTGGGTACTCCCCGCGCTGGTCAGCGCAGGCGGTGCCGTTCGGGATCGCCACTGTAGGTGCGCTGGTATGCGCGGCCGCCGGTCTCCCACCCCGGGGAGTCGTGCAGGCATCCTACGCAGCGCAGCGTGACCCGCGACCCTTCCACGTGCAGATAGCGATCGTGGCCTTGCAGGCCGCACACCGCCTGCCGAAGCCACGTGCCGGCGCGCGCGGTCTGATCCGAGAACGAGCGGCCACGCGACCGGAGTGCCGGGAACGTGGTGGTGAACGGAGTGGCCTGAGCACTGGCCATGCGTGCCTTCCCTTCGTGACCTTGGGACCCGAGTGGCGCTGGGGATGCCGACGCGTGCCCTCGTCCGATTCAACGCTGCCAAAGGAGACGAGCGAACAGCTGTCATCAAAGCGAAGACCGTGCCAGTCCGCCACCGCCACGAAAGCGATGTGCAGGTTCAAAAACGAGACCAGCTGGGGGTGAGGCGGAGGAGGGAAGTCAGCCTTCGCGCAGGATACTCTTCAGCACGAACGCGACATTGGCGGGGCGCTCACCGAGACGACGCATGAAGTATGGGAACCATTCGCGGCCGTACGGAATGTAGACACGGACGCCGTAGCCCTCACCGACAAGCGAGGCCTGCAGGTCGCGGCGCACGCCATACAGCATCTGGAACTCGAAGCCGTCGGCAGGCAGGCTGTGCAGGGCGGCCAGTCGGCGGGCCTCGGCAATCATCTGCGGGTCGTGGGTCGCGATGGCCGGGAACCGGCCGCGCGCGAGCAGTGGCGTCATCAGCCGCAGGTACGCCGCGTCCACCTCGGCCTTTGTCTGCCAGGCCACGGCAGCCGGCTCCTGGTAGGCACCCTTGACCAGGCGCACGCGCAGGCCGAGCGCCATGACCCGCTCGAGATCGGCGTCGCTTCGTTTGAGGGCCGACTGCAGCACCACCCCGACGTTGTCGAGACCGTCACGGCAGGCCGCCTCCACCAGCGTCAGTGTCGCCTCGACGTAGGGCGAGTTCTCCATGTCGACGCGCACGAAGAACTGCTGGTCACGGGCGCTGACCAGGATGGTACGAAGGTGCTGCGCGGCGATGGTAAGGGAGAGATCCAGTCCGAGCTGCGTCAACTTGATCGAGATGTTGCGCCCGATGCCGGCCGCCGCGATGCGCGGCAGCATCGCCAGATAGGCGGCGGTCGCTGCGTCGGCCTCGCGCTCGCTCGCGACGCTCTCGCCGAGCAGGTCGAGCGTCTGCGAGAGACCCTGCGTTTCGAGTGCGACGGCCGCGGTAATCGCCTCTTCGACGCTCTCGCCAGCGACGAAGCGGCGGGCGAACCCGCGCGTCCCTCGCATCCCGTAGCGGCTGGCCAGCCGTTTCAGTCCGGCGCTGTTGGCCAGCGCGCCGAACATCGCTTTCGAGAGGGCGTCGATCATCCGGAGACGGGACGCTTCGGGTCGAGCAGGTGCTTCAACTGGCGAGCGTAGTACCGCAACACGAAGCGATCGCGGACGCGGACCACGTCCCCTTCCGGTTGCAGCACGCCGCGTTCCTCGAGCAGGGCCAGTGCCTGCTCCACGGCCTCTGCGCCGTCGGTCGTCGCCAGGTTCGCGCCAGTGGCGGCAAGACGGTCGATCAGTGCCTGGACGGCCGTCACCAACTCGCCGCGCGGCATCGAGGGGCGCATCACCGAGGCCACCAGCGCAGTTGGCAGGACCTTGTGAAGCCGGCCGATCGCGGTCAGCACCGTGTGGGCGAGGTCGATCACGTCGCGGCGCGACCAGGCTTGGCCACCGGCCAGGGTCACCGGAGTGCCGAACGTGACAAAGGCGCGGGACTGGTAGCCGACGGCGGTCCCGACCATCTCGGCGAGCTCGCGGGAGAACGGGCGCTGCCGGCCCTTTGTCACCTGCGGCGCGAGGATGCGGTCCTCGAGCACCAGGTCGTAGGCGATGGCCACCGGCACGATGTGCAGGACCGGCACCTCGGCGAGCACGACGGCGTTGAACAGGCCGGTCTTGGCGTTGTTGAGCGCGCCGCTGTAGCTGCGGCCGCCCTCCGGGTAGAAGAACAGGTCGTGCGTCTCGAGCAGTTCTGCCACGAACGCCTTGAGCGTGACCAGGTACGCGGCATCGCGCGCCCCCCGGCGGATGGGAATGGCGCCGGTCACGTGCTTGTGCAGCAGTCCGAGGGCCCCGCCGAACAGGTTGATGCCGGCCGCGATGATGGGCGGCCGCAGCTGGTGATCCTCGATGATCAGCAGCTCGATGAGGTAATCGAGGTGACTCTTGTGGTTGGAGACGTAGACCACACGCCCCGTGTCCAGGGCATGCCGCAGATGCGCCAGGCCCTCGGGGACGCGCTCCACCTTGCGCAGGATGGGGTACAGCGGATGCTTCAGGGCGCGGTAGATGGAGTGCCGCTGGGTGGCGCGCAGCTCCTCGAGGTACCCCTCGATCCGCGCCAGCGCGGCGCTGTCGCCATCGGGCGGCTCGTACAGGCGCCGCACGTCGGCACGGGCCAGCACCGCCTGCCGAAGATCGTCGCCAATCACGGCTGACGAGTGTAGCAGCAGCCGCGCCCTCCCGCGCCCGTCAGCCGTCTAGCGGTGCGCCTCGATATCGCGCACGACGGCATCGGTGTACTGCGTCGTCGTGGCAGTGCCGCTCAGGTCGCGCGTCAACGTCGTTCCTGCGGCCATGACCCGGATGACCGCTCCGAAGATGACGTCGGCCGCCGCGCGTTCGCCGATGTGCCGCAGCATCATCAAGGCCGACAGCAACAGCGCCGTCGGGTTGGCGAGATCCTGTCCGGCGATATCAGGGGCGCTGCCGTGCACCGCCTCGAAGACCGCCGCGTGCTCGCCCAGATTTGCGCCCGGTACGACGCCGAGTCCTCCCACCAGACCGGCGCCCAGATCCGACACGATGTCGCCGTACAGGTTGGGTAGCAGCAGCACGTCGAACTGCTCGGGCCGCATCACCAGCTGCATGCAGGCGTTGTCGACGATCTTCTCGTCGTAGGTCAGGTCCGGGAATTCCTTGGCCACCTTGCGCGCCATGCGCAGGAACAGGCCATCGGCCTGCTTCATGATGTTGGCCTTGTGAATCGCGGTCACTTTCCGCCGCCCGTTCTCGGTCGCGTGCCGGAACGCGAACCGGGCGATGCGCTCGCTGGCGGTGGCGGTGATCACCTTCAGTCCGGCCACCACCCCAGGCACGATCTCGTTCTCGAGGCCGGCGTACAGATCCTCGGTGTTCTCGCGGACGATCACGATGTCCACGTCCTGGAATCGTGACGGCACGCCTGGCAGGTTGCTGACCGGTCGCAGGTTGGCATACAGGTCGAGCGCCTTCCGCAAGCCGACATTGACGCTCGTGAAGCCCTCGCCGACCGGCGTGGTGACCGGGCCCTTCAAGGCGACGCGGTTGCTCGTCACCGAATCCAGCAGCGCCTGCGGCAGCGTGCTGCCCGACTGCTCGAGCGCGGTGACGCCAGCGTGGTGCACGTCCCACTGGACGACGACGCCCGCCGCTTCGATGATGCGCAGGACGGCCGCGCTGACCTCTGGCCCGATGCCGTCTCCGGGGATGAGCGTGATGCGATGAGCCATCTGCACGCCATTATAGAACCGCGCCGTCGCCGATCGGGGGCCGTGGCGCACGGCCGCGGTCCTTCGAGCACAGCGTCGCGACGACGCCGGGCCGGCACCCCTGCGTGGTAGACTGCTCGACCCGGAGGTCCTTGTGTCACCGTCAGTTGCCCCTGTCTCAGCCGTCCTGCGTAACGTCGCCACCCGTCTGCGGATCAACTCGGTGCGCAGCACCACCGAGGCCGGCAGCGGCCATCCGAGCACGTGCTGTTCGGCCGCCGACATCGTCGCCGCGCTGTTCTGCGGCGAGATGCGGTACGACCCCGACGACGCCGCGCGCCCCGACAACGACCGCTTCATTCTCTCGAAGGGGCATGCGGCGCCGCTGCTCTATGCCGCCTGGGCAGAGGTCGGGATCGTCTCGCGTGCGTCGACGCTGACGCTTCGCGAGCTCACCAGCGACCTGGAAGGACATCCGACGCCGCGACTGCCGTGGGTCGACCTCGCGACCGGCTCTCTCGGTCAGGGACTGGCGGCCGGCGTCGGTGAAGCGCTCAACGCGCGTCGCATCGGCAGTGACTATCGCACCTACGTGATTCTCGGCGACGGCGAGATGGCCGAGGGCTCGGTCTGGGAAGCGGCCCAAAGCGGTCAGTTCCACGCCGTCGACTCGCTCTGCGCGATCGTCGACCTGAACGGGCTCGGGCAGAGCCGCGCGACCCAGTTCGGTCACGACGCCGCCACCGTGGTGGCGCGCTGGGCCGCCTTCGGCTGGCACGCCATCGACGTCGATGGCCACGACCTCGACGCGGTGCAGGCCGCCTTTGCCGAGGCCCGCAATACCAAGGGCAAGCCGTCGGTGCTGGTGGCGCGCACGCTCAAGGGCAAGGGCATCTCGATCATGGAGGACAAACCCGGCTGGCACGGCAAGGCGCTCAACGCCGAGCAGGCCGACGCTGCGGTGGCCGAGCTGGAGGCCCTGCTGGTGCCCGAAGGTGGCGCGGCGCCTGTGCAGATTCCCCGGCCATCGGGCGAGGTGGCACGCCCCGACCCGAAGACGTCCGGGGTGATGGCCGCACCCGCCTACGCCAAGGGCGAACTGGTCGCCACGCGCGAAGCGTTCGGCACGGCGCTGGCCAAGCTTGGCGCCGCCGACGCCCGCGTTGTCGCCCTCGACGCCGACGTCAAGAACTCGACGTTCAGCGACCGCTTCGAACAAGTGTTCCCTGAGCGCTTCTACCAGGCCTTCATTGCTGAGCAGGTGATGGTCGGCATGGCGATGGGCCTGGCCGCCCGTGGCGCCATCCCGTTTGCCGCGACGTTTGCGGCGTTCCTGACGCGGGCTGCCGATTTCGTGCGCATGGCTGGCATCAGCCAGCTGAACGTCAAGTTCGCCGGCAGCCACTGCGGTGTGTCGATCGGCGAGGACGGACCGTCGCAGATGGCGCTCGAGGACCTGTCGCTGTTCCGTGGCGTGCCGGGCTGCGCGGTGCTCTATCCGTGCGACGCCGTCAGCACCGAGAAGCTGATGGCGGAAGCGGCAGCGCACCCGGGCATGGCCTATGTGCGGACGAGCCGCCCGAAGACGCCGGTCATCTACGACCCGACCGACAGCTTCCCGGTGGGTGGCTGCAAGGTGCTCCGCGCCTCCGCGCAGGACGTGCTGACCATCGTCACTGCGGGGGTGACGGTGTTCGAGGCGCTGAGCGCCGCCGAGACGGTGGCGGCCGAAGGCCTGCAGGTGCGCGTCATCGACCTCTATTCGGTGAAGCCGGTCGACGCACCGACGTTGCTTGCCGCCGGTCGTGAGACCGGGCTCCTGGTGACGGTCGAAGATCACTACGCGCAGGGCGGTATCGGTGACGCCGTCTGCGAGGCCGTGTCGCCCGATGGCATTCGGGTCGTCCGCGTGGCGGTGCCCGGCGTGCCGCGCAGCGGCACACCCGAAGAGCTGATGGACATCAACGGCCTGTCGGCCCGGGCGCTCGCGGACACCATCCGCGGACTCGTCAGCGCTCGCTGACGCACGGCGCGGACGGCCGCTCGGCATGCTTGCGGGCTCTCGCCTTGGCCGACTCCTGGCGCTGGCCGCCCTCGGGGCGGGTGGCCTGCACCTGGCCGCGCGCGCGCAGGAAGCGACGCTGCTGACGGCCGTACGCGACGTCGCGTGGGCCCCTGATGGCGATCGCATCGCCGTCTCCCTGCTCGACCAGATCTGGACAATGACGCCCGATGGTCGCCATCCGCGGGCGTTCGCGGCGTGGCCCGAAGGGACGGCTGCGCCTGTCGAGCGCGACCCGGCCTGGGCGCGCGACGGCCTCCGCATCGCCTTTGCCGCCGACCTCGGCACCGGCTTCGACCTCTACGTGGCCGAGGAAGGGATGCCGCCCCGCCGGCTGACGATCGCGGCTGGCGACGACCGCCAGCCAGCGTGGACGCCTGACGGCCGGATCGTCTTCGCGCATCGCGCCCGCGAGCAGTGGGGCCTGATGGTCATCAACGTCGATGGCAGTGCGCCTGGGGTGCCGCCCCCGGTCGACGTGGTGGTCGACTCACCCGCAGACGAGCAGTACCCTGCGGTGTCGCCCGACGGCACCCGCCTGGCCTACGTCGTCAGCCAACAAGATGATCGTGGCGGCGACGACGTGTGGATGCGGGTGTTGGAAGGGCCGGCGTCCAGTCGCGACGGCCGCGACCGTACGCGCGCCTCCCGGCAGGGCGACGACCAACCGTGGCGCATCACGTCCACGCGCGGACGCGAGTCGCATCCGGCATGGGACCCGGCCGGGACGCGCCTGGCGTATGCCACGAGCAGCGACGGCGACGGCGCGGTGTGGGTATCCACAGTGCCGGCCTCAGCGGCCGTCGCCGAACCGCTTGGCGCCCGCTCCGGCAACGACGGCGCGTCGATCCTGGTGTCTCGACGGCGGTCCCAGCCGGCATGGTCGCCAGATGGCCGCCTGTTGTTGCTGGCCGACCTGCCTCCCGAGTGGCCGGTCTACAACGGCAACCCCTCCCGCGCGCCCGGTGACCCGCCGGCGTTGTTCGACCGTGGTGCGGGGTTCACGCTGAGGACCATCCCCGCGCCCTTGCCCCCCGACGCCGGCGCGCGTGCCGTGACCAGCACCGTGACGCCCGGCGCAGCGCGGTGGGCCCTTGCCTTCGACCGCACGTGGCAGCTACTGCGCGACCTCTATTACCAGGCCGGGCCCTCGGCAGACCGATGGCAGGCGCTCCGCGATCAACTTCGCCCGAAAGCAGCCGCGGCCCGCTCTGGTCACGACCTCGAACGGGTCGTTGACGAACTGGTCGCGCGGCAGCCGCTGGTGCGCGAGCCCGTGATATCGCAGGACGCGATGGTCGTGTCGGGACACCGCCTGGCCACCGAGGCGGGTGCCCGTGTGCTCGCCCAGGGCGGCAACGTCGTCGACGCGGCCATCGCGGTCTCGTTCGCCCTCGGCGTGGTGGAGCCGGATGCCTCAGGCATCGGCGGCGACGGCATGGCGATGCTGTTGTTGAACGGGATGCGCGAGCCGGTGGTCATCGACTACAAGGACCAGTCGCCGATGCACGCCACGCTGGCCAACGCGGCGATCTTCCGCGATGGCCGCCTGGTCGGTGACGGACCGGCCGCGGCAAACATCCCAGGTGTCGTCGCGGGGATGGACCATCTGCACCGACGGTTCGGTTCGGGCCGATTCACGTGGGCGCAGCTGTTGGCGCCGGCGATCATGCTGGCCACCGACGGCTACGAGTTGGACGAGGCGTTGCCGTCGACGCTGCGCGAGGGTCGGGCGCTGTTGGAGCGATATCCGGAGGCGGCGCGTGTGTACCTGCCACATGGCCGCGTGCCGCGGGCCGGGGACCGCTTCGTCAACACCGACTACGCGGCCACCCTGCGGGCAATGGCCGCCGAAGGCGCGGACGCCTTCTACCGCGGCAGCATCGCCAAGCGGATCGCCGCCGACATGGAGGCCAACGGCGGCATCATCGGCCTCGAGGATCTCGCCCAGTACCAGGTCATCGAGCGCGCGGCGGTCACCGGTCGCTATCGCGGTCTGCAGATCTTCGGCGCACCGCCGCCGGTCTCGACCGGGACGGCGCTCATCGAGACCCTCCAGATCCTGGATGGCTACGACGCGCCGCGCGGTGGCGGGCCGCAGCGGTCCGCCGACTACCTGCACCACGTGATCGAGGCCTGGAAGGTGCGCGACCCGCTGCGACGCATCGCCGACCCGGCGCTCTGGCCGGTGGAAGTGGCGCCGCATCTCGACCCTGCGCACGCGGCGGCACTCTTCGGGCGCATCGACCCGGCGCGCGCCCTCCCCTTTGGCGAGGATGCCGAGACGGCAGGGCAGGGGCAGGGCGAGCGCATCGGCCGCGGCACCACCGCCTTCGCGGTCGGCGACGGCGCCGGCAACGTGATCGTCGTCACGCAGACCTTGTCGACATGGGGAGGCAACTTCTACGTGTCCAAGGGGCTCGGATTCCTGTACAACAACCATCTGCGTGGCTATCGCACCGTGCGCGGCGCGTATGGTCAGTTGCTGCCCCTGATGCGGTCCTCATCGACGAGTGCGCCGACGCTCGTGTGCGAAGAGGTCAACGGCACATTGAAGCCCCGGCTGGCCGTGGGTGCGGCCGGCAATGCGTGGATCGCCGCCTCGGTCTACGGGATCATCCTCGGCCATGTCGACGGGGCCTTGGGGGCGCAGGCGGCGATCGAGGCCCCCAGGCTGCTGGTGGGGCGCGATCCGGCCGATCCTGCCGGACTCACGCCGCGGGTGCAGATCGAAGACCGCTTCCCTGCCGCCCTGCTCGACGACCTCGCCGGGCGCGGGCATCAGTTCCAGAAGATCGGCCGCAAGGGCGAGTACCGCTACGGCTACGCGGCCGTCCTGCAGTTTGACCACGCGGCCGGCCGCATCGAGGCCGGTACCGAGCCCAGGCGGTCGCACGCGGCAGTCGCCGTGCAGCGCTAGGACGCCCGTATCCACCAGGCCCTGGAGCAGACCGTCCTCGGTCTGGTGCAGCATCTGGCCTACCACGGCGGGCAGATCGCCATCCTGCGCAAGATGGTCGCCTGATACATTGGAGCGATGAGCCTGACCACCCTGCACGCCAAACTCGGCGACGGCTACCAGACGGCGCTGACGGCCCGCACCCATGCCTTTACCGCCGACGAGCCCACCGAGGTCGGCGGCACCGACACGGCGCCCTCACCGGTCGAGCTGCTGCTCGGCAGCGTGGCGGCCTGCACGGCAATCACGCTGCGCATGTACGCGCGTCGCAAGGAGTGGCCGCTCGACGACGTCGAGGTGCGGGTGGACTACACGGCGACGCCCACGCCGACCATGGTCAAGCACATCACCATGCGTGGGGGGCTCGACGCCACCCAGCAGGCGCGGATGCTCGAGATCGCGGAGGCCTGCCCGGTGGCCAAGCTGCTGCAGCCCGGCGTGGCGATGCAGTCACGACTGGCCGAGTAGCCTGGCGATGGCTGCGCGGTCGACCTTGCCGCGATCGGTCAGCGGCAGCGCACGCATCACCACCACCACGCGCGGCAGCTTGTAGGCGGCCAGCTGCGTCGACAGCGCCTGGCGGACGGTGCGCGCATCCCATGGCTCTGCGCTGACCAGGCACGCGCCGAGCGCCTGTCCCCGCACCGTGTCGTCCACGCCCATCGCCACGGCATCGGACACGCCCGGCAGCGCACGCAGTGCCGCCTCTACTTCCTGCGGGTGCACCTTCCGGCCGGCGACATTGACCAACGCCGGCACGCGCCCGGTCAGCACGTAGGTGCCCGCAGAGTCCACCGCGGCATAATCGCCGCTCAGGAACACACCGTCCAGGCGGGCCCCGGCCTCACCGGCATAGCCGTCGATGACGTTGGGCCCCGACACCCGCACGCGCCCCGAGCCCTCCGGCGCATCCGGGTCGGCGACCAGCTCGACGTGTGTGCCGCCCATCGACGTGCCCACGGGCACCCGGGCGTCGAGCAGCGGATTGCCATCGAAGCAGATGCCACCGGTTTCACTCGATCCGTAGAAGGACCGCACCTTGAGACCGGTGGCGGCATGCAACGCCGACACCGTGTCATAGGTCAGTTGCGCCCCCGCCGAGACGGCCAGGCGCAGCGAGCACAGCACCGGCAGGGACTGATGGCGTGCCAGGTGCTCGAACATGAACGGCACGCCTGCGAAGGTCTCGAGCCGGGCGGCGTCGATGTCCGGCCCGACCTGCGTAGGCACGAACTGCGGCCGCAGGAGCAGCGGCGTGCCCTGCCACAGCAGCGGCAGCAGCAGGTTGCTGAAGCCGTACGAGTGCGAGAGCGGAATGACGCCGAGCTGTCTGGTCACGGGCCCGATGTCCATGGCATCCGCGATCTGCGCAACATCGGCGATCAGGTGCCGCTCCTCCGTGCACGTTGCGCGCGGCTCACCGGTGCTGCCGGAGGTGAGCTTGAGTACGGCCGCCGGTGCATGACGCCCCGGAGCCGCAGGAGGAGTGGCTACCCATGCGGCCAGGCCGAGGCCGAGCCGTTCCTGACGATAGGACGACGGCAGCGGGCTGCCATCGGCCATGGCGCGCAGGTCGAGGGTGTCGGGCACGACCACCGCCGCCGCGTCCCAGCGGCCCGCGAGCGCGACGAGTGCCGCCGGCGGCGTGCTGCGATCGACCGGCATGAACGGCAGCCGGCCGCGCAGGCAGGCCAGCACCAGGGCCGGCATCGGCGAGACGTTGCCGAGGCAGGCCACGACGAGATGGCCCGTGATCAACTGCAGGCGCGCCAGCGTGCTGGCCAACTGGAGTGCCTGCTGGTCGATGTCCTCGGCGGTCAGCGTGCGCGCTTCGCCCGGCGCCATCACGAGGGTGTCGTGGCGGCGGTCGAGCAATACGGCCCGGAAGGCCTCGGCAAGCGGCGAGTGGGAGGTCATGCGCGGCTGGGCGATGATAAGCCGTGGAGTATCTCGCGCTGCTGCCGCACACCCCTCCGATGCGCCTGGTCGAGGAGGTCGTCTCCGTCGATCCGGGGCGTCATGCGACCTGTCGTCGCCGCACACACCTCGACGACTTCTACTTCCAGGGTCATTTCCCGGACCACCCGGTGGTCCCCGCCGTCGTGCTGATCGAGCTGTTGGCGCAGACCGGCGGGTTGGCGGCCGGCACGCCGCGGGCTGGAGAGCCGGACGTGCCGAGGGCCCTGCGGGTGGCGGCAGTCGATGGCTTCCGTTTTCCTGCGGGCTGCGGGGCGGGCGTGCTGCTCGAGTCGACGGCGCGGGTCGTCGGCCGGATGGGGGGCCTGTTCAAGATCGAAGGCACGGTGACTGCCGACGGCACGCTCGTGGCGCGCGGAAGCGTGACGCTGGCCGATGTGCCACGGTAGCCCCGTGGCGCCTCTAGAGCTGGGCGATGCCTTCGATCTCGACCAGCAGATCGGCGCGGCACAGCTCGGCTTGCGCGAACTCGATGTCGGGGATGCTGCCGTAGCGGGCCTCGATCAGGTCGCGCACGACCCCGAGGTCCTCGGGACGAACGATGTAGACGCGGAGGCTGGTGAAGCGCGCGCTGGCCTGGCTGGTGCCGCGCTGGGCCTCGGCCGCTGCGAGTAGCGCATCGAGGTTGTCGAGCGTCTCGATGGTCTGGGCGTCGATGTCGCCTGCATGCACGGTGAGCTCGCCACGGATACTGGCCGTGCCTGCCACCAGCAGCCACCACGCGCCGTTGACGGGCGCGGCAAGCCGGGTGGCCCGGGCAAAGCACGGGGGCCGCGGCCCGTAGCGCCGCGAGTACTTGTAGGCCGGCACCTGACGCGGATTTTCGACCGGCTCACCGGCATCGTCGGCGGCCAGGCAATGGATGGCGAGCGCACTGCCAAGCACGCCGACGCCCGAGGCCGCCGCCAGCGTGTGGTCGAAGTCGTTGGGTGAGCCGTGCCAGCGCTCGCAGGCGGCGAATCGCCCGCCGTTGAAGACCATGTAGCGGTCCAGACCCGGTCCGGACGGGGTGTGGACGTACGGCACGAAGTTCCAGAAGCGCACCGGGTGTCGCTGTTGGGCGTTGAGGGTGGCCGCTACCGAAAGATAGGCATCGCGCACGTGCTCGTGGAGGCGGTCAGGGGCCAGCGCGTGCGCGTTCGGGATGGTGATGGCGACGTGCGTGAACGCGCCCCCCGTGCGCACCTCGATGGTGCCGTCGAGCGCATCGGTCCGGGTGATCGCGGCAGAGCGGTCGACGAGGGTGTCGACCCAGCACGGCGGCAGTGGATCGAGTGGCGCGAGCGTGAGCGGCGTCGTAGCCGTGGTCTTGGGCATCACTGCACGGCGACCCCGCATCCGGGCACGCGGGACGAGCAGTCATAATACCTGAAGATGACCACGGTTCCGTTGGCGGGCAGCGCTCGTGCGCTGTCGCGCGCCTCGCGTTTGCAGCGGGCCATACACGCCCTGCGGACCGAAGGCGACACGCGCGGTCGCGAGTCGATGGCGGTCGGTCTCGGCCTGCTGATCGGCTGCACGCCGCTGTGGGGTGTGCACATCGGGTTGTGCTGGCTGGTCGGCCGGGTCTGTCACCTGAACCGGCTGAAGATGTACCTGGCCGCCAACGTCATCAACCCGCTGGTCGTGCCGCCGTTGTTCTACGCCGAGGTGCAGGCCGGCGCGTTGATCCGTCAGGGTCGGTTCCTGACGTTGTCGTGGGAGATGCTCGAGCCAAGCCGCATCTGGTCGTTCGGCGCCGACCTGATGGTCGGCAGCGTGGTCATCGGCGTGATTGTGGGCACGATCGGCGGGTTGATCACATACGTGGCGCGCCGCCCGGCCCGCGACCCCTTCTTCCAGTTACTGGTCCGCCGCGCCAGTGATCGCTTTCTCGACTCCGGGATCACGGCGTGGGAGTTCGCGCGCGGCAAGCTGTCGGGCGACCCGGTGTACGCCGCGACGCTCTCGACCGACCTTCCGGCGGCCACCGGCACCCTGCTGGACATCGGCTGCGGGCAGGGTGTGACGCTGGCGCTGGTGGCCGAGGCCCAGCACACGGCCGCGCAGGGGGCGTGGGACACCACCCGCCCCGACCCGCCGCAATTCTCTCGGCTGGTGGGTGTCGAGCTGCGACCACACGTCGCCCGTATCGCGGTGCGGGCGCTCGAGCACGAGGCCGAGGTGCTCAGCGGCGATGCCCGGAGCACCGGCCTGCCGCACGCCGACGTGGTCCTGCTCTTCGACGTGCTGCACATGATGCCAGACGCCGACCAGCGCGAGTTGCTGCGTGCCATTCGCGGCGCGATGCCGCCGACCGGGCGGCTGCTGGTGCGCGAAGCCGACGCCGCCGCCGGGTGGCGCTTCGGCATGGTGCGCCTCGGCAACAGGCTCAAGGCCGTCGTGACCGGTCGCTGGCGGCAGCGGTTCTCGTTCCGCACGCAATCGGCATGGCGCGCCCTCCTGCATGACGAGGGCTTCGAGCCGCACGTGCAGCCGATGGGCGAGGGCACGCCATTCGCCAACGTGCTCATCAGCGCCGGGGTCCGCATCGACCCACGTTGACAGGTCGGCATGTCCCGACGCATTCTCTGGCCATCCTGAATCGAAGGACTCCGGCGGCACGAGCGCCGGGACATTCGAACGCGTCGCCGGCACTGCTCGGTGCGGTCGCTGCTGGCGCGTTATGTCGTGGCTTGTTTCGGCTGGAGGAATTCCTCATGCGTGTCGTACGCCTGCTCGCCCCCATCGCCATGCTCATGGCCCTTGTCTTCGGTGCGCCTGCTGCCGCGCAGGTGACCACGGGCACGATCCTCGGCACCGTCACCGACAGCGGCGGCGTCGTGCCTGGTGCCATCGTCACGTTGCGCAACGTCAATCGCAACACCACCACCACGTTCACCACCGACGGTTCCGGCAGCTATACCGCGCCCTTCCTGGTGCCCGGCACGTACGCGGTGGAGGTCGAGATGGCGGGCTTCAAGAAGTGGATACGCAGCGACATCGTGCTCGAGGTGAATCAGCGGGCGCGCGTCGACGCGCTGCTCGAAGTCGGCACGCTCGAAGAGACGACGACGGTGGTGGCCAGCGCGCCGTTGCTGCGGTCGGAGTCGTCCGAGGTCGGCGCGGCAATCGAGGAGAAGGCCATTCGCGAGCTGCCACTCAACTCGCGCAATTTCGCCGCGCTGGTGTATCTCGTGCCGGGGGTGACGCCCGGCCAGGCTGGCGAGAACCTCTCGGGCGCCAGCACCTTCAATCCCCGCGGTGCCTCCAACTTCAACGCCCTCGGGCACCAGGCCAACACCAACGGCTGGCTGATCGACGGCATCGACAACAACGAGTACACCTTCAACACCGTGATCATCACGCCGTCGATCGAGTCGGTACGCGAGTTCAAGGTGTTGACCGGGGTCTTCTCGGCCGAGTTCGGCCGCGGCGCGGGCGTGGTGTCGGTGTCGACCAAGTCGGGCAGCAACGCCTTCCACGGCACCGCCTTCGAGTTCTACCGCGACGAGAAGTTCGACGCGCGCAACTACTTCGCGGCCAAGGCCCCTGCGGCCAAGCCGCCGCTCGACCGCAACCAGTTCGGCGGGGCGATCGGTGGTCCGGTCCTGCGCAACCGCACCTTCTTCTTCTTCGACTACGCCGGCCTGCGCGAGACCCGCGGCCTGGCCTTCGTCAACACCGTGCCGACAGCCGAGAGCCGGGTGGGCGACTTCTCCAACTACCGCGACCTGCAGGGCAACCTGATTCCGATCTTCGACCCGCTGACCACCCGGCTCAATCCCGCCTACGACTCGGCGCGGCCGGTCAGCGGCGCCAATCCGCAGTTCCTGCGCGACCAGTTCCCGGGCAACGTCATCCCGGCCGGCCGCATCAACCCGGTCGGTCGCAACGTCGCGAGCATCTACCCCCTGCCCAACCAGCCGGGCAACTTCAACAACTACGTGACCACCGCCAACCGCGCCTCCGAAGACGACAACATCTCGGTGCGCGTCGATCACCGGTTCGGCGATCGCGACTCGATCTTCGTGCGCTACAACTGGGGTAACTTCAAGCTCGATGCGCCACAGGGTCAAGCCGCCTGCTGCCTTGCGACGCCTGCCGAGGCCGCCGCCCGCTTCGACCTGGGGCCCTACGTCGCCGGCATCCAGAACACGCGGCTGAAGACCCAGGGGGCCGGGGGCACCTACACCCGCGTCATCACCAACGCGCTCGTCAACGAACTGCGCCTCGGCTTCGCCCGCACGTCGCCCTTCACGTTCCAGTCCGACTTCGGCACCCAGGCCGCGACCTCGCTCGGCATCCAGGGCATCAACATCACCGAGTTCACGACCGGCCTGCCCAACCTCAACGTGCAGGACTTCACCGGCCTGAGCGGCGGCCCGGCGTTCCTGCCGGTCAACCCGAAGCAGACCCACTACCAGGTGGAGAACAGTCTGGCGTGGCTGACGGGCCGGCACTCGCTGAAGTTCGGCTACCGGCTCGTCGACCGCTTCGTGTCCCCGTTCACCAACACCGACACGCGCGGCTCGCTGACCTTCAATCGCAACTTCACCAACAACCCGGTCACCAACACCGGCGGCACCGGGCTGGCCACGCTGCTCACCGGCTACATGACCGGCGCGTCACGCGGGTTCCTGCTCGAGCCGTACGACATGCGGACGCAGGAGCACGGTCTGTTCGTGCAGGACGACATGAAACTGGGCAACCGGCTGACCGTGAACGCGGGCCTGCGGTATGAAGTGTTCACGGCCCCGACCGAGGAGCGGAACCGGCTCGTGAACTTCGACCCGACCAACCTGCGGTTGATTTACGCGGGCGAGAGTGGGGCGACCGAGACCGTGAACCTGAAGACCCAGAAAGGCAACTTCGCCCCCCGTCTCGGTCTGACCTACCTGCTCTCCGCCGATGGCAGCACGATCCTCCGCACCGGCTTCGGGATCTCGTACTTTCCGATGTCGCCCTCGGCCTCCAACCTGCTCGGGCAGCAAGTGCCCTACACCGTCTCGCAGAACGTCAATCCCGAGGTCAACCCGACCAACTTCGCCGCCGTCCGGACCATCGACAACCCGTTCCCGGCCATCCAGCAGCTCAAGCCGCTCACGACCGCGGAGCTCAACGCCGCCAACCCGCGCGTGCTCGGCCACTCGTTCGAGAACGAGACGCCCTACGCGCAGCAGTGGCACCTTGGGGTGGAGCGACAGCTGTTCGGACCGGTGGTCGCCGAGCTCGGCTACATCGGCAGCGCCGGCAAGCACCTGCTGTTCTGCTACAACCCCAACGAGGTCCAGCCGGGCCCCGGCTCGCAGGCGTCACGTCGGCTGATCCAGCCGTTGTCGAACATGAACGCCCTGATTCAGTGCGACCCGCGGAACCGCTCCACCTTCCACGGCCTGCAGGCTCGCCTGAACCAGCGCTTCACCAACGGCCTGCAGATGCTCTTCAGCTACACGTGGGGCAAGTCGCTCGACTACGGCGGGTCGGCAGCCAGCGGCGGCGGCCAGACGGGCGGTCCGCAGACGGTCACCAACCTGAACGCCGGCAGGGGGCCCTCGGGCTTCGACGTCCGACACCGCGCCGTGCTCAGCTCGGTCTATGAACTGCCGTGGGGCGCCAACCGTGCGTGGTTGAACCAGGGCGGGCTGCTCAGCGCGATTGTCGGCGGCTGGCAGGCGAGCTCGATCCTGACGATCACGACCGGGCGGCCGTTCAACGTGAGCCTGGCCGCCGGTGTCAACAACGGCGCCCCGAGCTGGCCCAACCGGATCGGTTCCGGCCAGCTCGACGAACCCACCGTCAATCGGTGGTTCAATCCAGCCGATTTCGTGGCGCCAGCTCCCAACACCTACGGCGACGTCGGCCGCGGCATCCTCTACTCGCCGGGACACACCAACATGGACCTGTCGCTGGTCAAGCGCGTCTTCATGTTCAACGGCCGCGTCAACGCCCAGGTGCGCGTCGAGGCGTTCAACCTGTTCAACAACCCCGGCTTCGGCTTCCCGAACGCCGCGATTGGCTCGCCGACGGTCGGTCGCATCACGTCCACCGTGGTCGACAACCGCAGCATGCAGTTCGCGCTGAAGTTCGACTTCTGACACGGTGAGGACGGCAGAGCGTGCCGTCCGGCCATGCACGCCGCGGCGCAGCCGGGTCGCTCACGGATCGATCCGCCATCGCTGCGGCGACCGTCGCTGCAGATGTCCGCCGAGCCATACCAGTGACTCGTGCGGACGTCCCTGCTGGTCGTAGGATCCGCCGAACCACAGCGCGCACCGCACGGGGCCGCGCGCCGGTCGCACGTCCTGATGCGGGACGTCGTCCTGCGCGTCGCCGCGCTCGGCGGGATTCCAGCAGAAGCGCGCATCCGACCAGAACACGACACCGCCGCTGCCGTTGTCCCGGTACGTCGCCAGGGCGTAGGGGTGCACCGGCAGGAAGTTGCTGACCGTGGCAAAGGCGGCGAGCGACTGGCCGGCAAACGGGGCGTCCAGTAGTCCCGGTTGCTGGAAACGGAGCCTGGTGGTGCCCGTCCACCCGTCGGCGGTCCAGGCCCGGATGCGGCCATCCGGCAGACGATCGAACACCAGCCACGTCGTCCACGAACCCCACACGGCCTCCAGCGTCACCCGCTCAGGCGCAGCCTCTGTCGCGGCCGCCCTCGCGTGGGCGGCGGCCGCCCAGGCGCGGGTGGTGAGCTTGACGCCCGCCACGCCCGCCAGCAGCGCCATCACCAGCACGCCGGCCGTACGCGGCACCCGCGGCCATATCCACAACGTCACCGCGCCGAGCAGCAGGACCGCGATGGCAATCGGATCGGCCATTGCGACCACCGGTACCGTGAACGCATGCATCGACAGCGGCCACAGGACCCGAATCGTGGCGCCCGAATACAGGTCGAACCCGACGTGACTCAGCACGCCGAGCCACGCGGCCAGCGTCAGTGTCGGCCACGCTGTGGTCGGCGCCCACGTGCGCACGAACGCTGCCGTCAAGGCTGCGACAATCGGCGTCCCGGCGAGGGCGTGCGTGCCCACTTCGTGCCAGCGCAGGTAGACGTCCCACCCGGCCGCCATCAGCGCCGCGTCCACGTCGGGCGCGAGCCCGCCCATCACCGTGGCGGCCACGACACCGCGCGGCATCGCGGGTGTCGTTCGCAGCGCGGCAACCAGGCGCGCCAGCAGCAGGTGCGAGACCGGATCCACCTAGCGCGGACGCCCCTGCTCGACGAGGCCCGGGACGCCCGGTGCGGTCGCCTCTGTGGTCAGGCCGGCGTCGCCAGCGTGCAACGTGCGGGGCTCGACCTTGTCCGGGTCGTCATCCCAGTACCGGTAGAACTGGTACCAGCAGTCGGGCCGGGCCTCGATTTCGCGCTCGAGCATCGTCGCGACGCGCTGCGCAGCGCTGCGCACCTGCTGATCGCGGTCGCCCGTCCTGTCGAACAGGATTGGCTCCTGGGGGCGGGCACGGAACCGCCCGCGCCCCTCGCGAACGAGGAAGATGGGCACCAATGGCGCGCCCGTGAGATAGGCCAGCATGGCCGGCGCACCCATGAAGTGGGTGGGTCTTCCGAACATCGTCACGGGGACGCGGTCGCGACCCACGTGACGGTCCATCAGCATCGCGACCGCCCGTCCTTCGCTCAGGCGCCGCCGGATCTGCAGCGGCGTGTCCAGTGACTGCCGGACTTCGATGGTGTCGGCCTGCAAGTGCGTGCGCACCCGGTGGCGCATCCAGTTCACGCTCGGGTCTGGTTCCGGCATGGCGACCACGGTCAACGGCACCTGGAGCGCCTTCATCAGCACCGCGCCGGCTTCCCAGTTACCGAAGTGCCCGGTCACCAGGATTGCGCCTCGTCCCAATGCCAGCGCGTCCTTCAGACGGTCGGCACGCTCATACGAAAATCGCTCGAGGACTTTCTCGCGCGACCATGACAGCGATCGCATGAAGTCCATCCAGTCGTCCGTGTACGTGTGGCAGGTGCGGTAGGCGCGAAGGCGCAGCTGTGCGTCGGTCTCGTGCGGGAAGACGGCGCGCAGGTTGTCGACAAGCGCGTCGCGCACGCTCGGCATCATGCGGCTCACCAGCCACGCGCCGGCGTGCGCGATCGGCCATCCGATCGGCAGCGGCAGGTAACGCGATCCCAGATAGCTGCCGCCGACGACGACCGCGCCGTTGAGACGGTGCGTCACCCAACGGACCGGTGCTCGGCTGCTCACCGCTCCGCCCTCCCGTCGTGGCGCCGAAATCGGTACACGACCGCAAGGATGACATTGCGCGACGTGTCGCGCACCGGCCGGAGCTTGCTCTTCTCGCCGCCATAGACGGCCTTGATCGGGACGCGCGAGATGCGGGCGCCGCGCCGCGCCAGCTTGACGACCAGCTCGGTCTCGAACTCGTAACCGGTGGCCTCGAGCGACACCTGCCTGAGGACATCGGTGCGGACGATACGGAAGCCCGACTGGGTGTCCTTCAACGTCACGCCCATGAGCGTGGCGAGCGCCCAGCTGCCGATTACATTGGCCCAGTACCGGGACGCCGGCATCTCGTCGCGGACGAAAACCCGTTCCCCGATGACCATCGCCGCGCCCGAGACCGCGGCCTCGGCCAGCAGTCCGGGAATCTCGTCTGGACGATGCTGCAGGTCCCCGTCCATGAAGAGCACGTGCGTGGCGTCGCTTTGGAAGATGCGCGAAAGGCCGGCGCGCACCGCGGTGCCCTTGCCGCCGTTGCGGTCCAGACGCAGCACGTCAGCGCCGGCGGCCGCGGCCGTCTCGCCAGTGCCGTCCGTCGATCCGTCGTCGACGACGAGCACCTGCGCGACGTGGGCGGAGGCGCCCTGCACCACGGCGGCGATGGTCCGGCCTTCGTTGTAGGCCGGCACGAGCGCGCACACTTTCATCATGGCCTCGGCGCCCGCGCGATCACGACGGCGGGCAGCACCAGCAGGGAGGCGACCAGTGCTGCGGTGATGGTCGCCACCGAGACGAACCCCAGGGACCGCAGCGGCCCATACGCCGACCACATCAACGTACCGAAGCCGACCACCGTCGTCGCTCCCGCCAGCAACAGCGCCGGACCGACCAGCGACAGTGTCTCCGACATCGCGGTGCCATTGGCACCGAGGGTCGGGTGCAGGAGATGAATGCCGTAGTCCTGGCCGATGCCGAGGAACATCAGGATGCCGAACACGCTGAACAGGTCGAGCTCGACGCCGGCCCATCCAAGCAGGCCAAGCCCCCACACGATGCCGCAGGCCGTGGGCAGCAGCGCCAGCAGCGTCGGGCGCACGGCCCGGAACTCCAGCCAGATCAGCAGCAGCACGACCACCGCCCCCACGCCCAGGCCCATCGCCAGCTCACGCGGCAACCGCGCCGCCAGCGACGCGTTGACCAGCGGCAGCCCCGTGAGCACGACGCCCGGCTGCGCCTCGACCTGCTGGCGGAGAAATGCCTGTGCGGACGCATTCTCTGTCGTCGCGTAGCTTGCCACCAGGTAGTCAGGGCCGTCGCGCCGCACGAATCGTCCGACCAGATCGCCGAGGCCACGGGCATCGAGGTCAGACAGCGTGAGTGACTGCGTCGGGTCGATCACGCGCGGGAGCCGTTCGCGGAACGGCGCAAACGTGCCCGGCACGAAGCCTTGTGCGTCGCCCGCATCGTCGACGGCCTGGGCCAGCTGTGCTCGAGACACGCCGAATGCCGCCAGGCGGGAGCGGCGCAACTCCTGCGCACGTGCCGAGGGCAGGAGCACCGATGGACCGACGTACATGACGCCGGCGGCGCCTGCGAGACGGCGGTCGAGCGCTTCGTGCATGTCCAGGAGCGGTTCGAGGGCAGGGCCGCGACTCATGACGAGGTAGACGTCCTCTGCCAGGCCGAAACGCTGGGTGATCTCCGTCTCGAGGGCGAGGCCG
>Ga0136633_1000655_pt1 | contig 26223 bp, 25 predicted proteins | sample AntDrymeUQ832206_2_FD_105494 | JGI IMG/M metagenome (GOLD analysis project Ga0136633, IMG submission 105494) | Polar desert sand microbial communities from Dry Valleys, Antarctica - metaG UQ83 (22.06) | ecosystem: Environmental > Terrestrial > Soil > Desert | place: Antarctica: Dry Valley... | reverse complement strand
GCGACCGGCAGAGTGGCGCGATTGAATTCGGCGAAGTTCGCACGACTTCCGCCGCCGATGCTCCAGGAGCGACCGGCCAGCACGACTGCCCGGCGCACGGCGTCGACAACCGGCTCGGTCGTGGAGAACGATCCGCTCGGGAAGACCAGCAGGCGCGCGACCTCGACGTCCGCCGCCAGGATCGCCGCCACGAGGTCCCCAGCACCTGCGCCGTCGTCACCGACGGTCGCCTCGATCTCGAGCGCAGCGCCGACTCGCCGTGCCGCACTCGCCGCGCTCGCCAGTCGATCGGCCCACAGCGGCAGTCCGTGGGTGAGGGAGACTCTCAGGTGGTCGGGGCGGATGGCCGCGAGGCGCACGGCGGCGACGTCGTCGAGCACGCCTCCCTCCGGTGGCGTCGCGAAGCCGATCAGAGGCAGCGGGCCCAGGGCTTCGGTGGAGACCTGGACGCCGGCGAACGACGCACGATGCCGGCGTGGGGCTTGGCCTCGAACCGACAGATGAACTGCCTGGTGGAGGCGCGTCCCGGCCTCGATTTCGACCGGGTACGGCAGGTACAGCGGTGTGCAGAAGGTCTTGTACGAAGCGTCCGTCCAGTTCCGCTGATCTTCCATCTCGAAAACGTCGCCGTCGAACCGAATGCTCGCCTCCAGGCCCGGCGTCACGTCCCAGTCCATCGCAACGATGTCGGTAAACGGATCCTGTGGCGCAATCCGATCGGGGAACGTCCCGTCCACTGTCCCGGTCGGCGTCTCGACCCTGAGGCGTTGCCCAGCCGCGCCCGTGGGATGGAGGAGGCAGAAACCGATCCGGCTTCTCCGGAATGTCCGACGGGCGAACCCGTCGAGCGAGAACACCAGCGTTCCGTGCCGGTCCCCTGCGATCCGCCCCTGCCACTCGAACCCGACATCGCCGTTCTCGTGATCGGCGCGGAACGTCACCTCAAATCCGTCCCGTCGCTCCTCCACGTGCAGGTCGCGCAACTCGGGTTCGATCGTCCCCCACGCTCGATCGCGAACCACCGCGTAGACGCCGCGAAGGACCTCGACGCCTTCCCACGTGATCCAGCGCAGACCGCCGGATTCGAGGACTGCCGACAGAGGTCCCGCCCGAAGCAGGCGGCGCTGTGCGGATGGCCCGGGGGCTTCTACCATCCCGCGACGATCGGGTTGCGGAGAACACCCACCGCGTCGACCTCGACCTCGACCTCGTCTCCGGGTTGAAGAAACGTCGGCGGTTGGCGGAACAGTCCAACGCCCGCGGGCGTTCCGGTCGACACGACGTCCCCGGGACGGAGCGTCACATACCGGGATAGCCACTCGATCAGGAACGCCAGCGGAAAGAGCTGTTCGTCCGTCGAGGCCGATTGTCGCGTCTCGCCGTTCACGCGGGTCGAGAGCCGGAGCTGCTGTGGGTCGGGAATCTGGTCCGCGGTGACGATAGCGGGGCCCATCGGGCAGAACGTGTCGAACCCCTTCCCAAGCGTGATCTGGTTGTCCTTGAACTGCACGTCCCGGGCGCTGACGTCATTCACGACCGTGTACCCGAAGACGTGATCGAGAGCGTTCTCGCGCCTGACAAGCTTCGCCTCGCGACCGATGACGATCGCGAGCTCGACCTCGTAGTCGAGCTGGGTTTCCGGCGTCGGGCAGACGACGGCCTCTCCTGGTCCGATCACCGCCGAGGGCAGCTTCGAGAAGAAGAACGGCTCGCTCGGCAGGACGGCATTGGGTGCCTCCTCCTTGTGGCTCCGGTAGTTGATCCCGCAGAACAGGATCTTTCCCGGCGCGGCGATCGGAGCCAGGATTCGAACGTCCGACAATGGTGTCCGAGACGCCTGTGCTCGCAGGGTGCGCTCGTCCGCGCCGGCGCCGATCAGGTCGAGCAGGTCGGCGAAATCTGTCTGCAGGACCTCGCTTCCCTCGAGGATGCCCACGTGGGTCGAGTCGTTCGCGGCGTATCTGACGAGCTTCATCGCTGCTCCACCCGGTGATTCGGTCCGTCGACGACCAGGACTTGACCCGGATCGAGCGCGATGGCGGTCCGTGTTCCGGTCGTGTCGCGTTCCGGAACGAGCCGCAGAAACTCGAGCACGTCCTCGTCATTCGGATCGACGTAGTGAGTTGCGACCGCCAGCTGCACGCCGAGAAACTCGGCAGCGAGCGCGGCCTCGGCAGGCGACATCTCGCCGGTCAGCACGCGGCCGGCGCCCGGGACCTGGGCCAGCAGCGGCTTTGGCTGGGTACAGCCCAGGAGGCCGACGGTGGGCCGGTACAGCTCGCCGATCAGGCGCATGTCACCGAAGATCGCGCTGTCGCCGAAGTGGTAGACCCGAACGTCGGGCTCGGGTTCGACGATGAAGCCCAGGGGAACGCCGCTGACGATCCCACCGCTGTCGAGTTTCGCAGACGACCAATGGTGGGACTCGACCGGACGGACGACGACGCCGCCGACCTCCACGACGATCCCCCAGACTGTCGCGCGGATCTGGTTTGACGGAACGCCCTGCTCGAGGAGAAGGGCCCGGGTGTCGGCGCCGCAAACCACCGGGGCACCGGTCCGTCGGGCGATATCGGCTGTGTCGCCGAGGTGGTCGAAGGCCGCGTGCGAAACGAGAATCACATCCGGCGTCGGCAGTGCGTCCGGCCCGAACGGGGCGGCCGGGCTGCTCGTCAGGTACGGATCGATGAGGATCTTCCGGCCGGGGCCCTCGATGAGATAGCCGGCCACGCCCAGATACGTCAGGCGGGTGGTCATCGTGCCCAGCTCCGCTCGAGACCGTCGATCAGGGCGACCATCGCCCGATTCAGGGGCACATCGACGCCCATCAACGCCGCATTCCGGACCACCGCGCCGTTGATCACGTCGATCTCGGTCTTTCGGCGCCCCTCGACGTCCTGAAGCATGGACGCCTTTCCGCTGCCGGCGCCCGCGAGCACGCTGTGAATCCGTTCCAGCCGCTCGTCACGGTCGATCGCATGGCCGAGCGCGATGGCGACCACCACGGCTTCCGACGCCAGAGCGTCGACGAGGTCGAGCATGGGGCCGGGTTGGCCGAGCTCGCCCGCGGTCAGGCCGGTCAGCGCCGAGGTGGGGAGTGTCGCAGCATTGAGGACGAGCTTATTCCAGATCTCGGTCTTCACGGACGCCGTGACCGTCGGCTCGATGCCCGCCACCCGGAGGAGCTCCGCGACGGCTTCCGCTCGGGCGACATCGGCGCCGTCGAGATATGGACCGAGGTAGGTGGGACCGCTGCCCGTGTGAGCAACATGGGCGGGAGCGCGGACCGTGGCACTGTGGTACGTGACGCCCACCACCATCTGCTCGGCCGCGAAGGTCTCCGCCAGAACGTCCGCATTGCCCCAGCCGTTCTGAAGACTGATCAGCGTTGTCTTGGCGCCCACGAGAGGCCGCGCCAGATCCGCAGCGGATCGGGTGTGCTGGGCCTTGACGAACACGAAGACCGCATCGACGTGGCCAACGCTCGTTGGGTCCGTCGTCGCCTGCGGGTGGGTCGTGATCGTCCCGCCGGTCGTCTCAACGGTCAGGCCAGACAAGCGGATCGCTGCAACGAGGTCCGTCGCGACGTCGACGATGACAACCTCGTGGCCGGCGTTGGCGAGGCGCCCCGCCCAGGTGCCCCCCATGGCTCCGCCACCAACGATCGCGATTCTCATTCCAACGCCCTCATGTGGACTATCACCTTTTCCGCATGCGCCTGGTTTGCCAGCGTGAACTCGATAGCCTCTCCGACTCGTTCGAACGGAAACCGATCCGTGACGAGATGCCGGACCGTGTCGGCGTTTCGCCGGACGAGATCGACCGCCTCGCCAAAGATCCCCGCGCTGTTCCTCGATCCGAGCACGCTGATCTCCTTCCTGGTGAACTCGATCATCGGCACTTCGACCTCCTTCGCCGAGAGTCCGATCACGACGACGGTTCCGGAGCTGGCCACGATATCGATCGCCTGTCGAACGACGGCGGGCACGCCGGTCGCCTCGATCACGACGACCGGGCCTTCGCCCCTGGTCCATTCGGCGATCACCGGAGCGGCGTCCTCGGCCGACACGTCGACGGTGAGTTCGGCTCCCAGGCGGAGCGCGAGCTCCAACCGGGCCGACAGGCGGTCGACCGCCAGGACGCGCGCTCCAGAGTCCCGAGCCGCGAGCAGGACCGCCTGTCCGATGGGCCCCGCGCCGAAGACGACCACCTGATCATCCCGCCGAAGTCCGCTCCGACGGACGCCATGGAGGCCGATCGAGATCGGCTCGACGAGGGCGGCCAACTCGGCGTCGAGCCCGGCTGCGGCGTGGAGCGTTCGTGTCGGGAGCGCGATTCGCTCCGCGAGGCCGCCCGGCACGTGGGCCCCTATGACCTGCAGCCGCGTGCAGCAGTTGGGGCGCCCGCGGCGGCATGGCAGGCACGAGAAGCATGGAAGCAACGGCTCGACCGAGACCCGGTCACCAACCGACAGTGAGCCGTCGTAGCCCTCCGCGAAGGCGAGGATTCGTCCGGAGAATTCGTGCCCCTGTGTGGTGGGATAGGTGGCGTACGGATGCTCGCCGGTGTAGAGCGAAAGATCCCCGGCGCACAGACCGACCGCGTCGACTTCGATGATCGCCTGCCCTGCCTCCGCGACGGGCTCGGGCACGTCACGGATCTCGATCGACCGCGGCGCCAACGTCACCGCCCGCTTCATGGGCCTTCTCCCTCGTCTCCATTGGTCGCTCGACCGACCGGTCGACTACCGTGGCCACTCCTCATCGTCGAACGGCTGTTGGTCGCCCAGAAACGGCGTGGCCCCTTCGGCATCTCGACGCCGAGCGCCGCCAGAACCTTGACGAGCGTATTGTCTGCCCCTACGTTGCCTGGGACGACGACATACGGAAGGGTCGTCGAGCCGGAGCGCATCCGCCAGACGGGCACACCCGGCCGGACCTGGCCGAGTACGCGGGCGGACGGGACTCCCACACCGCGCGACGCGATGTCCGCGGAGGTGATCCCACCCTTCGCGACAAGGCCGTCGAACCGACCGCGGAGGCGGACGACGATGGAGACGAGCGCATTCATCACGCGAGCGCCGGCCAACAGATCGATGTGGGCGGCGTGCCGCGTGCGTTCGGAAGCGACAACGATGACGCCGTCCGCATCGAGCCCGTCTCGGGCTCGTTCCACCAGGGCGAGAAGGGCGAGCGAGGGATCGTGCGCCATCGCCACGGCAGTGGGAAGCTCGAGGATGCCCACGCCCGCCTTCGCCAGGCTCTCGAGCTGCCGACGGCTCGCCTCGGTGTGCGATCCACAGACGATCAGCACGCGACCCGGCCAGGGGACCACAACCGTAGACAGGGCGCGCGCCTGGAGACCCGCCCGAAGCGCCGCGAAGCTCGAGGCGGCCCGCACCACGACCCGTGCGCCGTTGTCCTCTGCAGTCTGCAGCCCTTGGAGCGTCAGCCGAAGATCGTCAGTCGATTCGGCGTCGGGAACAACTACGGTTCGCGGTGGGCTGGACCGCAGAGCGCCCGAGACAGCCTCACCCGATGTCTCACGGAGGGCGTCCAGCGATATCGAGACCGCGTGGCGACCGCCCATCTCCTGGACCCAATCGACAAGGGTTCGACTCTGGTATCCGAACACCGGATCACGAGCGAATTCGGTTTCATTGACCGGGCGAGACCGACCGTGCTCGATGAGAAAGTGAACGCCATGTCGAGTAACCCGACCGCCCTCCGGGAACGCGGGAACGAAGAGCGTCACGGAGTCGGGCGCCGCGATCGCGTCGATCTCGGCAAAGACGTGCCCTCGCAGCGTGGAGTCGCCGCGCAAGACCACTGAAACACGGCGTCCGAGTCGGGCGGCCTCGCTCTGGACGACGGCATGGAGGGAACGGACGAGGGCGACGGCCTTGGATCGCGACAGCGCGCGAGTATTCGTCAGAACGTAGAGCGCCGGCTCGTCGCCGGCGAGAAACGCGGCGAGGCGCCGCCGCGTCGGGCGAAGCAGGACATCGACGTCGGAAACGGTCTGCGTTCCCGTTGGGTCATCGTCGAACACGACGGTCCGATCGGTACAGGCCCTACCAGGAGGCGGCATCGGGGCATCCTTGACGATGGTTCCGTCGCATCCTACAGTAGAGTGGGCGACCGGTCGACCACGCCTCCAGCTGTGGTCGGATTGGGCAGGGAGCTGATCGGTAGGGCATTGTGCAGGACACGTCCACGGGCGGCACGGGCGTCACGAATCGTCTTTGCGACGACTTCGACATCCACGATGCGGAGTTCGTGCGGGATCCGTATCCGGCGTACGGGAGGCTTCGAAGCGAATGCCCAGTCGCCCATGGCAGTCGGCACGGCGGCTACTCGCTCCTCACCCGCTACGCCGACGTTCGCGACGCCGCTCGTGACTGGCGGACGTACACGTCGAGCGTCGTCGGTGTCACCGCGATCCCGGTCATCACGCCTCGTACCGAACCCCAGCTTCCGATCGAGCTCGATCCACCCGAGCATTCGACGTATCGGGCCCTCATCAATCCGCTGTTCGCGGTCAGTCGCGTGGAACAGCTGCGCCCGAGAATCCAACAGGTTGCCAAGGGCCTGGCGACCGCCTGCTCGATGAACCCGTCAGCCGACCTGGTGCGCGACTACGCCGTGCCCCTGTCGGTGAGCACCCTCGCCGAGTTCACGGGTCTCCCGCGAAAGGACACACAGCTGTGGGTCGACTGGATTACCAGGATGTTCGACGTCCGAGACAGAGAGACGGGCGCACAAGCGAGCCAGCAATTCGGTAAGAAGCGCCTGCTGCCGGTCTGCCGCGCGGCCGGGTACGCCGGCTCGGCCAGGAATCTGCGCCGGGCCGTGGCGCTGGCGAAGGGCACATGGCGGCGCGATCGTCGGACGTACCGGCGGTGGGTCCCGATCCCGGGTGAGCACCTCGTCATCGACTGGGGCAGCGAGGGCGGGCTCCAGCCACCAGTGGGGACTTCTACGTGGCCATTGACAACGATGGTCTGGGGGTAGATCTCGAAGCGTGGGAATGATCCGCCCGTGACGTGCGACGTACCGACATGTCCATTCGAACCGTCGAGGTTCGCTGCCCACTCGATCGTATCGTGGCCATCGTTGGCTTCGTTACGGAACGGCTCGAACACGCCCTCCGAATCGAAACGTCCTCGAACATCTTGAACGACGACGATGATACCTTGCCGCGCATACCACGCTGGATGCGCGTAGGCTCCCTGGGTCCCGAATGCCCGTCCATATGGCGTTCGTAGCACGAGGACTGGCAGCCGTCGTGCGGCCGCCAGCGGACGGTATATCTCGGCGATGAGTTGGCACTCATCGCGTATCGACTGCTCGCTGGATCGTGAAGCCGGTAAGCTGCAGGGGCGACGCCCGGCCTCAGCGGATCGTGTGGCCGCCGTCGGCGACGAAGAGGGCCCCCGTCGAATAGCTGGACTCGTCCGATGCCAGGTGCACCGCCAGGCCCGTGTACTCATCTGGGCGACCGACGCGGCCGAGCGGGATGCCCGCGATGATCGAGGCACGTATTTCGTCGTCGGCCAACAGACCTGCAATGAGCGCGCCGGCGGTGGCGCCGGGTACGAGCGTATTCACCCGGATGCCGTCCGCCGCATAGTCGGTGGCGAGCACGCGAGTCAAGGCGTGTACCCCGCCCTTCGAGGCGGAGTACGCGGTGTATGAACGACCGGATCCCCGCAACCCCGTGGGTGATCCGATATTCACGATCGAACCACCCCCGGATGCCATCATCGCAGCGATCGCGTACTTGCAGGTAAGGAAGACACCGGTCAGGTTGATCGAGAGCGTCTGGCTCCAGACTTCAAGTGACAGCTCGTGGGCTCTGCGATCTTCGCCGTGGAGCTGGATCGCCGCTGATGTGACGAGGACGTCGAGGCCGCCGAACGCTTGGACGACGCGTTCGATCGCTGCGCCGATGCTCGTCTCGTCCGCTACGTCGGCGAGGATCCCGATGGCGCCATCCGCCTCTGCGGTGAGGCTGTCAAGCTTGGCTTGGGTTCGACCGAGCGCCGCCACATGCGCGCCTTCGGTCGCGAAGCGCAGGGCGATCGCCCGTCCGATGCCACTGCCTGCGCCCGTCACCGCAACACGCTTGCCGAAAAGCCGGTCGGTCATGGAGACTCCTGAGAAGGTAACCGGGCCCGGGAGGAGTCGCGGGCCCGGTTACCTGTTTGTAGGCGCTGTTACTTCTGGGCGGCGAGGACCGTGTCGACGTTCTCCTTTGTGACCATCACGAGGCCGGTATCGAGGTAGCGAGGGATCGTGCTCGTCTGCCACTTGTCGAGCCCAGCGATAGTGAAGTTATTGTGATTGAAGTCGTACAGCATCTTCACCGCGTAATAGGTGAAGAGCTCTCGCTTCTGGATGACGATTCCGCTGACCTTGCCATCCTTGACGGTCTTGAAGAACTCGGGTGACTGCTCCATTGCGGTCACCACGAACTTGCCCGGCTTGCCCGCCTCGTCGAGGGCGCGGACGATGCCGGCGCCGCTCTCGGAGTCGAACCCAGCGATGCCGGTCAGATCAGGATTGGCGGCCAACAGCGCGGCGGTCTTTGATGCCGCCTGATCCGAGGCACCGCCATCGTCTTCTTCGGTGACGATATCAATCCCCGTTCCCTTTAGCACGTCTGCGAACCCCTGACGAGCGGCGACCATGTTGTCCGCGGCGATGATCGACAATGTGGCGACCTTGCCCGTTGCCAGGCCGCGCGCCTTGTGCTCGGCGATCTGAACGAGGGCTTGCTGCACGCCGATCTGGTACCAGTCAGTGCCAATGAAGGACAGTCGCTGTGAGCTCGGAAGGTCAGCGTCGTCCGTTACCGTCGGGACCTTCGCCGCGATGCATTTATCGACGGCAGCGCCCAGTGACGGATCCCACCCGACGACGATGACCCCGGCGGGCTTGGCCGCGCATTCCTGCTCGATCGTCGAGATGAACGCTGCGAGGTCGATGGTCGTCGGGCCCGCGATCCGGACCTTGACTCCCAGGTCCTTGCCGGCCTGCAGGAGGGTCGGGTGATCGCGAGCAACAAACAGCGGAAGGGTTGAGTTCTGGGAGATCCAGACATACTCCTCGTTTGACGTGTCGCCGCCGCTGGCCGCGGGCGCGGCCGTGGATGGTTGCGTGCTCCCGCACGCACTGACCGCGAACATCGCAGCCACGGCCAGTGCCAGATACGCGCTGTGACGATACTTTGAGCGCATTTACGTCCTCCGTTCGCAATGGTCTACCGGTGGGCCACCTTGAGGCTTCAGATTCCGACGCTCCTCCTTCAACCTGCGGTTTCTGCGTAGCGCCGGCCGTCAACGACCGCGGCGGGCGAGTAGGTCAACCGAAACGGCGACCAGGAGCACCACGCCGATCACGATGCCCTGCCAAAACACGCTCACGTGCGAGATGATCAACGCGTTCTGCACGATGGCAATGAACAGGACCCCGAGGAATCCGCCGACCACCGTGCCCTCGCCACCTTTCAGGCTGGCTCCGCCGAGGACAGTGGCGGTGATGACCTTGAGCTCGACTCCGGTGCCCGCGGTCACGACCGCTGCATCGAGGCGCGATGCGCTCACCACTCCGGCGAGCCCGGCGAGCGTTCCCATCAGGATGAAGCCCAGGAGCATGACTCGGTCGACCTTGATCCCGGACAGCGTCGCGGCCTGGGCGTTGCCGCCGACGTAGTAGAACTGGCGGAAGAAGCGGACGCGGCTGACGCCGAATGCGCCGGCCACGACGACGATGAGCATCACCCAGAACGGCGACTGGAGGCCAAGGAAGACGCTCTGGCCCAACTTCGCGAATTCATTCCCGATCGAGTTGACCCCGGTACCGGAGATGAGCTGGGTGATCCCGCGGAAAATTCCCACCGTCGCCAGGGTGGCGATCAGCGCATTGATGCCTAGCCTTGTGACGATCAAACCGTTCGCCAGACCGCAGAACGACCCCACGACGACGCCGGCAAGCAGCGCCAGCGGGGCGGCAACGCCAAAGTCCTTGGCGAGGACGCCGGCGACGACACCCGTGAGGGCGAGGACGCCGCCAATCGACAGGTCGAATGCTCCGCCGATCATCAGCACGGTCATTCCGACGACGAGGATTCCAGCCTGGGCGGCATCGAGAAGGACGGCGGCGATGTTGGAGCTTGTCGGGAACGAGACGGGATATACGACCGCCATGTAAGCCGACAGGCCAAGGATCAGCACGAGCAGCAGAAGCGGCCGGGATCGTCCGACTGCAATCCCGGCCCGCGCCAGCCGGTTCGGTGGCTTCGGCCTGTTCGCCGTCAGAGTCTCGCTCACCGTTTCACCTACCGCCCGCAGCCGGGTTCCTCGTTGATTAGCCGTCCCCATGGCTTCACGCTGCACCTCGCTCGGCCGTCGCTCGTTTCGGGGCGGCCATTCGCAGGATTGTCATCTCGTCCGCTTGGCTGGCGTCGAGCTCACCAACCACCCTGCGCTCTGACATGACGACCACCTTGTGGGCAAGGGCAAGCACCTCAAGGAGGTCGGATGAGACGACGAGCAGCGCCACGCCTTGCGCGGCAAGCTCTCGCAGGATGGCGTAGATGTCCGCCTTCGCCCCGACATCCACGCCGCGCGTCGGCTCATCGACGATCAGGACGGTTGGTTTGCGCGCCAGCCATTTCGCCAGGAGAACCTTCTGCTGATTGCCGCCACTGAGATTCATGACCCGGCGGCGAACATCCGGCGTGGCGATCCGGAGCTGCGCGACGAACTCCTCGGCCAGGTCCGCAGCGCGCTTGTCGGACAGCAGGGGCCCGTTGGAGAGCGCGGTGAGGTTCGCCGCGGCGATGTTCGCGGTCACGCTCATTTCCAGGAACAAGCCAGCTTCCTTGCGATCCTCGGGAACCATTCCGATCCCCGCGCGCATCGCGTCGATCGGGTGGGTGATCGCGGCCGGCTGGCCTCGGACCAGGATACGGCCAGCGCTCACTGGCCGGATGCCGAAGATCGCTTCGCACACCTCGGTGCGACCAGCACCCACAAGGCCGGCGAGACACACGATCTCGCCCGCTCGGACGGTCAGCGAGCAGTCGACCACGGGGTCGGCCGAGAGCGACTGGACTTCGAGGGCCACCGGGGCGTCTGAGGCGTGCCGCCGCGGATCCGGCGCGAAGGAGAGATCTCGTCCAACCATCATCCGGATAAGGTCATCCGGGGTCACTTCCGACGCGAGCTTCGTCCCCACCAGGTGCCCGTCCTTAAGAACCGTGACGCGTTCGGCGAGCTCGAATACCTCCGCGAGCCGGTGCGACACGAAGACGATTCCGACGCCTCGTCCAGCCAGGTACCGCAGCACCTGAAAGAGTTGACGGCTCTCGGTGATCGTGAGCGCTGCGGTCGGTTCGTCCAGGATCAATAGGCGCAGGCGATGGGACAGCGCTTTGGCGATCTCCACCATCTGTTGCTGCGCCGGCGGCAGGTCTCCGACGAGCCGCCCCGGGTCCAGCTGGACCTGCAGCTCGTCGAGTATCTGTCGCGTGCGCTGTTCCAGAATCCGGCGGTTGATGACCCCGAACCGGTTCGTCGGCTGGCGAGCCGCAAAGATGTTCTCGGCGATGCTCAAACCGGGCACGAGGCTTCGATCCTGGAAGACGATCGCGATCCCCGCATCGCCGGCCGCGCGCTCGTCGATATCGGCCATTGGGCTTCCGTCGAGCTCGATCGTCCCCGCGTCGGCTCGATACACCCCGGCAACGATGTGCATCAGCGTCGACTTGCCGGCTCCGTTCTCGCCGACGAGGGCATGAATCTCACCCGGCAGGACATCGAGCGAGACGTCGCTCAATGCTTGGACGCCGGGGAAGGCCTTCCGAATGCCGAACAGCCGGAGTCGCGGCACGGACGCGGCCTGCACCCGACTCGGGTCGGCCTCTTCAACCTGGATCGCGGACTCCGAGCGCTCGGTCGCCGTCATGCCGCGCTCCCTGGCGCGTGCGCGATGATCGGGTCCACGGGGTTCTCGTCTGGGTCGTGCTCGATCAGCTCGATCAGGAGTCCGCTCGGTCGGTTTGGAAGAAAGCAGGTTCGGCGGCCACGGCCTCCCAGCATGATGGCGGCAGGCTCCTCACCCCCAAGGGCATCGAGGACGGTCGGGAGGTCCCTGGTAGCGAAGCAGACGTGGTGTAGACCCTCGCCCCGCTCGTCAAGGAATTCGGAGATCGGGCCTGGTCGGAGGGCCTGGACGAGCTGGATGAGCACGTTTCCGGCATCGACGTATGCGAGCCGAACGCCGGTGTCGGGGAGCTCCTCATCGTGCACGAGGGGGAGCCCAAGTGTCGAGACGAAATAGCCCAGCGAATCGTCGACGCTGCGGACCGCGAGGGCCACGTGATCGACACCGTCTGCCAGGACCACGTTCTCCTCCACAGTCCTCCGGCCAGACCGACATTGACATTGGCGGACCGGTCGACCACTGTTACCCTAGCGGGCGGCGTGAGCAGATGTCAAGAGCCAATTCGCGACGTGTGCCGGTGTGCGGGAGGGTGACTTTGCCGGTCTATTCGGACCCTGTCGACGGCGTTGTCGTCGACCCCGTCGGCCTCGAAGCCTGGACGGTCGCACTGCTCGATGCGCTCGACACGCCGGACGACATCGCGGAGGACGTCGCCGAGGTCTTGCTGGCGGCCGACCGACGCGGGATCGCCTCGCACGGGACCGCGCGCCTCCCTAATTACGTCGCGCTGGTCGACGCAGGGGTCATGGATCCGGCTGCGCGCCCTTCTGTCGAGCGGGAGAAGGCCGCTTTGTCACTGCACGACGCCGGGAACGGGTGGGGCCACCACGCGAGTCGGGTCGCGGTCGACTGGTCGATCGATCGGGCGCGCGACACGGGGTCAGCGATCGCCGTAGTGCGGAACTCGAACCACTACGGGATAGCGGGTTGGTACGCGCTGCGAGCCGCTGCGGCCGGGATGATCGGCCTATCGTTTACGAACAGCTCACCGCTCGTCGCGCCGACGCGCGCCCTCCGCCCCCTGATCGGCACGAACCCGATTGCGATCGCCGCTCCGGCCGGACGGCATGGCACCTTCTGCCTCGACATGGCGACGTCGACCATCCCGCGCGGCCGCATCGAGGTCGCGGCGCGCCGCGGTGAGACGCTCCCCGTCGGCTGGGCCATCGGGCCCGACGGCCGACCGGCGACGGTGCCCGAGACTGCCCTGGCCGGCGCCCTCCTGCCGCTGGGTGGCCTGGAGGAAACGGCAGGCTACAAAGGCTACGGGCTGTCGCTGGCAGTCGACATGCTGACCGGCGTCCTCGGCGGCGCCTCGTTCGGCCCCAACATCGTCGGGCTGTTCAGCACCGCGGGGCCATCCGATCTGGGTCACGCGTTCTGGGTGATCGATCCGGCCGCAATCGCGGAATCTGGCACCTTCGAACGGCGACTCGAGGGCTACCTCGACCAGCTGATGTCCGCCGAGACGGTGCCCGAAGCGCCCGGCCGCGTCCTCGTCCCGGGCGAACCCGAGGCCGAGGCAGAGCGCCGGGCGGACGAGCGCGGCGTCGTCCTCGATGACCGCCACCTCGGCTCCCTCGTCGAGCTCGGCGATCGCTTCGGGCTCCCGTTCCCGTTGGTCGAGCCGGCGTGACCGAGAACGTCGACCTGGCGATCATCGGCGGCGGGATCGTCGGCCTCGCGACCGCGTACCGGCTCCTCGAGGCGCGACCACAGCTCCGGCTGACCGTCCTCGAGAAGGAGGTCGAGCTCGCCAGCCACCAGTCCGGGCACAACAGCGGCGTCATCCACGCGGGCCTCTACTACGCGCCCGGCTCGCTGAAGGCGCGCCTCTGCCGTGAGGGCAAGGACGCCCTCGAATCATTCTGCGAGGCCCATGCCATCCCGTTCGAGCACACTGGCAAGCTCGTCGTCGCCCTGACCGACGCTGAGCTGCCGCGCCTGGAGGCCCTCCACGAGCGGGCGATCGCAAACGGGGTGCCCGGCCTCCAGGTCGTCGGGCCCGAGAGGATCCGCGAGATTGAGCCGCACGCTGCCGGGATCCGGGCGCTGTGGAGTCCGACGACGGGGATCGTCGACTTCCGCCGGGTCGCCCTTGCCTACGCCGACGAGATCCGTGGCCTGGGCGGGACAATCCAGACCGGCCGAGACGTCACCAAGATCGAGGCTCGGCCGGATGGACTCGTCGTGCGGACGCGGAGCGGCGAAGTCGCAGCTCGGTCGGTGGTCGCCTGCGCCGGGCTGTGGGCGGACCGGGTTGCCGCGCTAACCGACGAAGCCGGGCGGGACGCTCCACGCATCGTCCCGTTCCGGGGTGATTACTACACGCTCACTCCGGATGCCAGACCGCTGATTCGAGGCCTTCTCTACCCTGTCCCGGATCCGCGCTTTCCGTTCCTGGGAGTCCACTTCACGCGGCGAATCGACGGCGCGGTGTGGGCTGGCCCGAACGCCGTCCTCGCGTTCGCCCGCGCCGGCTATCACCGCGGCGACGTGTCGATCGCCGACCTGGCCAGCACCTTGGCCTACCCGGGCTTTATCCGGCTCGCCAGGAAGTACCTTCGGACCGGGTTGGAGGAGATGTGGCGCGACGTCTCGAAGCGAGCATTTCTGCAGGAGCTCCAGCGATACGTGCCCGCTCTGCGATCAGACCAGCTGCTGTTCGGGCCATCCGGCGTGCGAGCACAGGCCGTCTCGCGAGACGGGACCATGGTCGATGACTTCGACCTCGCCGGCTCGGGGCGTGTGCTCCACGTCCGGAACGCACCCTCACCGGCCGCGACGGCCTCGCTCGCGATCGGGCGCGTACTCGCCGACCGCGCTATCACGCAGTTCGGGCTCTGAGGGCCCACTCTGCACGTCAAGCTGCGGGAAAAGAGTCCGATCGAGACGATGCGCACAACCGTTGCTACAATTTATCTGCGATCAGCAAACCATCAGAGTTCCCGAGTCGTTTCGGACATCTCCTGTCCCGTGAAGTAGTCAATGACGCGTCTTGCATATCCGTCATCGGGTCGCCCGCGGATGAATCCTCGCCCGCTCCACCTTGCGGCTCGAGCGTCTGTCCGCCAGCCTCGTCGTTCCCATTGATAGCCGCGGAACGGGTCGCGCGTTTCGTGCATCCATGTCAGCAATCTGTCGTGGAGTGCGTTCCTCGCTTCCGTATGTGCTGCTGAGTCGATGAGGTTCTCCATCTCGTGCGGGTCTCTTTCAAGATCGTAGAGTTCGTCCGTGTCGAGGAGATTGATGACCAGCTTGTGTCGCCCGTCGAACACGGCTCGCATGAGCTGAAGACCCCCGAACCCGTCGGGATCCATGTCGTAGCGCCCGAATTCGATGAAGACGTACTCGCTCGCAGCAGGGCGCCTCGTTCCTGCTAGCAAAGGGATAAGACTGGCACCCGGGAGGAACGGAGGGACATCGAGGCCGAACACGTCGAGGATGGTCGGGACGATATCGATGTGGGAAACGGAGCGCTCGATGACCGAGCCTGGTGAAATCCGACCCGGCCAGTTCACGATCAGAGGGACGCGGGCGATCTCGTCGTACATCGCCGGTCCCTTGGCCCAGAGGCGATGTGATAGCAGCGCGTCGCCGTGGTCCGATGTATAGATGACCATCGCGTCTGGTGCAAACCTGCCGAGGGCGTCGAGAACGCGTCCGATCTCGGTGTCAACAAAGGTCTGCGCTCCGAGAAGATACGTTTGATATGCCCGGCGACCTTCCGGATCTCGGATCGGGTGTTCGTCTGCCCACAGCCGTTGAAGCTCGGGCTTTGAAGCAAGTTGATCGTGCTCGCCGGGGCCCGCACCGAACTCAAGATCGCGATACATGGCCGAGTATGGTCGAGGGCTGATTGAAGGGTGGTGTGGCTCGTCGTAAGACACGACCAGCAGAAAGTCGTCGCTAACATGGCGTGCCAGGAATCCAATCGCCCGGTCCGAGCACCGATGCGCGAACGTGAACTCAGGCGTTAGCCCTGGATCCTCGTTCGTGTGCGCATCGCGAGACCGACGACGATCGACAGGCGACAGCTCCTCGAGGTAGTTGCGCATGTCGTACCAGTAGTCCGGAGCCCATCCAGGCGCCGGTTCACCCGAGCCGAAATAGTCGGTGCCATCGAGGTGCCACTTTCCAACGTATGCGGTCGAGACGCCGCGGTCCTGCAGCCGCTGGCCGATCGTCCGGGAATCCAGGCCAAGCGCCAGCCCGTTCGTCCACACGCCATTGGTGTGCGGCCACGTGCCAGCGAAGAGCGTGGATCGCGCCGGCGCGCAGAGCGGAGACGACGGGTAGGCGCGTTCGAAGCGCACGCCCCGATCCGCGAGACCATCCAAATGCGGCGTTCGGACGCCGGCGCTGCGATAGCACCCGAGCATGTCCCATCGAGTGGTGTCGGTCATCAGGAGCACGACCTGCCGTGCTGCGCGCGGGCCCTGATCGACCATGTCTTGTGACCCCTTCGTTCGATGGAGCCCCGAGGACTCCCGAGTGCTCGGGCTCGAAGGTCGGCCGCTATCGCCACTGGTCGACCAGTCGACCAGTCGACAGTGTATCCTCTCCCCTTCCGCAACATGACAGCGAAACCAAGGGAGCGCGCGAGATGCGCCGAATAGGGCTCATCGGGGCTGGCTGGATCACGGAGGCGCATGCTCCCGGTTGGGAGGCCGCGCACGAACGGGCGAAGGTGGTCGCGGTTGCCGACCCGCATGATCCGTCCGCCACGCGCCTCGCCGACCGCTTCGGCGCAAGGCCCTTCGCCGACTACCGTCGCCTACTCGACGAGGTTCCTGTTGACGCGGTCGATATCTGCGTGCCCCCACACCTCCACGTTCAGATCGTAAGCGACGTCGTCGAGCGCGGGATCCACGTGCTGTGCGAGAAGCCGGTGGCACGGGACCTTGCCGAAGCCGACCTTATCGGCCAGGCGATCGCGGCCGCGGGCATCACATATCTGCCGGCCCACAACACGGTCCACTACCCAACCATTCGGCGTGCTCATGAGTACTTGACGCGGGGGGACCTTGGCCCGTGCCTGCTCCTGCGCTCTTGGGACTGCGACTCGGAAGCGGTTCCGACAAGACTTGCGGTGTCACCTCCCCCTCCCGAGCACCGTGAGGGAAATCAATGGCGCGCGTCCAAGAGCACGCTCGGCGGCGGCGCGCTCATTGACGGCGGTTTCCACGGCGTCTATCGGCTGCTCTACCTATCGGCCAATCCAGTGACCGAAGTGAGCGCGATGCTCGGGCGATTCAATCCACTCCTCGAACGCGATTCCGAGGACACGGCGGCCATCCTTCTTCGCTTCTCCGATGGCTCGCTCGGCGAGGTCGTGATCAGCTACGCGCTTGATCCTCCGACCACGGGCCCCGACCGCATGTTCACAGCCTCGTGTCGCGATGGCGCGCTCTCGGGCAATGAGGCCGAGCTACAGCTTCGCCTTGCGAGGTGGGACACACCGAGTGTGCAAGAGCTCTCGGGGTTCCGCCGAGAGATCGCGTGGCGCGAGACGTTCAAGCTTGAGATCTCCCACTTCCTCGATGTGCTCGACGGCCTCACGGCTCCCATCCAGACCTTCGATGACGCGAGGCGAGCGCTCGAACTCGTACGAGCAGCGTACGAATCAGCGGAATCCGGTCGGACGATTGCACTGCCGATTGGCACCCCGTCCTGATGCATCGGGTCCGTCACAGGCGTTTCGAGCGTCGGCGTCCGCAGCCACCAGATGCTCCACGGGTCGTGGGCTCCTCTCGCCACTGCGGCGGCGGCGACATCGGGCTGGCCGGCCAAGCGGCCGCCGTTCGTCAGAACAGCGTGAGATACTGGTCGATCTCCCACTGGCCGACACTGTTGTGGTAGCGGACCCACTCGGCGCGCTTGACTCGGATGAACTCCGCCGCGAGCTCCGGCCCAAGCGCCCCCTGGACCACCTCATCACGCTCGAACTCGTCGATTGCCTCGGACAGGCTCTGCGGGATGAATCGCAGCCCTTCGCGCCGGGCGTCCTCGAGCGGCGTCTCGTACATGTTGCGCCCGATCTGCGGCTCGCCCGGATCGAGCTGTCGACCGATGCCATCGAGCCCAGCGGCAATGAACCCCGCCATCCCGAGGTATGGGTTGACTCCCCCGGAGACGACGCGGCACTCGAACCGGCCAGGCTCCGGGATCCGGAACATCTGCGTGCGATTGTTATCGCCGTAGGTGATAAACGCAGGCGTCCACGTGAATCCGGAGCGGGCGCCAGTGAGATAGGCCCCGATGGAAAGCCGCTTGTAACAGTTGACCGTCGGCGCGATCAGAGCGGTCAGCGCGCGAGCATGTGCGATCAACCCACCGAGGAAGTGATAGGCGAGCTGTGACTGTCCGAGTCCACGCGGATCTGACGAGTCGAGGAAGGCGTTGCGGCCCGCCGCGTCCCAGAGCGAAAGGTGGAAATGGCTGCCGTTGCCGGTCAGCTGCGCGAACGGCTTGGGCATGTGAGTGGCGATCGCGCCGAAGCGCTGAGCGACCTGGCTGGTCATCATCTTGAAGAACGTGTAGCGGTCCGCAGTGGTCAGCGCGTCCGCGTACTTCCAATTCAGCTCGAACTGAGCGGTTGCGTCCTCGTGGTCCGAGGCGTAGGGACCCCAGCCGAGGCGCTCCATGTACTCGACCAGCGTGCGCAGGTAGCCCAGCGACGCGGCCAGGCTCTTGAAGTCGTAGCAGGGCTTTTCGAGGGTATCGAAGCCGGACGGGTCGAACGGCGCGATCGAGCCGTCGGCCTTCCGCGTGACGAGCATGTGCTCTGCCTCGACGCCAACCGCCAGTGTGTAGCCGGGCGTTCGGCCCGAGCTCGACCCGCAGCAGGCCCTCATGCCGCTCGATCGTGCCGACCTCGGCGACGACAGCGAGCCCGGCCACGATGCGCCGCTGATGGGCCTCGGCGTCGCCGGTCTCGGGAAGCCGGATCCAACACACCTCACGGTGCGCCGGCTCGGAGCGGAAGAGCGCAACCCCTGCCGAGTCGGGTCCCCGGCGGGCGAGGCTCGTGAGCATTTCGAGGAGGATCCGCCCAACCGGCTGCGGCTCGTCGCGCTTGGACAGGTACCCGGCGATCCCGCACACGCTGCAACTCCACCACGGGTAGAAGCGTGAGCACCCCAGCGACCCCAGCGACCCCAGGGCGATCATGGCCTCCACTGCCAGACGAAAGGGTAGCCGATGCGTCCACTGGCGTGCAAGACCGGCGGCCAACGGGCGCGACCATGTTTCCTCATGGTGTAGGCTGCCCGCACCGGCATCGCGCCGCCAGCCCCTGCCCATACGGAGACTCGGGTCGGAGCCATTGGACGAACCCGTGACCGCCACCGAGGACGAGGCCCTGTACCTCGACGAGGCGATCAACCGCGCCATCGGCACCCGCCTGCGCGAGGAGCGCCGCCGCCTGGACCTGACACTCCATGACGTGGCGCTTCGATCCGGCCTGTCCCTGGGGATGATCTCAAAGGTCGAGAACGCCCAGACCTCGCCGAGTCTGCGCACGCTCGCGCGGCTGTCCCTCGCGCTCGAGATGCCGGTCACGACGTTCTTCCGGGGCTTCGAGGAGGAGCATGACGCGTCGTATGTCAAGGCCGGCGAGGGCATCGAACTTGTCCGCGAAGGGACGCGCCACGGACACCGCTACGAGCTCCTCGCCGCGGCCAAGGGAGCACAGCGACGGGTCCAGCCATTCCTCATTACGTTGACCGAGCGGGCCGAGGCATTCCCCTTGTTCCAGCACGAGGGTGTCGAGCTCCTCTACGGCCTCGAGGGGTCGGTCGCGTACCGCTACGGACAGCACACGTACGACCTCGATCCCGGGGATTCGCTCATGTTCGACGGGGGCATCCCACACGGACCGGAGCGCCTGAACCGGCTGCCGATCAAGTTCCTGTCGATCACCATCGAACTCGAAGGGGACCAGCGCGAGGGGTAGACGGGCGGTGCGCTCATCACTCGCCAAACCCGACGTCAGACCGAGGGACTGGGCGAGCGATCGCACTACTCCCCCGGCGTCCTCGATCAGCAGGAGCCCCGTGGCGATGGTGGTCCATGACGGACGCCAGGAATTGGGCGCAAGCTAAGTCGGTCGGTCAGACTATCAGCGCCCAGTAGGCCATCTAAACTACGTCGATGGCATTCGACCTCGATGACCTTCGACCCGCCGTCCACGGATCGCCAGCGCCTTCGCTCCACGCCGTGCGGCAGCAGGTTCCCTCCGGGCAAGGGCGCCAGAGGGCGCCGATTCGGCGTGTCGCGTGCCATCCTCGCGGTCGGACTGGAGCCGAAGGCCCATGACCGGCCCGTCGACAAAAGGGATGATGTGGATTCCCGGCGGTGAGTTTGTGATGGGGTCGAATGACTTCTATCCGGAGGAGAGGCCCGCCCACCGCGTGTCCGTCGAACCCTTCTGGATGGATAGGTGGCCCATCACCGTCGCCGCGTTTAGCCGCTTCGTGGACGCCGCGAGGTATGTGACCATCGCGGAGCGCCAGCCGGATCCGAGGCTGTATCAATCGATCGACCCATCGTTCCTGGTGCCGGGATCGCTTGTGTTTCAGAAGACGCGCGGGCCCGTTGATCTACGCGACTACCGCATCTGGTGGAGATATGTGGCCGGAGCGGATTGGCAACACCCCGAAGGACCGGCAAGCGACGTAGCCGGTCGCGGTCATCATCCCGTCACGCACGTGTCGTTCGAGGACGCGGCCGCCTTTGCGAATTGGGCCGGAAAGGATTTGCCTACCGAGGCCGAATGGGAGTTCGCGGCGCGAGGAGGGCTGGAAGGCGCTCCCTATGTTTGGGGAGACGCATTCGCGCCGCGAGGCCGGATGATGGCTAACACGTGGCAAGGAGAGTTTCCCTGGCAAAACCTTATGACCGATGGCTTCGAGGGAACCTCGCCCGTCAGAGCGTTTCCTCCGAACGGCTATGGGCTCTACGACATGGCTGGCAATGTGTGGGAGTGGACCGTGGACCGGTTCGCTCCAAACCATGCTCGCGGGTCACAGCACGATTGTTGCGCTCCTCAGGGCGCCCTGTTGCGATCGCCAATTCCCATGCTGTCAGGAACTGTGATCCCCCGACGCGTGATCAAGGGTGGTTCGCACCTGTGTGCGCCGAATTACTGCGTACGCTTCCGACCCGCCGCTCGGCAGGGTGAAGACGAGGACACATCGTCGTCGCATATCGGCTTGCGATGCATCGTGCGCCCACCGGTCAAGGCCTAGGAGAATCGCTCGGGGAGTTTCGGTGACCGAAGCGGCTCAATCGTCGATCCGCCGTTTCGGGGACGAGGCTTCGGAAGTACGTTCGGTACCCGGCGCGGGATCGGCGGAGTGGGGATCCAGCAGCTCATCTGGGTTGCTTGCGTGCTTCGCCCGCCGGGGTGGGAGTGCCGTCTTCGGGCGTCGCGTCGACCGCAGGCGACCCGGGATCACCGCCCGACTTCAACCGGCCAGGACATCCTCCGCTCTGCCAGCCGTGACCAGAGCCAGGCTTTCGGCAGGCGCAGCCGGGAGCTCTGGGCAGTCGCCGCCTCACTTATCCGCCGGGAGCAGGCCCCAATCGAAACATACGGCGCCGGGCGCCATGTCGCCGGATCCAAGCCTCGCATACACCGCCGCAGCATCGGCCGGACTGTGTCGTTCTGCCACCATCGGGGCGACTCGCATGTTGCCCCGCTCAACGAACCTGAAGAAAAGGTCCGTGATCTCGGGGCGGAGCGACGTCTTGAATAGCGACCCGTGGACGCCGAGGATCGCGATCGACTCACTAACCACGCCAGGCCCGAGCATCTGGCGCGAGGGCGTCGGCGTGTCGCCAACGAGGACGACACGCCCCAGCTGCCTGGCCATCTGAACGGCCGACGCCAGGACCTTCGCGCTCCCGGTCACGTCGAAGACCACGTCGACCATCATCCCATCCGTGCTCATGCGAATGGCATCGATGGCATCAGCGGCCAGGAGACGGATGCTGTCCGTGGCGCCATTGGACTCAGCGACTTCGAGTCGACCGGCGTCAACATCGATGGCAAAGATCCGTCCGGATCCGACCAAGGAGGCGAGTTGCGCGACGAGTTGGCCGAGGAGGCCGAGGCTGCTGCCGCGGTGCACACGAGGGGAACCCAGACCGCCTCGTCGTCGCCGATCGCCGGTGGGATCGGGTGGGCCTCGTCGGCGGGAACCGTGAACACCTGCTGGTGTGGTACCCACGCGACGACCCGGTCACCGGGACTGAACCGCTGGACGTTCGGACCAGCATCGACGACGGTCGCGGCCATGGAGTAGCCCGGTCGGAACGGATACTGGACCCAGCTCTCCCAGTTCGTGCCGGGATCGAACTCACCCCGAAGACAGAACATCTCCGTGCCGCTGCTGATCATCGAGGTCGTCGCTCGGCACCGAATCTCATCTGGCCCCGGCGGCCCGACTTCCTCGGAGCGAACCTCGACGGTCTGCCTCATAGGAAACTCGACAAAACGCGAGAGCATGCGTACCTCCAGCTATCGGCTGGCGTCGTCCACGCTGTGCCGATTCCGTGGTTCTGTCGACAGGTTGCGCTGGGCCGGACCGCGGAAGCCGGCCCATCCGCTATCATACGGCTGACCGGTCGACCAATCCGAGGTAACCATCGATGAGCCAACGCGGCGCTGGGCCCCTCCGAGTCGGGATCGTCGGCTGCGGGAACATCGCTGAGGCATACGCGCGGGACATCGGCCGCCACGATGAGCTGCGGTTGACTGCCCTGACGGATCGTAACCTCGACCGCGCAACGAAGCTGGCGGTCGCGCACGGCGGGCAAGCGGTCGGCGAGCTTGACGCCCTCATCGAAGCCGTCGATCTCGTGGTGAACCTCACGCCCCCACGCGCCCATGTCGAGGTCACACGTCGGAGCCTCGAGGCCGGGCGCCACGTTTACAGCGAGAAGCCACTAGCCATCGAGAGTGCCGACGCACACGAGCTCGTTCACCTGGCGCGGCGAACACGTGCCCGACTTGGCTGCGCTCCAAGCACGCTCCTCGGCGAGGGCCAGCAGACGGCGTGGAAGGCGCTGCGTGACGGACGAGCGGGCACGATAAGGGCGGTGTTCGCGGAGGTGAACTGGGGATCCATCGAGCGGTGGCATCCAAAGCCCGCTCCATTCTACGAGGTCGGACCGCTCGTCGATGTCGGCGTCTACCCGCTCGCGATCATCACAGGTTGCCTCGGACCGGTCCGCCGGGTGAGATCGTTCGGAAAGACGCTGACCGCTGAGCGGGTCGCAATCGATGGGACCCACTTCGCGGTGACAACACCCGACTTCCAGGTCACGCTCCTCGAACTCGAAGATGGCACTGTGGCGCGCCTGACGACCAGCTATTACGTCGGACAGCAATCGAAGAACCACGCGGCGCTCGAGTTCCATGGCGACGAGGGCTCGGTCGCGCTCGATCATTTCTTCAAGTTCGACGCGGCTGTCGAGGTGGCGAAGCTCGGCGACGGCGAGTCCTACGCGTCGATCCCGCACGTGCGCCAGCCGGAAGGTCACGTCGATTGGGCGCGGGCGTTGGTGGACATGGCCGTCGCGATCAGAGACGACCTACCACATAGGGCGACGGGCGAGCACGCCGCACACGTGGTCGACGTCGTCTGCGCCGCGGCGGAGTCACAAGACCGTGGCGGCCTGATCATCGAAGTAACGTCGCGGTTCCCGCAGCCTGAGCCAATGCCCTGGGCCCTCGCCGACGTCGACGCGATGTCATCAGGAGTGGGGCGAGGGTGACATGTCGGGCCGCGTTCTGACGCCCGGTGAACTGGGCGCACTTCTGGATCCTCTCGAAGCGGCACTTCGGCCTCGGCAAGCGTTCCGGCTCAGAGTCTCCGCCGCCGAGGTCAACTTCGCGTTCGCCCTTTCCAACTCGTCGAGTACTCGACGTATCCGCCGGCTGGGCGTCGTGATTCGTCGTTCGGGCTCGCGACGGACGACTACCTGGAGGTCACCCACCTGGGTGAGGCACTTGCCGCCGTTGATCGAGACATCCTCCGAATCGCGCTCGTGGCGTCGGTGAGGGGTGTCGAGAACGACCAGCAGAATCGACGGCGTCGGGCCCGGCCGATTCAACCTGACCGTCTCGATCTGGAATCCAGAGTGGTTCGATGCCCGGCCTACCGGGACGCGGTCGAAGCCCTCCTAACAACCTGCCGGAGCCGCGACACTGTCGCAGGGTTAGTGGTCACATCTCCCAAGGACGGCAGGTCGGTCATCGAGGCCGGGTTCCGCTCGATCCGCGAAGGAGTGTAGCCATGGCCAGAGGCAAGGGTCATGCTTGGTCGCGGCCCGATGAGTTCAAAGTCGTGCTGGTCCCGGATCGCGAGGCGCTCGCTCGCGTCGGCGCACGGATGGTGGTCGAGTGGTTGGGAGCGTCGGACCCTGCGACGGTGATCCCCGCGATGGGTAACACGCCCCAGCAGCTCTACCTCGAGCTCGCTCGGCTGCATCGAGAAGACGCCTTCCATACGGGGAACCTGGTCGCGATCCAGCTCGATGAGTACGCCGACGTCAGCGAGACCGATCCGCGATCGTTGTTCGGCTGGTTGGACCGCTCGTTCGCGCGCCCGCTCGGGATCCCCAGGCCACGAATCATCGGCCTGAATGGTGGGAGTGTCGACTGGCAGTCGGCCTGCCGCGCCTACGATCGATCCGTCGCGGCTGTTCTGGGTGTGCGCGTGGCCATCCTCGGCCTCGGACACAATGGACACCTTGGCTTCAACGAGCCACCGTCGGGCCCCGATGCGCCCACTCGGCTCGTGAGGCTTGCTCCCGAGTCGATCATCAGCAACGCAAAGTACTGGCCTGGCTATGATCAGCTCCCGACCCAGGCGCTGACTTCAGGAATGCCCTGGCTGCTGGGCGCAACGCACCGCCTCCTGGTGGTGTCGGGCCGCGAAAAGCGGGCCATCCTGCGGCGCGTCCTGACGGAGCCGGTCGATCCGGTGCTGCCCGCCAGTCACCTCCGTTCCGTACCGGGTTCAGTGCTGCTGGCAGATCATGCCGCGTGGCCCCCGGACATGTCCGCGCCTGAGGTCACGGCCTGAATGGCAGCTGACAGCGGAGCCCTTGTCGGCGTCGACGGCGGCAACAGTAAGACAATCGCCCTTGTCGCCGGCCTCGACGGGACCGTGATCGGATCGGCTCGGGTCGATGGCTGCGCAGACATCTATGCCATCGATCCGTCACGAGCCCTCGGCGTTATTCGTGCGACCCTCGAGGCCGCCTTACGATCAGCACCGCTTCATCCAACGGCCATCCTGGCGGCTGCATTCAGTCTGGCGGGCGCCGATTGGCCGGACGACATCGCCTTGTACCGAGAGCTTATCGGCGCCGCGTGGCCCGGCCTCAACGCAATCGTCGTCAATGACGCAATCGGTGCGCTCCGGATCGCCATCCCCGATGGGCCAGGCGTAGTCGTCGTCTCGGGGGTAGGAACCGGGACGGCGGCTCGCGGATCGAACGGCCGCGTCTGGCATTCGAGTCACTGGCAGCAACCACAGGGCGCCAGGCAGCTCGGCGAGCAAGCCTTGGCTGCGGTCGTGCGGACCGAACTGGGCATCGATCCCCAGACGGGCCTCACGGCCAGAATCCTAGCCGAATCCAAGGCATCATCGGTCGAGGTGCTCCTCCATCGTTTCACGAGTCGTGTCGACCGCGCCGACGTCGCGGCTCTTGCGCCGACATTGCTGGATCTCGCGGAGACGGGCGATCCGACCGCTGCTCGGCTCGTCCAAGACCACGGCGCAGCCATCGGCGTATGGGCCGCGGCAGCCGCACGGCAGGTCGGGATCCAGGACATGCCTTTTCCCTTCGCCCTCACAGGCGGCTTGTTCCGCCATCGTGGTCGCATCCTCAGCACAGCTATCGAACAATCGATCCACGTGGCCGCGCCTGGCGCCCGGATCGTCAAGTCCGCCGGCGAACCCGCCGCAGGCGCTCTGCTGCTCGCGTTCGACGCCGCCGGAGTGCGCGTCGCCCCATCGACGCTCGAGAGGCTGGCCGCCACGGTACCGCTCCTGACGCTGTTCACCGGCGATCCACCCGCGCGACCATGACTCGCAATTAACTGCGTCCTATGGCGGCTTCGTGCGTTACCCGCCGGGTCGAAAGCTTGTGAGGACATCGACCAGGACAATCTCGGTACCCGCGACCTCTGTTG
>Ga0136633_1000654_pt1 | contig 26235 bp, 24 predicted proteins | sample AntDrymeUQ832206_2_FD_105494 | JGI IMG/M metagenome (GOLD analysis project Ga0136633, IMG submission 105494) | Polar desert sand microbial communities from Dry Valleys, Antarctica - metaG UQ83 (22.06) | ecosystem: Environmental > Terrestrial > Soil > Desert | place: Antarctica: Dry Valley... | reverse complement strand
TTAAGCAGATCGAAGCCGATCAGGACCGACTCACCACTGAGCTCCGGGTGCACTCCGCCCAGATGGAGGCCGACATCATCCGGCGCTCCCAGGAGCTGCAGGAGGCCAACCGCAAGCTGCGGACGGTGGTCGATGCTGCGACCGACGCCTTCGTCGGCATGGACGCCACCGGCCGGATCACCGCATGGAACCGCCAGGCGGAGGCAACCTTCGGCTGGAGCGCCGAGGAGGTGCTGGGCCGCAGCGTGGCGGAGACCATCATCCCCCCCCTGCACCGCGAGGCCCACCGGGTGGGAATGGCCAGGTTCCTCGCCACGAGCGAGGGTCCCATCCTCAACAAGCGCATCGAGATCACCGCCGTCGACCACAACGGCCGGGAGTTCCCAGTGGAGCTCACGGTGTGGGCGGTCGACGACGGAACCGCCACGGTCAGCTTCCACGCCTTCGTCCATGACATCTCGGAGCGTCGGGCGCACCAGGACGCGCTGCGCGCCAGCGAGACCAAGCACCGCCTCCTGGCCGGCCAGCTCGCCGACGCCCAGCAGCTCGCGGGGATCGGCAGCTGGGAGTGGGACGTCGCCGCCGACCAGGTGACCTGGTCGGACGAGCTGTGCCGCATCTTCGGCGTCGAGCCGGGGCTGCACCCTCCGAGCTATGAGAACTACCTGGCTGCGGTCCACCCCGACGACCGGGCCATGGTCGACGCCGCCGTTCAGCACGCCTTCGCTACCGGCCAGCCCTACGGTTTCGACCACCGCGTCGCGCTCACCGACGGCAGCGTGCGGATCGTCCGCGCACGCGGCGATGTCGTGCTCGGCGACGCCGGCACCGCGGTGCAGATGGCGGGCACTGCCCAGGACGTGACAGTCCAGGAAATGGCCGCCGCCGACCGCGACATCAGCGCACGCAGGCAGAGCGACGAGCTGCGGCTCCAGCTGGCGGCCATTGTCGACTCCTCCGACGACGCGATCTTGAGCAAGACGCTCGATGGCGTCATCCTCAGCTGGAACAAAGCCGCGGAGAGGCTATACGGCTACACCGCCGAGGAGATGATGGGCAAGCCCGTGTCGCTGCTGGTGCCGGCGGACCGCCATGGCGAGGACGAGGACATCCTTGTGAGGGTCCGCCGGGGGGAGGCCGTCAAGCACCTCGAGTCGGTGCGGGCCCGCAAGGACGGCAGCCTCGTGCCCGTCTCGCTGACCATCTCGCCGGTCCGTGATGCCTCCGGCCAGGTGGTCGGCGCCTCCGCCATTGCTCGCGATAACACCGAACGCAACCGTCGACGGCACCTCGAGGCGTCACGGGAGCAGGCCCTCGAGGCGTCCCGGCTCAAGTCGGAGTTCCTGGCCACCATGAGCCACGAGATCCGGACCCCCATGAACGGGGTCATCGGCATGGTCGGCCTGCTCCTCGGCACCGAACTCGACGTCGAGCAGCACAAGTACGCGCAAGCCATCCACGGCTCGGGCCAGGCGCTGCTCAGCGTCATCAACGACATCCTCGACTTCTCCAAGATCGAAGCGGGGCACCTGGAGCTCGAGGAAATCGACTTCGATCTCGCCGCGGTGGTCGATGAGGTCGCCGAGCTGCTCGTTGGCGCGGCGCACGACAAGGGCCTCGAGCTCATCGTGGCGATCGACCCCGCCGTCGCCACTGCGGTGCGGGGCGACCCGGGCCGGTTACGCCAGGTCCTTCTGAACCTGGTGGCCAACGCGATCAAGTTCACCGCCACGGGCGAGGTCGTCGTGGCCCTCACGGCCACAGCCGACGGCTCCGGGTCAGTCGAGGCCAGCTTCGAGGTGAGCGACACCGGCATCGGCATCTCGACCGACCTCCAGGCCAGTGTGTTCGAGAGCTTCACGCAGGTGGACGCGTCTACCAGCCGCCGTTACGGCGGGACCGGCCTGGGGCTAGCCATCTCCCGGCGCCTCGTCGGGCTCATGGGCGGGACCATGGCCGTCGTCAGCAGCCCCGGTGTGGGCAGCACCTTCTCGTTCACCGTCGCCCTGCGCGACCTCGCCCAGCCGGCGGCACGGGGCACCGGGCCCGCAGCGGCCGGCCGACCATTTGCCGGTGACCGTACTGTGCCCGACCTTGCCGTCGCCGGGCCAGCAGTCCGGCGCGACCGCCCGGCCCGCGTACTGGTGGCTGATGACAACGCCGTGAACCAACTGCTCGCCATCGCCCTCCTCGAGAAGGAGGGCTACCTGGTCGACGCCGTGGCCGACGGCGCCGAGGCGGTCGAGGCCGTCATGCGGGGCTGTTACGACGCAGTGCTGATGGACTGCCAGATGCCGGTGATGGACGGTTACGCCGCTGCCTGGGAGATCCGCCGCCGGGAGGCCGGCGCCGCTCGGATCCCCATCATCGCAGTTACCGCCAGCGCCATGAAGGGCGACGCCGAACGTGCCCTGGCCGCAGGCATGGACGACTACGTCACCAAGCCCGTCCGCCCCCCCGAGCTGCATAGCGCGCTCGATCGCCTGCTTCACGCCGCCGGCCCGCCCGCCGGCCCGTCGATACCGGGCGCCGCTCCCCCGGCAGTGGGGGCCTTCGACCAGCGGGCCCTCGATGCGATCATCGGGATCGACGGGACCGGGGAGGCCTTGCGCGCTGCGGTGGGACTGTATGTCCGGGACGCACCGGCACAGGCCGAGACACTCGCCGACGCTGTCGCCCGAGGCGACGCCAAGAGCGTCGGCGAGGCCGCTCATGCGATGAGAGGCGGGGCTCTCTCCTTCGGCGCGGTCACGCTGGCGCAGCTCACGGCTCGTATCGAACATGAGGCGCGTTCCGGCATCCTCCCTACCCGTGAAGATCTCGCCTCCCTGCGCGCCGCGCTCGCCCGTGCCATGGCCCTGCTTGACCATGCGGTCACGCCGGCCCCTCCGCCACTCGCCGCCACGGGCCCCCACTGAGCACGCGCCAGCGTTGCGCACCACCTCTCAGCCTCATTTCCATGACCTGGCGGGACAGCTGCTCAAGTCCTACGGATGGTCGTCGAGCTCATCGCCGGCACCATCACTCGCAGTGGCAAGGGTCGCACGATGCTCGTCGAGACTCCCTCGACGACTGCATCGGAACCAGCCCCTTCAAGTTGGCCGTCGGCGACGTTCGGGCGCAGGTCTTTATCCGGTTCCCCCCAGTCCCTCGTTCAGAGTCGTCCGATCCGATGTCACGGTGACCGGAGTGGGCTCTTTCGACCGCCTCCAAGGCAGACCGGCGCCGCGAGCAACGGAATTGGACTGCACCCAGTACTTTCCGTCGCTTCGGGTGATCGGGGGTCAACGAAGGGTCAACCAAGAGGCGGCGGCGGACAAAGCCGGGAGACCTCTCGAAAGGGCGTGACATGAGCCCGTGGAGAGCCGGATGCGGTGGAAGTCGCACGTCCGGTTCGGGGACGGGCCAAGGAGACGGACCGGCTGAAAGGCCAGCACCGCGCCTCGGTCCGATCCGACCATACCTGTGTAGCGCTGCTCATCGCCAAGGGCGCACAGCAGTACGAGGTCATGGAACACCTGGGCCACACCAATATCCAGACGACGATCAACACTTACGGGCACCTGTTCCCGAACGTCCGGGAGCGCATCCGCGTGGCCCTCGAAGACACCTGGGACGAGGGTCACCGTTCAGCTGGCTGATTGCTCCCGCGGCCTGTCCGCGGCCTGGGCCATTCAGCGGCCTACCGGTCAACACCCGGAAAGTGCCTCTGACCTGCGGTTTGAGGGTGGGCCGTAAGGGATTTGAACCCCTGACCCCCTGCGCGTCATGCAGGTGCTCTGCCAACTGAGCTAACGGCCCTCGGCCAGGAGACTACCGCGGCGACTCGACCGGGGCGAAGCCCTGGCGAAGCGTGTTCTCGCTCACCGTGCGGGGCTCGAGGAACTGGAGGAGGTAGTCGGGGCCGCCGGCCTTGGACCCCACACCCGACAGGCCGTAGCCCCCGAACGGCTGGCGCCCCACCACCGCCCCGGTGATGGAACGGTTGATGTAGACGTTCCCGGCCCTCAGCTCGGTGGCGGCGTGGCGGATGTGGGCGGGTGAACGGGACACGAGGCCGGCGGTCAAGGCGAACTCGGTGTCGTTGGCCAGGGCGATGGCCTCGTCGAACGAACCGGCGCGGAAGACGCTCAGGACGGGGCCGAAGATCTCCTCCCGGGCCAGCCGTCCTCCCGGCCGCACGCCGGCCACGACGGTCGGGCTCACGAAGTACCCCTGCTCCGGGACGGCGCCGCCGCCCAGGACCACCTCGCCCTCCTCGGGGGCGAGGTCGACGTACGACCGCACCCGCTCGTGTGCCTCGGCATCGATGAGCGGGCCGACGTCGACGGCCATCTCCCGGGGGTGGCCCACCCGCAGCAGACGGGTGGCGCCCACCACGCGCTCGACGAGCTCGTCGTAGACCTCGTCGAGCGCGATCAGCCGCGAGCAGGCCGAGCACTTCTGGCCGGCGTAGCCGAAGGCGGACCCGACGGCGATGGGCACGGCCTGGTCGAGGTCGGCGTCGGCGTCGACGACGAGGGCGTTCTTGCCGCCCATCTCGGCGATCACCCGCTTGACGTGGCGCTGGCCGGGCCGAACCTTGGCCGCCGTCTCGACGATGCCGAGACCCACCGGCTTCGAGCCGGTGAAGGCGATGAAGGAAACCTCGGGATGATCGACCAGATAGGCCCCGACCTCCTCGCCGAGCCCCGGCAGGAAGGCCAACACCCCCTCGGGCAGCCCGCCGGCAGCCAGCGCCTCGACCAACTTGGCCGCGATCGCCGGCGTCTGCTCGGCGGGCTTGAACAGGACGGCGTTGCCGGTGACCAGGGCGGCGACCACCATCCCGGTGGGGATGGCCAGCGGGAAGTTCCACGGGGCGATGACGACGCCGATCCCCCGGGCCTGGTACCGGAGGCTGTTGTGCTCGCCCGGAGGCGACTGCACCGGGGCCCCGTCGTCGAGGCGGACCATCTCTCGCCCGTAGTACTCGCAGAAGTCGATGGCCTCGCACACGTCGGCGTCGGCGTCGCGCCACGGCTTGCCAGCCTCGAACACCTCGAGCGCGGCCAGGGAGAACCGGCGCTCGCGCATCCACTGCGCAGCACGGAACAGCACCGCGGCCCGCTGGCGCGCCGTCGTGCGCCGCCAGGCCGGCCACGCCCGGCGGGCCGCCTCGAGCGCCTCCTCCGCCTCGGCCGGCCCGCAGCGGGCGGACCGGGCGACGATGGTCGACGGGGAGGCCGGGTCATGGGACTCGATCTCCTCGACGGTGGTCACCGCCCGCCCGCCGATGCTCGCCGGCACGCTCGCCCCGAACGCCTGCGGGTGGCCGCCGGAAACCGCGGCCGCCATGGTGGCCCGGACGGTGGCCCGCCGCCACTCCCCCACCGGCTCGGGCTCGTACTCGGTCGGGGCCTTCGGGTCAGTCGCCGCCCGGTGGGCCTGCTGGTCCCGCTCCGGAAGGTGCTCGACGAGGGGCGGGGCCAGGAGCGCCTCGAGGTCCTGGCCCTCCACGAACCGCCGGCGGACGAAGCTCTCGTTGGCCGTGTTTTCGAGGAGGCGGCGCACGAGGTAGGCCATGCCCGGCACCAGCTCCCCCACCGGCGCGTAGACCCGCAGGCGCAGGCCCATCTTCCGCACCGCGGCGTGCAGCGGCTCGGCCATCCCGTACAGGAGCTGGATCTCATAGCCGTTGTCGGGGATGCCCAACGACCGGGCGTACTCCACCGCATAGGCCAGCGAGCGGAGGTTGTGGGTGCCGAAGGCAGCCCGCACCGCACCGTGGTTGTCGTGCAGAAGGCGGGCGCACCGCTCGTAGTTGGCGTCGGTCTGCACCTTCTCTGCGAACACCGGCACCGGCCACCCCTCGGCCTGCGACTGCACGGTCTCGGTGTCCCAGTACGCCCCCTTGACCAGTCGCACGGTGACGGGTGTGCGCCGGCCGGCGGCCCAGGCGACCAGGTCGGCGAGGTCCTCGTGGGAGTCCTTGAGGTAGGCCTGGATCACCACGCCGGCGTGCAGACCGGCCAGCCCGGGCTCGTCGAGCAGCTCCCGGAACAGCTGCAGCGTAAGGTCCTTCACGTCGTAGTGCTCGGCGTCGAAGTGGACGTAGGCACCCGCAGCGGCGGCCTCGGCCAGGAGCGGCCGCAGCCGGGCCTTAGCCCCGGCCAGGCCGTCGGCCCGGGTGAGTGGCCCGTACCTGGTGGCCAGGGCGGTCGGCTTCACCGAGACGTTGACGCGGGGAAGGGGGCCGAGGTCGTCGGTCTCGAGGTGGGGGTCGCCCGGCCAGCGGGGAGCAGCTGCGGTCAGGGTGCGGAGCAGCTCGCCGACCCGGTTCGCGTAGCGGTCGGCGTCGGCCTCGGTGAGGGTCTTCTCGCCCAGGAGGTCGACGGTGAAGGCGCGGCCACCGGTCCAGAGCCCCCGCAGGCCGGACACCGCCTCGGCGGGCGTCTGGCCGACGATGAACTGCTCGGCCACCCGGGTGATGCTGCGCCGGGCCAGCGTGGCCGCCGCCGCCTTGCCCAGGGGCACATGCCCGGCGACGTCGAGGCCCAGGTCGAGGAACCTGGGGACGTCCTCGCCGCCGTGGAGGTACTCGTCGAGGTGGCGGACCACGTCGTCGTCGTCTGTGGTGGCGGGGAACACGTCGACGAAGCGGAACAGCTGGGTCTTGAACGACGGGTGTGACATGGCCCACTCGAGCATCCGCTCGCTCCACCAGGAGGACGACACGATCCCGGACCGCTCCTCGCCCCCGAGCTCGGCCAGGTGGCGGGCCAGGGCGGTGGTGGCTGCGTCGATCCCCATACCCGTGACGTTACGGCGGCGGAAGCGCGACGCCGCCCAGGGCGTCGATCACCTTCACCACGTCGTCGGACTCGGTGGCCGCCACCACGTCGACGGCGCGCTGCAGCAGCCCTCCGGGACTGGCCACGACCTTGCCCAGCACCGCCACGCGACGGTCGAGGGAGTCGACCAGCTCAGCCCGACGGGCGTCGTCGTGGACGGACGCGAGCATCACCGCCGCCGACCAGGCTTCGTCACGGGCGACCTGGATGCTGAAGTTCAGCACCTCGTCGTCGTCACCCCCACCGACCCGGTCGATCACGTCGAGCAGTGGCGAGAACCGGCCGATACAAGCCCTCACCCGGGGCATCAGCGCACCCAGGATGTCGTTGATCCGCATGAAGTCGTCATGAAGCGCATGGATCTCCGTGCCGGGGCACGCATCGGCCGCCACCACCGCCAGGTCGAGGTTCACGTGGGCGTTGATGCCAAGGAGGAGGTGCTGGAGGATCACCGTGTCCCTCTGGCCTGCCGCGTCGAACGCCACCCGCCAGCTCCGGGGGACGGCCCGGCCGGCCAGCCACTCCTCGAGGGGCCCGGTGTAGCGGGCCGCGAACCGGGTCACGAACCGGACCATGCGCTCGGCGTCGTCGAAGTGACCGGCGACGGTGTGGTCGCGCACCGTCCGGGTGGTCTGGCCATACATGGCTGCGAACAGGCCGAGCCGGTCACGGCGCTGCCGGGCCGAGGCGATGACCGCGTCCAGCTCACTGACGACGGCATCTATTGAAACACTGGAAATAGGTGTCATCGTCGACTACCTTCCGTCCGACCTACTCACCGACGTCTGGGGAACCGCATTCTCACCCGCCGACGCGCCTCAGGGCGTGTGATCCGACTCGTAGCCCTGTCGGCAACGGTCGTCGCCGCGGCGCCGGGAGCGGCGTGGGGCGCCGGCGGCGACCTGTGGACCGCCGGCTGGACAGCCGACACCGTGCGGTTCGAGCCCCTGACCAAGGGTCCGGCCGGGCTCACCGTCGCCGGCACCGGCACCTACCGGGGCGTGATCGAGGTCCGTCGCAACGGTGGGGCCTTGGCCGTGGGCAACGACCTCGCCCTCGAGGAGTACGTGCGGGGGATCGACGAGGTGCCCCCCTCGTGGCCGGCGGCCGCCCTGCAGGCCCAGGCCATCGCAGCCCGGACCTACGCGGCCCACAAGGTCGTCACCGGCGACGCCCGCTGGAGGGCGGTCGGCGCCGACATCTGCGCCACTCCCACCTGTCAGGTCTACCGGGGCCTCGACGCCGAGCGCCGGGCCGCCGGCCATGGCTGGCTCTCGGCCGTCGAGGCCACCGCGGGCCGGGCGCTGCTGGCCGGCGGGCAGCCGATCATGGCCAGCTACTCCTCCACGGCCAACGGCCCGCAGGCCATGAGCCAGAACGGCGCCCTGGCCATGGCCACGGAGGGCCGGTCGTCGGCCGAGATCCTCGAGGCCTATTACGGGATCCGCCCCACGGCGGCGGCCAACCGCCTTCCCGGCACCATCAAAGTGGCCCTCGTGATGAGCGCCGGCCAGGTGCGCGTGTCCTCCCCCACCGGCTTCCGGGTGGTCAACGGCACGGGCGCCGAGCTGGCCGTCGCCCCCGCCGGCGAGTGGAGGGTCGAGCCGGCCCGGTCGGGCGTGCGGCTGGTCCCGCCCGACTCCTACGCTCGGCCGGAGACGCCGCCGGCCGACATGGTCGCCACTCCCGCCACCGCCGTCCGGCGGGCCGGCCGGGTCATCACCGCTTCGGCGACGTCGCCCGGGCCGGCGCCATGGCCCGTGGCCGCCGCCCTGGTTGCCGTGGTCGGCGGCGCCACCATCACCCTCGGACGGCGCCGGCGCGCGTAGCGTCGGCCGGCGTGGCCAGAAGTTGAGGTGGCGGAGGTGGGTGGGGGTGACGGCGTTGCTCGCCGGCCTGCTGGCGTCGACGTGGATGGGGGGCCCAGCGCAGGCCGGTGGAGGCCGCCTGTCGCCCGTCGAGGAGCACTATGAGCCCGGTCAGACGGTCACCATGGTCGGGTACACCTCGGCCGAGGTCCCGGACGAGCCGTTCTACGCCTACCTAGCGGATCGCTACGTGGGCGAGCTGGTCGTGCGGGAGACGGGGCACGGCGGGTACCTGCGGTTGCGGGTCAGCATCACCTTCGACGTTCCCGAGGACCTGCCGGCGGGCGACTACGAGCTCGACTACTGCGGCGACCCCTGCACCGACCGGCTGCTCGGCGACCTCATTCCCAGCCCGTTGAGCATCGGCGTGCCCCCGGCCAGACGGGTGGTGCGGGAATGGCCCACCGACGAGCCGGAGATCGCCAACCTCGCCCCTGGCGCCCTCCTCGTCGGCCCCGACTTCCAGGCGACGGCCGGCGAGGTCCGGGCCGCCCGCACCGTGCGCCCGCCCGAGCCGCCGCCGACCACCACGCCGGCCACCGCTCCGGCCTCGACCGCCGTTCCGCCGCCTCCGGTCGTGGTCCCGCCACCGGTCGCCACCGGAGCCGGCGACGACATGGCCTGGCCGGTGCCCACCGCCCTGGTGCTGGGCGCGTCGGCCGCCACTGCGCTGGTCCTCCGCCGGGTCGGTCGGTTCAGCTGGCGCGGGCCTCGGGCGGCTGCTGTCGGTCGCACTCCCGACGCCGTTTCCGTCCACCCGGGATGAGGCGGGCCAGCTCGCCGGCGATCCCGGCCACGTTGTGGGCCGCCACCCGGTGGAGGGCGTAGCGGGCCAGCTCCTCCGGCTGGTTGCTGGCCAGCGGCGAGTACCGGTCCACGTGGGCCGACACCTTGTTGCCCTTGCCCACGGTGATGTGCAGGCTGTGGGTGGGCGAGACCTCCCGGAGGGACACCTTGCCGCGGTGGAAGATGGCGCCCATCCGGGTGTCGCGGCGGAAGCGGCCGCTCTCTTCGAGCTCCCGGAGCAGGGCCGCAGGGTCGTCGGTGGTGAAGTGGTGGGCGGCGCCCCGGCGCACCGGAGGACCGTCGACCTCCACGGGCGACGCCAACCCCAGGGCCGCGACGCGGTGGGGCACAGGCGCTGCGCCCGGCTGCATGGGGCGGCGGGTGGCGGGGCGGACGTCGTGGACCGGCCAACCTCTCCGCTGGGCCACCCTGCGCAGCTGGCGGTCGGGATTGACCACCTCGGCGCTGCCGACCAGCTCGAGCAGGGGCAGGTCGTTGATCGAGTCCGAGTAGGCCACCGACGTCGACAGGTCGATGCCGGCACGAGCGGCGCAGGCCTGGACGGCCCCGGCCTTGGCTGCGCCCTGGAGCACGGAGCCGGTCAGGCGGCCGCTGTAGCGCTCCTCGTCGTCCACCTCGGCCGTGGTGCCCAGGCCGCCGGTCATGCCGAGGCCTTGGGCGACGATCTCGGCCAGCTCGGCCGGAGCGGCGGTGGCCACGAACGTGAGGGCGCCGGCGGCGCGGTGGGCCTCGATGAGCGCGGCCAGGTCCGGGTACACCATGGGCACGATGCGCTCATCCGCGATCTCCCGGGCCAGGGCCTGCAGCTCCGGGCGGTGCTTGCCGGCCACGAAGGACAGGGCGGCATCCTGCGAGGTGCGCATCTGGGGGCCACCGGCGGGGCCGGCCCGGAACACCAGGCGCTGCCAGGCGAAGCCGAGCAGCTCGGCCCGCCCGTAGAGGTGGCGGCGCTGGAGGCCCTGGGCCAGCAGGTACAGGCTGGATCCGGGGATGAGGGTGTCGAGGCCGAAGAAGGCGGCTCGCTGCGGGGCGGTGGGTTCGGGTGGAGGCGGCCCTGGTTCGGGCGCGCCGATGGAGATGGACATGCGAGGGATCCCTTTCACGAAGGTGCGGCACCGCAGTCATTCACCGTCCACTGGGTGCAGGGAGTGGCGGTCAGACCGTTCTCGGTGGCTTAGGAAGAAACCCTAGCAGCCTCGGCGCCAGTTCGTGATTCATTTCACAAGCCCGCCCGACGGCGTTCAACCGCCGTTCACAGACACCAGCGAGTACGCCGGCGGGCGCTCCTCGGTGCTGGCGTTGCAGGCCAGCGGGCGGGCCTCCGGGGCGGCGCCCACCCGCACACGGACGTCGTAGGAGCGACCGCCGGGAGCGTCGAACCGCACGTCGACGACTCCCTCGCCCTGCCGGCGGTACCCGGTCACCAGCAGGTCGTCCACACCGGGCAGTCCCTCGTGCCGGCGGAGGAAGTGCTCGGCGGCCTGAGCCGCGAACGGCTCACCCGCCCGGCCCCGGTAGTGGTCGAGGTCCACGATGCCCTGCTCGTAGGAGGCCACCACCCGCTCGGCGTCGGCGGGCGAGAGGCGTCCGAAGTAGAGCCCGTGGGGCAGGCAGAGGAGGTTGCCGGCGAATCGGTCCCCCCCGTAGTGGGACGACTCCCACACCATCCCGTCGGCCCGGGCATGGAGGGCGCGGGCCACCGGACGGCCGAGGTTGGCGCAGCACTGGTCGTGGCGGCCGTTGGTGCACACCAGGTAGAGCGGCGCCTCCCGGAGGGTCCCGAACCCCACGGGCCCGCCCTCCCGCATCGGCGAGAAGTCGACGTCGAGCACCTCGTCGAGGTCGCCCACCACCCGCTCCTCGATCCACCGCCGGTGACGGCCAGTGTGGGCCACGAAGCAGTGCCGGGAGCTGTCGGTCGGCCGCACCGGACGGCGCACGAGCAGGACCCGGACGCCGTGCCGGCGGGAGAGGGCGGCCAGGCCGTCCGCCAGGTGGGTCGGAAGCCCGCTCTGGCTCACCGCCGCCGGCCCCCACGCCCCGGGATGCTCGACCAGCAGCCAGTTGCGGACGACGGAAGCGGTGGCGTGCATCGGCTCTGCCATATCCAGGGAGACGGCAGAGCACACCGGGTTGTCAGAAACCACGGAGGTCGACGATCTCGAGCAGGCCCTCGACGACGAGCCGGCGCCCCAGGACGAGGCGGCTGGGGCCGTCGAGCAGGTCACCGAGGTCGCCGAGCCGAAACCGGCCGGCGCCGCGAATCCGGGCCATGGCCGGCTCCAGGGCCGCCGGCATCTCCAGTTCCCGGCCTCCGCCCAACACCACGGTGAGGCGGTCGCCGGCCAGGAGCAGATGGCAGACGGAGCCCTCACGGCGGCTCAGCACCGACTCGTCGCCTAGCCGGTCAACGATGCCCAGCTGACGGAGCTGGCCGGCCAGGATCGGCGGCCGGCCGGCGAGGAAGCGCCGGACCGTGGCTGCGGCCACGGTCACGGCGTCGACCCCCTCCAGCCACTTGCGCAGGCGTTCGACTGCCTCCTCCACGCCCGCCGCCAGCGCAGCCGGGTCATCGGCGAAGCCCGGGGGAAGGGCCCGCCGGAGCTCGGGCTCGTCCATGGCCCCCGCTACCAGGTCGGCCAGGACGTCGTGCCAGGTGGTGGTGACCACGCCGATGGTGAGGTGGGCGGACATCGCTTCCTGGGCCGTGGCCGAGTGGAGGAAACCCCTGGGCACGTACAGGCAGTCCCCGGCCCCCAGCTCCACCGAGAGCAGTACCGGCCCGGTGTCGGCGGCGGTGCCCTTCCACGGCTGGCTCTGGAGTGGGTCGACCAGGACGGGCGCATGGATCGACCACGCCTTGGTGCCGGTCAGCTGCAGCACGAAGACGTCATGGGTGTCGTAGTGGACGGCGAGGCCCCGGGACCCGGCCGGCGTGATGTAGGCGTTGGCCTGGACGCTGTGGCTCAGTTCGAGCTCGAGGTCCCTGCAGAACCGGGTCAGCGGCGGGCACGTTCGCTGGAGGCCCTGGAAGACGATGGTGGCGCCGGCCCGGAACTCGTCGAAGATGCGCCCGGGGTCCCCGATCCCCGACACCGCTTGCCCGCCCACCTTGGCGGTGCGGGTGTAGCGGGACACGTCGATTGGCTTGCCCTCCCGGACCAACCGGAACGTGGGCAGCCGGGGCGACGACGAGGAGATGAAGCGGTCGACGTCGTCGACCGAGAACAGGTCGGCGAAGGCGGCGGGGTCGGCGCGGGCGCGGTGGTACGGCGCCCGGGTCCAGTGGCGATCGAGAAATCCGGCGACATCGTCGCCGACGGCCCGGGCAAGGGCCGTCAACGGCCCGTGCCCCGGTCGTTCCGGCGCCGGCCTCCCGGGCCGGCGATGCGTAGCGCCGGGCCTGATGGACTAGGCGTCGGTGCCGTCGACGTCGGTGGCGTCGGTGCTGTCTGCGCTGTCGGAGTCGGTGCCGTCCGAGTCGGCGCCGGTACTGGGCGCGTCGGCCTGGTCTGTACTGTCCGTGGTGTCACCGGTGTCGGTCGTGTCACCCGCGTCGGTGGAGTCGGCGTCACCGGCCATGCGGGCGCCCTGGGCCCCGTGGGTGGTGATGTCGTCGTCGGTCAACCCTGTCAAAAGTTCTGCCATCGCGGCACTATAAGCCGCGAGCCGCCGGCTTTACGTCAGGGGGGCGGTGCCACCGAGTACCAGCACGGTGCCAAGGATGGCGGTGTTGGTGGCCGAGGGTGTCGAGGGGGCGCCCGCCGAGCTCGAGGGCCCGGTGGGGCCGGTCAGCCCTGTGAGGCTGAGAGGCCCGCTCAGCGACGAGCTGGAGGCCGGTCCGGTACGACCGAAGTTGCTCGAGGTCGACCCGGCGGTGGTGAAGCCCGAGCTGCCCGATGCTGCGATGGGCATGGCCGAGAGGATCGACGTGCCGCCCGAGCCGCCACCGGCTGCCGCACTGCCGACGGCGGCGCCGCCGGTGGAGGCGGCGAGACCGCTGGGCGACAGCAGTGAGAGCAGGTTCACGACCGGTCCGCCGGCGCCCGAGAGCGGGAAGGCGACGCCCGCCGGGCCACCCTGGCCGCCGGTGGACACGGCGACGGTGCCGTTGGCGGCCGTGCCCGTGTTGCCCGAAACCGCAGCAGCCTTGGACCCGGCGCCGCTGTTGGCCGACGAGTCGGCGTTGCCGGCGGCCAGGGCTCCGCCGGTGGAGCCGGAGCTGCCTGTGTTGCCGCTGACGACGGGCCCGCCGACCACAGTGGCCGACCCAAGGATCGCCGTGTTGGTGGCCGTCGGCGTGGAGGTGACGGCGCCGGTGCCGCCGGTGGGGCCGGAGTTGCCGGACTGGGCCGCCGGCTGGGCGGCGGCCGCCGAGCTGGCGGAGCCGGTGTCGCCGGTGTTGGTGCTGCCCGACTGAGCGGTGGCCGCACCGGAGGAGCCGGACTTGGCGGTGGGGTTGATGGTGACGGTTGATCCCCCGCCGCTGCCGCCGTTGGCGGTGCCGGTGGCCACGCTGGGGCCGCCGGTGCCCGACACCAGCTGGGCCTCTGCAGGGCGCATCACGCCAAGGACGGCGGCGGCGGCCAGTGCGAACGCGAACGCCACCTCTGCCTTCCGTCGCGCCGTCGCCGACCTACCGACCACCATTGAAGTTCTGGACGCCATTGTCTCTCGCACCTCGATCACCGCCTTGGGGAAGTCTTGCTGCTCGCCAACCCTAGCAACCCCTGCACAGTGCCGGGCTCGTAGGCCGCAGTCATACTGTCTGCCATGCGCTACAAGCTCCTGGGCCGGACCGGACTGCGGGTGTCGGAGCTGGCCCTTGGCACCATGACCTTCGGTCCGGACTGGGGGTGGGGCGCCGACAAGGACGAGTCGAGGGCCATGTTCGAGGCCTTCGTCGAGGCCGGGGGCAACTTCATCGACACCGCCAACCGGTACACCAACGGCACGGCGGAGCGCTACGTGGGCGAGTTCGTGGGCGCCGACCGGGAGCGCTTCGTGATCGCCTCGAAGTACACCTTGGTTCGTCACGGCGACGATGCCAACGCCTCCGGCAACCACCGCAAGAGCCTGGTCGAGTCCCTCGACGCCAGCCTGCGCCGGCTGGGCACGGACTACATCGACGTCTACTTCGCCCACATCTGGGACCCGTGCACGCCCATCGAGGAGATGATGCGGGCTCTCGACGACCAGGTGCGGGCCGGGAAGATCCTCTACACGGGCATCTCCGACGCGCCGGCATGGGTCATCGCCCGCGCCAACACCCTGGCCGAGACGCGGGGGTGGACGCCCTTCTGCTCCGTCCAGAGCCACTACAGCCTGGTCGAGCGCAACGCCGAGCGCGAGCTGCTTCCCATGAGCCGGAACCTCGACATGGCCTTCATGGCCTGGGGTGGCCTCGGGGCCGGCCTGCTCACCGGCAAGTACAACGACGACCCCACAGGGGGCGGGGGCCGGATCCACTCCGCCGGGTGGGGCGAGCTGGAGGAGCACAAGATGGCGATCGCCCGGGAGGTGGTGGCCGTGGCCAAGGACGTCGGCGCAACTGCGTCGCAGGTCGCACTGAGCTGGCTGCGCCATCGGTCGCCGACCCTGGTCCCGATCATCGGCGCCCGCAAGGCCAGCCAGCTCGTGGACAACATCGGCTGCGTGGATGTCGTCCTCACGCCCGAGCAGCTCGAGCGCCTCGACACGGTCAGCAAGATCGAGCTGGGCTTTCCCTACGACTTCATCACCGGCGGCCGGCCGTCGTTCATGGGCGAGATCCACAGCCAGATCGACGACCACCGCCACACCGTCGTCTGAGCACCGCCCTCGACCTCCTCGACGGGTGGGACGCCCCGGACGCCCGCGCCGCCGTCGTGGGCGTCGGGCGGGGTGTGCTCGACGTGTGGGGCGACGCCACGCTGCCCGGCGCCTGGGCCTCGGTCACCAAGCTGGCCACCGCCCTCGCCACGCTGGTGGCGGTGGAGGAGCAGACCGTCGACCTCGACGAGCCGGCCGGGCCGCCCGGCTCGACCGTGCGCCACCTGCTGGCCCACGCATCCGGCCTCGACTTCGACTCCGACCGGGTGCGGGCCGCACCGGGGCGACGGCGGATCTATTCCAACCGTGGGTTCGAGGTGCTCGGCGCCGCCGTCGGGGACCGGGCGGGCATGCCGTTCGCCTCCTACCTCACCGAGGCTGTGCTGACCCCGCTCGGGATGGCCGCCACCCGCCTCGAAGGGACACCGGCCGCCGGCCTGGTGGGGCCCCTCGACGACCTGGTCCGGCTGGCCCGGGAGCTCCTCGAACCCACCCTGGTGTCGCCCTCGACGCTGCGGACGGCCACGACGGTGGCGTTTCCCGGCCTGGCCGGTCTGCTCCCCGGGTTCGGGAGCCAGGACCCGCTCGACTGGGGGCTGGGCTTCGAGCTGCGGGAGGCCAAGTCACCGCACTGGACGGGCAGCACCAACTCCCCCGCCACGTTCGGCCACTTCGGCCGCAGCGGGTCCTTGCTCTGGGTCGACCCCGACGCCGGCCTCGGGTGCGCCGTCCTCAGCGGGCGTGACTTCGACGCCTGGGCCAAGCAGGCCTGGCCCGCCCTTGCCGACGCGGTGCTAGCCGAACAGCGGCTCGCCGAACACCGAGAAGACCGGCGCCCGTAGGCGCCGGTCTTCTTGGGTCGCTACTTGCCGACCTCGACCTCCTTCGGCTCCTTCTCGGCGCTGGACCCGCAGCCGCAGGTGCAGTCGTCGGTGGTGTCCTTGGCGGGCGTGGTGTTGCAGCCGCAGGTGCAGCTCTCGTCACTCATGGCATCTCCTTGTTCATTGGTTTGCTTGGTTGGTTGCTTGGTTGCTTGGTTGGTTGCCTGGTTGGTTGCCTGGTTGATCCCCGAACGGATTGGCGCTCCTGATCTGGATCAGGTCCGAGGCGCACTGCCATCCGGCGCCGGCCGAGGCGGCTTCCGGAAGCTCGTCGATCATCGTGGCGATGTCGGCGCGCAGGCTGGCCAGAGAGGACAGCTCCTCGTCGAGCTCGGCCACCCGGTCCTCGAGCAGCTTGCGGGTGTGCCCGCATGGGCAGAGGCCCCGACGGCGGACGTCGAGAAGCTCGCCGATGGCCTCCAGCCGCAGGCCGAAGCGCTGGGCCCGCTTGATGAAGCGCAGGCGCTCCACCGCCTCGTTCCCGTAGAGCCGGTACCCCGACGCGCTCCGTTCGGCCTCCGGCAGAAGGCCGATGCGCTCGTAGTACCGCACGGTGTCGGCCGAGGTGCCCACCTGGTCGGCGAGCTTCGACACGGTCAACTGACTCATGCAGCCATGGTAAACCTTGGAGTCCACTCCAAGGTCAAGCGACTTTCTCGCGAAGCGCTACCCCCGCTGCAGCTGTCCCCGGATGGCCCCCGGGCCGAAGTTCGGCTGGGTGTGCAGGTTGACGTAGTAGTTGCCGGGGTTGGCGGCGATGTCGTCGAGCAAGTCCTCGTTGGCGACGGTGACGCACTGGTAGGTCTGGTTCGACGTGGGGTTGGCGAACGGCACCACGAGTCGTCGGCGCCTGCAGGCGACGAGCGCGCACGATGCGAGGTTGCGAGCCATTGCGACGAGCCCCCTTGGTCGAGTGGCCGGGAGTGCAGGTCGCAAGGTCTGCCTGCGCCGGGCTTCAGTGCTCGGCAGCGTCCGCGTCGGCCTTGGTCCGGTGCACGGTGCCCGGCGCGTGCTCCGGCGGGGCGTACAGCGAGTAGAGCTTCAGGTCACCGGGCCCTGTGTTGATGACGTTGTGCCACGTGCCGCCCGGCACCACGACGGCCCAGTCGTCGGCCACCTCGTGCTCCTCGTCGACCTGTTCGGCCGAGCGACCGAAGGTCACCCGCCCACTGCCCTGCTCGATCCGCAGGAACTGGTCGAGGTGGTCGTGCATCTCGACACCGATCTCCTCCCCGGGGGCCAGGCGCATGACCGTGAGCTGTACCCGGTCACCCGTGAAAAGGACGGTACGGAAGTTCTCGTTGTCGAGCGTGTCCCGCTCGATATTCCCAACCCAACCCGACATCGGCTCTCCTCGTTCGACTCTGCACCTTTCCTAGCTCAGTCGGGCAGCAGCGGCGCCGTCACCGCCTCGCGGCGGCCGATCTGGACGGCCCGAGTGATCGACCTGGCCCCGAACTTCTCCCGGACGTCGTCGAGGGCGGCGTCGAGGGCGGCCCCGTCGGCATGGTCGAACGGCAGCGGGAGCTGCACCGCCCGGTCGTCGTCGAGGTTGCCGACGGCCATGCCCACCAGGGTGAGGCCCTGTTGCCGGATCAGAGGCGCTGCGGCTTCCAGCAGGCCGCGGACGGTCTCGAGTATCGGCCGGGTCTCCGCCGTCGCTCTGGGCAGGGTGTGCGACCTGGCGGCCCGGGTGAAGTCGTCGAACCGCATTCTGAGCGTGACCGTGCGCCCGACCCGGCCTGCGGCCCGCATGCGGCGGGTGACCCGGTCGACGAGACTGAGCACGACGGCGTCGAGGGCATCCGGTGAACGCCGGGATCGCCCGAGCGCGCACTGCGAGCCGATGGAACGGCGGCGGCGGCCGACCACGACCGGTCGGGGGTCGAGGTTGTGCGCCAGGGCGTGCAGGTGATGGCCCGACGCCCGCCCCAGCATGGAGACCAGAGCGCCCTCGGGGAGGCGGGCGACGTCGCCCACCGTGGCGATGCCGCGGGACCGTAGCTTCTCCCCCGTCACCCGGCCCACGCCCCACAACCGCTCTACGGCGAGCGGATGGAGGAACGCGAGCTCCCCGTCGGGAGGGACCACCAACAGGCCGTCGGGCTTGGCCACCCCGCTGGCCACCTTGGCCAGGAACTTGGTGCGGGCCACGCCTACGGTGATCCGCAGGCCCACCTGCCCGAGGACCTCCGAGCGCAGGCGGGCGGCGATGGCTGCAGGCGGTCCGGCGACACGGCGCAGGCCGCCGACGTCGAGGAATGCCTCATCGATGGAGAGCCCCTCGACGATCGGGCTCGTATCGTCGAAGATCCTGAACACGGCCCGGCTGGCGTCGAGGTACGCCGTGATCCGGGCGCTCACGACGACTGCGTCGGGGCAGAGCCGGCGGGCCTGGTTGACCCCCATCGCCGTCCGCACGCCGTAGGCCTTGGCTTCATAGCTGGCGGCGAGCACCACCCCCGGGCCCACGATGACCGGGCGGCCCCGCAGGCGGGGGTCGTCCCGTTGCTCGACCGACGCATAGAACGCGTCGAGATCGGCGTGCAGGATGGTGGCGTTGCCGGACACGAACACATGTTCGCACACCGCAGGCGTACGCCGCCGGATTCAGGTGGCGCCGCTCAGTTGAGCTGGGTGCTTGAGCCGTCCGTCGGTCTGCGGTCGACGATGCGCTGGGCGATGTCCCGCAGCTTCACGTTCTCGCGCTGCGATGCCTTGCGCAGCAGGTCGAAGGCGTCGTCGGGGCTGGAGTCGGGCGACCGGGCCATGAGGATGCCTTTGGCCTGCTCGATGACCGCCCGGCTCTGCATGGCCTGACCCAGCTGCTCGCTGAGCTGAGAGGCCTCCCAATATGCGTTGACGTTGGCCAGGACGATGGCGGCCGCACCGGCAAGGTCCATACCGATCTGCTCGTCGGCCTCCGAGAAGCCGTCCTTCTGCCTCGAGTAGAGGTTCAGGGCGCCGAAGGACTCCTCCCCCGCCACCAGGGGAAGCGACAGCGTGCTCTGAATGCCGTGGGCCTGCGCCGCCTTGGCGAACTCCGGGTAGGCGTCGGCCGCGACGTTCATGTCGTCGAGACGGACCACCTGTGCCGTCCGCCAGCTGTCGAGGCAGGGGCCTCTGCCGGACTCGTACTGCGCAACGTCGATTTCCGGCGCCTCTTCATCAGTGAAGATGCCGGTCTTGGGCCGGCCGTCCTCGCCCATCAGCGTGATGCCTGCCATTTCCGCGTTGGGCATGGCCTCGGTGGTGATCTCACTCACCCGCAGCAGGGTGTCGCCCATCGACGATTTGGAGACGAGGAAGCGCGACAGGGCAGAGAGCGCCTGAGCGCTGGCCTCGGACATTGGATGGCTTCCCTCCTACGGGGCCATCCCTTTGTCTAAAGGACGACGAAGGGTGCAGTCTACGTCACTCTGAGTACACGGCAGCGCGCCAGCGTCCCGTCAGCGGGATGATCGCTAGCCGCTTTGCCGCCTCCAGCAACCAGGCGAGGGCCCGGTCGGAGGCGACGTCGGGCGGCACAGAGACCACGAGGCCCTTGCGCGCGTGGTCCTGCACGACGATCCACCCATCGGGCACCGGGTGCCCGTGCTCGGCGAGGAGTCTCTTGGCCTTCGCCCCGGCGGGGTGTTGCAGGCCGAGCATCGCCGGCTCCACCCGGCCACGCCGGGAGGTCGAGGCCGGTGTCCACGTGGCCAGCGGCACCGACGGCCCCCGCCCCGAGAACAGGGAGAACGTGCCGCTTTCGGCGGGCACGTCGTCCACGTCGACCGCAGGCTCGAAGTTCACCCACCCTTTCCCGGCCTCACCGATCGCCTTCATGGCCGCCACCACGTCGTCGACCCGGTCGGGTTGGAACTCTACGTACCGCGGTTCACTGGTCACTCGTCCTGCGCCTCATGCCGACTTCCTCCCTGCCGAGTGGGCACACTAGACCGGGGGGCATCACGAGGCGTCCTTACCGGCCTCGTCCGGCACCCACCGAGCCAGCACGCGGTCGAGGTCGTCGGTCCGGACCGGCTTGCTGATGTAGTCGTCCATGTCAGCTGCGAAGCACCGCTCCCGGTCCTCGCGGGCTGCCGCCGCCGTCATGGCGATGACGGGTGTGCGCCGGGCCGGGGATTGCCGGCGCCGGATCTCACGGGTGGCCTCGAAGCCGTCCATCTCCGGCATCTGACAGTCCATGAGGACGGCTGCGTAGTCGATCCGCATCAGGGCGTCGACCGCCTCCGACCCGTTGGCGGCCACGTCCGCCCGGTACCCGAGCTTCTCCAGCATGCGGACGGCGACGAGCTGGTTGACCGGGTTGTCCTCGGCGACGAGGAGGCGGACACCGTGGTGCTGGCGGCGCACGATCGGGGTCTGGGGACAGACAACCTTCGGCTCGGGGACGGCGGCGACGCCGAGAGGGAGGCTGAACCAGAAGGTGCTGCCGGCGCCCAAGAGGCTGTCGAGGCCGATCTTGCCGCCCATCATCTCGACGAGCTGCCTGGAGATGGCGAGGCCGAGGCCGGTGCCACCGTGTCGACGCGAGGCGGACGTGTCGACCTGCTCGAAGGCCTGGAACAGCTTGCGCTGTCCCTCCGGGGAGATGCCGATCCCGGTGTCGGCGACCGAGAAGCGGATCCGGGTCGTCTCAGCCGTCACGCCGGTGGCTTCCACCCGGACGACCACCTCACCCTGATCGCTGAACTTGATGGCGTTGCCGACCAGGTTGGTGAGTACCTGCCGCAGGCGTCCCGGGTCGCCCCGGGCCCACACGGGGACTCCCGGGTGGACCGACGTGCGCAGGGACAGGCCCTTGTCGTGGGCGGCGGCACCCAGGAGATCGCTCACCTCGTCGAGGATCGGGCGCAGCTCGAAGTCCATGACCTCCAGGCGCAGCTTGCCCGCCTCGATCGTGGAGAAGTCAAGGAGATCGTTGATGATCTCCAGCAGCGCCTCGCCGGCCGACCGCACCGCGTCGGCGTATTCGCGCTGCTCAGCGGCCAGGTCGGAGTCGAGCAACAGGCCGGTGAGCCCGATGACGGCGTTCATCGGAGTCCGGATCTCATGGCTCATGTTGGCGAGGAAGTCGCTCTTCAGCCTGGACGCTTCCAGGGCCTGGTCCCGGGCCAACGCCAGCTCGGCCTCCCGCGCCAGGAGGGCGGCCTGGGCCCGCTTCCTGTCGGTGACGTCGCGGCAGATGATGGCGATCCCGGTGATCACGCCGGCTCCGTCCTGGATGGGCGACAAGGTGACCGAGACGTCGACAGGCGTCCCGTCCTTCCGGACCCGGACCGTCTCCAACTGCTCGATGCCGAGGCCTCGACGGAATCGCCCCCGGAGCTCTTCCTCCTCATCCCGCCGGTCGGGCGGGACCAGGACGCCGATGGGACTACCGACCATCTCCTCCGAGGCGTACCCGAAGAGGAGCTCGGCGCCGTAGTTCCAGCTGGTGACGATCCCGTCCAGCGTCTTGGCCAGGATGGCATCCCGCGACGCCTGCACGATCGAGGCCAGATTGGCCTGGGCCTCCTCGGCCCGCCGGCGGGCGGTTATGTCGGTGAAGGCGGCGATGCCGAACTCGAGCGAGCTGTCGTCGGTGCGCACGGGCGTGGCCCAGACCTCGACCGGGACGGTGGCGCCCTGCGGTCCGACCTCCATGTCGTCCGCATGGGTGGTCTCACCTGCGAGGGCGCGGGCCATGGGCTGCGCTTCGGGAGGGTACGGCTCACCGGTGCCGGCCGCGAACGCTCCGTAGGCCGCGCCCGGGCCGAGCAGCCGCTCGGCCTCCCGGTTGGCATACGAGGGACGGCCGTCCGGTGTGGCGACGAGGACACCGATCGGTATGGCGTCCAGAACCTGCTCGAGCCGTCTTCGCGAGGCCGTCTCGCTTGCGACCAACCGCTGTTCGCTCGCCGCCAGACGCCGGCTCCGCCGGGTGAGGACCACACCCACGAAGGCGGCGAGCGCGACACCCAGCACGGCCATTGCCAGGGCGACCCAGCGCAGCAGAGCCGCAAGGCGATCCGCACCGGCCATGACCTCCGATCGCGCCTGCTGGACGAGGATCCCCACGTCCTGATCGGGAACCGGCTCGTAGGACTCCACGGTCTGGCGGCCGTGGAAGGGGCTGAACAGTATCGTCGTCACCGGTCGGCCCGCAGCCGCGATCTCGAGGTTGGCCGGGGCGCGAAGAGGCGTGCCGACGGCCATCGCCCCGGCGACGACCAGGCCCTGACGCGTGACGAGGAGCTTCGTCCCGGTCCTGCCGAACCCGAGCGCCGAGGCCTTTCCGAGGAGCTGGGTCATGTCGACGTCGACCACGAGCCGGCCCAGGCCGCCGATCCCGGCCGGGACCGAGACCTGACGGGAGATGACGGCCCCGGCGACGACCGGTACGCCGATCCGCAGCGGTCCGGGGCCGATGTCGCCTGGGGGAAGGTCGCTCACGCCCGGCATGAAAGCCGTCGCCACCACATCGGCGAACGGGCTGTAGAGGCGGACGCCGGCGAACGGGCCCGTGATGAGGATGTTCTGCACACCCTGGCTGGCCAGCGTGACGTCGCGCAGCTCGAGGGCGCTCAGGGGCACCGGTCGGGATGCGGACGTGACGACGACGCGGACGGCGGCGTCCCATGCCTGCTGTTCCTGGACGACGGTGGCCTTGGCGGTGGCAGCCAGGCCGGCGAGGGCCCGGCGCTCGACTTCGGTGACCGACACTCGCGACGCCCAGGCCAGGCTGGCAACGGGAAGGGCGGTCGCCGTCAGCACCAGAGCGACGGCACGAAGCCCGGAGCGGGATCTCTTCGCCCCGTCCATCGGGTCGGCGGCCTTCACGGTCAGTACAGCTCCTTGTCGCGACCTCGTAGAACCATGGCGGCTCTTGTGGTCGGCATCGGCATCCCAGAGCCGGGACTGAAGGCCCGTGAACAGAATGTTGCCGCCACCCCAAGGTTGCCGGCCGGTTAGTAGCGTCCAGACGAGGGAGGGGCGAACGCTGACGGAGCGACGCCAGCCTCCTGTGCCCGCGGAGAGCCCGCCGCCGCCGGTTTCCACCCGCCGTGGACGCCGGCAGTGGCTGCTGGGGGCCGGAACCGTCCTACTGATCTGCCTCGCCCTGCTGGCCGTCGATCGGCGGTCCACCTCCCGGCCGGCCACGAGCGAGACCGACGTGAACGGCATCGTCGACAGCGAAGTCGAGGATGCCATCGCAGCTCTACGGGGGATGCCGGCGGCCGGGGGTCGCCGACCTGCGCACGCTGCTCGACAACGCGGCCGGAGTCGTCCGCCGCCGGTCGCTGGTGGTGCTCGTGTCGGACTTCATCAGCGAGCCGGGGTGGGAGCGTTCGCTGCTACGCCTCGCCGAGCGGCACGAGGTGGTTGCCGTCCGGCTTGTCGACCGGCGCGAGTTCGAGCTGCCCGACGCCGGCCTCATCGTGGTCGAGGACGCCGAGACCGGCGAGCAGCTGATGGTCGATTCGAGCGATCCCGAGTTCCGGCGCCGGCTGCGTGACGCAGGCGAGCAGCGGGAGGCGACGGTGCGCGACGCAGCCCGGCGCGCCGGCGTCGATCTCCACGTCATCTCCACCGACGACGACCTCGTCCCCGCGTTCGTCCGCATAGTCGAGTGCCGGAAGGCGACGCACCGGTGACCTTCCGTTCGCCGTGGATGCTCGCGCTGCTGCTCGTGGTCCCGGCGATGGTGACGGCCTACGTGTCGTCGCGACGCCGCCGGGCGCAGCGCACGGCCGCCCTGTCGCACCAGGGCTTGGTGGTGACGGTGGCGACGTCCCGCATCCGGATGCGCCGGCACGTTCCGTTCGCCCTCTTCGTCCTCGCCCTCACCGTCCTCCTGGCTGGCATGGCCCGACCCATGACGACGGTGAAGACGCCCAAGCGGGAAGGCACGGTGATAGTGGCCCTCGACGTGTCGAACAGCATGCGGGCCGACGACGTCGAGCCGTCCCGCATCGAGGCGGCCAAGACGGCGGCGCGGGCCTTCGTCGAACGCCAGCCGCCCGCGATGAAGATTGGCGTGGTTGCGTTCGGCGACGGCGCAGTCGTCGTGCAGACACCGACGAACGCGCACGCCGACGTCGTGAAAGCCATCGACCGCCTGTCGACTGCGGGCGGCACGTCGGTCGGTCAGGCGCTCGTGACCTCGCTGAGCGCGATCGCCGGCAAGCCGGTGGCCATCGACGCCGAGGCGCTGGCCAGCGACGCGGCCCAGGTGGACATCGGCTACTTCGGTTCCGCCAGCGTGGTGCTCCCTCAGACGGCGAGGAAACCGGCCGGCCCGATCCTGTGTCCGTCGCCGAGGTGGCATCGGTGGCCGGCGTGCGCGTCCACACCATCGGGATCGGCACCGCCGCAGGCACGGTGGTGGAGATCGACGGCTTCAATGTAGCGACGGCGCTCGACGGCGAACTGCTCGAGGAGGTGGCCGAGATGACCGACGGTTCGTACCACGAGGGCAGCGACGCCGACGCGCTGGCTGCGATCTCGGAGTCGATCGATCTTCGGTTCAAGGTCGTCTCCGAGCTCAGTGAGGTGACCGGTCTGTTCTCGGCTGCCGGGATCGTGCTGCTCCTGGTCGGTGCGCTGCTCTCGGTCCTCTGGTTCGGTCGGGTGGTCTGACCGTGACCTTCACCTGGCCGCTCGCCCTGCTGCTTGTCCTCGCCATCCCGATCGTGCTCGGCGTGTACCTGCTGGCCATGCGCCGGCGCCGCAAGCAGGCGGTGAGCTACTCGAGCGTCGCCCTGCTGCGCTCGGTGCTCCCCCGCCGGTCGCGCTGGAGCGTCACCTCCCGGTGGCGATGCTGCTCTCCAGCCTCGGCGTCCTTTCCATCGCTGCGGCCAGGCCCCGGCTCACCCGCGACGTGCCGGTCGGAAGGACGGCGATCATCCTCGCCCTCGACGTGTCGCGGTCGATGTGCGCCACCGATGTCGACCCGAACCGCATGACCGTCGCCCAGGACGCGGCGCGCGACTTCGTCGAGAACCAGACATCCGGCATCCGGATGGGTCTCGTCGTCTTCTCCGGGTTCGCCCAGCTCGCAGTTCCGCCGACCACCGATCACAAGGTGCTCGTCAGCGCGATCGACGCGCTGCACGGCCAGAGGCACCGCCATCGGCGCGGCCATGCTCAAGTCGCTGGACGCCATCGCCGAGGTCAACACCGACGTGTTGCCCGTGGGCGATGCTGCCGCCAATGCCGAACCTGGCCGTCGGCCGGGAGCGCCCGCTCCGCACCGGGCGCCGCAGGCTTCGTTCCCGACATCGTCGTCCTGCTCACCGACGGCGCGAACACACGCGGAATCCCGCCGCTCGACGCCGTACCCTTCGCCGTCGAGCGACGGGTGCGCATCTACACCATCGGGTTCGGCACCACCCAGCCTGCTGCCCTGGTCTGCTCCCTGGAACAGCTCGGCGGTGACCTCCAGCGGGGCGGCTTCGGGGGCGGCGGGTTCGGAGGGGGCGGCGGTTTCGGCGGTGGGGGCGGCTCGCCGTTGCGGGCCGACAACGAGACCTTGCGGAAGGTCGCCGAACAAACAGGCGGGGAGGCCTATAGCGCTGAGGACGCCCCCCAGCTGCGGGAGGTGTTCGGGAACCTCCGCAAGGACGTCACCGTGCAGGAGCAGCTCCAGGAAGTGTCGGCTCCCTTCGTGGCTCTGGGCACCCTGCTGGCCGCAGCCGCGATCGGCGCCTCCATCAAGTGGAGCGCCTACCCGTAGCGCCGTCTCGAGTAGGCACGTGTCCGTGGCGGGAGGTATCGCGCACCTCAGGTCGGCAAGGCCGCTCGGCTGGGCGGGAGCGACGGCGATGGCCGACCGTAGGGTTCGTAGTACGTGCCCGGCACAGATCGCGCACGTCACCTCCGACGCTACCGACCATGGGGGCCTCACCACCGCCAGCTCTCCGCACGCGTAAAAGGCCGGTGCGACGGAGGGGAAGACCCGTCGCACCGGCCAGTACAGCTATCCAGGGGTTAGGCCTTGGGGGCGTCAGCCTGGCTTGCGGTCAGGGTGACGACACCCAGCGGGAT